>Ga0272441_10000382_pt1 | contig 101912 bp, 111 predicted proteins | sample SSMProp6N_FD_193582 | JGI IMG/M metagenome (GOLD analysis project Ga0272441, IMG submission 193582) | Marine sediment archaeal communities from Little Sippewissett salt marsh, Falmouth, MA, United States - SSM-Prop-6N | ecosystem: Environmental > Aquatic > Marine > Wetlands > Sediment ...
CTTTCTGAATCAAAACAGTCTCAAAACCTCTTCCTTCAAGGTTCAGCTTTGAGTTCTTTAACTCCTCCAACGTAACCGTAAAGTCTTGTCGTTCCAAAAACCCAAGTCTCTTAAGTAAGATTTTCCAGATTCTTCCAAGTTTTTATCTAGCTACTTTACCTCCTTCCCATTCTCAAGCATTGGCATAGTCATGCCCATAAGGACACGCACGCCCTGTTCCACGTTCGCCGAGAACATCGCCTTCAGCATCGGAATCCCAAGCCTATCCGGCGTGCTCACCGGGAGACTCGTCACATCAACTGAAAGCTCACGCACGCTTTCAGTCTCCGCCGCCATAACAGGGTTAATCTGGTAGATCGGAGTCGTATTGCCAATTTTCCTGAGCAAATGAACCACCTCGGCGAATCGACCCGCCGGAGCGTTCTCATAGCCATCCGAAATAACAAAGATCACGTCCGGCTCGGCTTCCACTGCGTCCAAAAGCGCCTCAACCACGGACGAGTCACCTTCCGGGAAAATCAGCTTTCCGGTTTTGTCCTTCATCGAGCGACCGCTACTTTGAAAGACCACACACTCTACCGCCACATATCGGAGAACGTCACGCACCGCCAGCGCAACCGCCATCGGACGAAGCTTCTGCGTCTTGTGCCCGAACATGCTGCCCGAAGCGTCGACCACAACCGCAACTTTATCAAACTTCAAAGGCAGCTTCTCTGCGATCTCCTTCGCCTTCTTATCGCAGGCATCGGCAATCTTCTTGGTCATGCCCTGCTCGTAGGCGTACACATACAGGTCCACAATCCTCTGCTTTGTCGGATCGAAAGCGACCTTCACGCCAGCCGCCTTTGCCTGCTTCTGGACCTGCATCTTCTTGCGCTCAGACATGCCACCACGCTTGGCAAGCTCAAGCACGTCTGCCTTCGTTGCAGTATCCTTATGATACCGACCACGCAAACCCTCCAGAGTCTCAATCGGCAAACCCTTTCCAGCCGACAGATTGGTCTTTGCCTTGACGAACTGCTTCAGCTTTGAGTGCGTCAAGTTCTCTTCATCGCCAAAAATGAATCGCACACACTCGTGGATTGTCGCCAGATTACGCCTGTCCCGATCTACAAACCTGTCCAGCCTGAAGCGCAAAATGCGCTTCTCCTTGGATGTGAGTTCAGCATCCGGCTTCTTAAGCAACTCAAAGACCAGCGTACTCGTCCTGAGACCCCAAGCGTGCCGAAACACATTACGCAGCTTCCGACGGTACTTGACACACCAAAACGGCAAACTCTCAGCGTTCAGGTAGTAGCCAAGAATAATACGCTCGGTTCTGCTATTATGAATCTGCCCCGTTCTAACTCCGTCCTTCTTAACACCACCAAACGTCTGAAAGAGTTTGAGAGCCCTCTGCGGTTCAACATTCTCAACGAACCACTTAATCATCTTGAACTCAAGCTCCGGCGTTACGATAGAACGGCTGTCATTCTTGATCGGATTGGCAAGCAAACCAGCAATCGCCACCTGCCGGGAATAGTCCGTCACTCCGGGAAGCATCAAAGTGGCAGCATAAACGCCACGATCCAGCTTCATCAGCTCCTTATGAGCTTTGACCACGGCATCAGCCTGATCCTCAGCCGTATTGTAGAAGGTCGCACGTTTGGTCGCAGTACACACGGCGTCAAGAAAGCTACTAAAGCGCCGACTAATCTCTGCCTTCACATTTGTATTCAAAACCGACAAGTCAACACCGGTCAGGACACCCAATGCTTGCGTTCCCATGTTCATCTCCTTTCATTTTCATCATGTCAAAACTACCGCTTAATATGCGGCAGTACAAAAAAAAACCAGAGTATCACGCAGGTCGCTTTTGTGTGTTTGAAAGAACGGGATTTGAACCCGCAACCTTCGGCCTGTAGCAACTTGCAAGTCTCTGCCTATTTCCAGTTTCCGTCTTTCGTCCAACCCGCACCTGCGGGCAAAAGAATACCCATCGTCATCCGTCCAACCTCGTCCAACCCGAACGTTCGGGCGAAAGAACACGAACCCCGTAGTTTTTTTGCAACATACATCATAAGCAAACGACTGAAGAATAGTGCAGGTCGCTTTGAGAGTCGTCTAGGCCCCGAAAAACCTTTCAGAACACTGAAGCCACGTACAAGTCTTAGTCCGTAATTTAAGTTGCGGGAGAATGTCGCAGGTCGCTTTTGTAGCTAATTAGTAGGTTAGCAACCTATTGGCACTGTAGCAACGTGCAAGTCTCACCGCTGAATGTCAAGCCGGAGTAAGACGAGAGTCGTTTCACTTCTTTCTCGTTTTCAAGACGAGCGCCCTTCCTTTGGGCTATTCAAGCAAGATTGGAGCTTGAAGTGGGACTCGAACCCACAACACTGTAACGACGCCCTAGTCTCCGGCGTAATTTTTGCCCGATGTCCAAGTCACCCTGAGATTCCTCGTGACTCACTCCGCCTAGCGAAGCAGAATTCTAACGGTGCCGCCCACAACTAGCTCAGGGATACGGCGGGCTCTCTGCAAGGACAACGGGATTTCATGTCAGAGTATAGTACCAGTCAAGTTCTAGTTGCCGTCCACACGGCACTACCCCCGATAGCGGGGGTAGCGGGAGTCGAACCCGCTTGTCACTACGGATTGCAGTAACACTGTATTGACGAGAAAGTCTCTGACTTGATTTCGCTTGTCTCACTTCCAGTTTTGAAAGAGCAACGAACGAACCTTTTGATTCGTCCTCAGCGCAACTCCCTAATTATAGCACTAATCTCAAAAATGTCAAGCACTTTCTTGAAAAAAGTTTGCGGACGGCTCTTACACCGCCCGCAAACCATAACCAGCACTGAGCTTACAACAAAACTATGGCGTCAAAGTCAGCGTGCCAGCCTCTTCGTCCCAGTCAACTTTTGACCAACCTGCTTTCTGATACTCCATTATAATCTCATGACAAATCTTTCAGTGATTCTATATTCGTCTGGTGCTGTCTTAATCTGCAAATTCTCAAAATCCACTTCAACACTATACAGCTTTCCGTCATCTCTAGGTATACAATTATCCGCCAGCCATCTATCAATAGCATCAATAACGGCAGTCTTAATAATACCGTTCCTTCAAACTTAGACAAAACCGACATCTAAGCACAAAGGTTTGTATCGGGAACCGTAGGTACCCGAAAGAAACCGTCCGAGAATATTCAAGGCAGCATTGATGTCTGCATTGCCAGTTAATCCACAAACCTGACACTTGAACTCCTCACCATGACGATTACTCCTATTGGTGTGACCACAGTTGGAACACTTCTGACTTGTATAAGCTGGGTCAATTACCACGGAGACGAGCCCCGTGGCTTGCCTTTCAATTAAGAAGGCTTCAGGGCTGATTGACTCGGCAGCCCGTTGTCCCGAAGGACAATATAGCGGTTCCTGATGTTTATCGCCGCATTTACGTCACTATGGCACTCAAAACCACATTGGGAGCATCTAAATATATGACGGCTTCTCGCACCAATAAGACCACATCGAGAGCACAATTGACTCGTCTGATAAGGACTCACTTCATCGACGGCAACACCTATCAGTTCAGTCCGGCTTTCAATACACTGCCGGAGCAAGTTGTACGGAAACCCAGACAGTCTTCTGTGCAATGCTTATTCAGCAAGCACTCTTACGAGTTCTTGCCTCTTCTGGCGTGTAGCAAACTTCAGGCTACATTTACTGGACCTTGTTATCTTCATGTTTCTCTCAAACATTCCAACTGATAATTCGTTAACCTAACCTGAAATCTTTCTTCTATAGCATCTATCAAATCTATCTCATTCACTTCTCCACGGGCTATTTCTTTGAACCATGTTTCATCGAATTCGGTAACAAATTTTGCAATACCATGATGGTTTGTCTCAAGATTAGATGCTTCGTTTTTCATATTTTTCTTTGCGTCACTAATCTTTTGTTTTCCATCACCGAACCTATACCACATTGCTTCTTGAGCTCTCTCTTTAGAGTTATATCCACAACCCTGAGCATCATCTAATGTTTTTCCATTGTCATCAACAATGATGAATCTCACACAATTGGGTTTTGGTATTACCTTCGCCATTCTCCTTCCTCCTGTTCTTAGCCGAGCGTCTTCCGTATAGCTTGCCAGAGAATGATGCCATCAACATCATGATGTCGTTGACAAACTCTTCTTCGCTGTCCTTGTCTGGCTTATCAACACACTCTATCACAACTCCATAGCTGTTGAAAAACTTCTCCAAAATGTTGAACTGAAACCGTGTTCCTCAGTCAATCCAAATGCTTCATCCGGTCCAAGCGCCATCTCGCGCCCTCCTTCTACGGAAAAACGGAAACAGAAACACTATACCGCTTCCATAACAGCATCCTTCACACCTTCTACATCATCTACATTAACCAACACGAAATCCAATCCCCACATCTTCAACGAAGCAAATATAAGCTCATCCATGACAACAGCTTGATCCACCGACTCGTACCGACCACTCGCATCATACGGGATACTGTCCTGTCTCTTCAGAATAACATTGAACGAAGGATAAGCCCTCTCGAACTCCCAAGCGATGTCCGCCAGACCAGCCCACTCTTCGAGACCATGCTTCCTTGCATAACACACAACCAAGAAGATAGGCGAGTCCGTAACCAGTAATTCCTGCCCGCCGCACCCCAACACAAGACTCTCATTGCGTATCTGCTCGCCAAAAACAAAAACCTGATCAAAAGTTCCCACCGACCGACCTTCATACGCCCATTGCTTAACGAACTCGCAAACAAGTTCCACCTTGCGCCCCTGACGCTTCAGCTCTGCATAAACTTCGGCTGCAATAGTTGACTTTCCTACGCCCGGCCCCCCAAACAAATTGATCCTACGAACCTCTGTCAAGTCTCACTCCTTCCGAGTTAATCGTTCCTCGGCACCATTCTCGAAAAGAAAGACCACATTCGGCAACGACCGCAATGGCTCCAAACCGGGACTAATCACCTTCTCCCAAATCTTGTACCGATTCGCCAAACCAGACCCTAGCTGTGAGATCAGATAGAGCTTATTTGGATCATCCTCGATCTCCTTTTGAAGTCTCCGCAACTCCGCCCTGAAAACGGACAAATAGCACTTCGGCCTGTAGAATGACCGATCCAAATTATTAGGAGCCTTCTTTGTGACAAACCCAAAGACATTTGGCTCATCCCGAAGTTCCGCAGCACCCTTTTTACCACGACCGAGCAAATTGTCTCCGAACACGAAAACACAGTCCGGTCTTGCCCTCAAAAACTCCCTTGTTACCCGAAACATTTTTCATTCCTCACGACAAGTAAGCACGAATTGCCTGCAATAACTGATCATACCCGCCCTCGAAATTCATATAAGACATACCCCACGTATGCAAGATCGTTAACTCCAAGCCATGAATAATCATCTGATACCACGGATTAAGCGTACGACGACGATTATCAAGCAATGGAGTGCGACCCCACGGACAGAGGATCAAATGCGTGTATTTCGCAGCCTCACGGCATTCACTCACATACTTCTCAACCTTCATCGGCTCAACATCATGCAACTCAGCAACGAAGTACGCAGCAAGATCGACCAAAGTTCTGTCTGTTACGAAGGAACCGGCACTTCTCTCAGCATCCAAAGTCCGATAAAAAATCTCTTCCTGACGACCTTCCTGAGCAAGAAACCTCTCAATTTGGACACCAGAGCCATAATCATAGCCATCTCTACGAAGAACATCAAGCGTAATCTCCTTGGCTTCCAAAAAGGCAACACCCAAGTCACTAGATAACCGAGAAGCCAGCGATGTTTTTCCAGTTCCAGCACTGCCAACAATGCCAACTCTAACTTCGGCCATGACTACTCCTTACGCAAAAAAACAACCACGTCCGGCACGCTCCTGTACACTTCGCACACTTGGAAACCAGCATCCAAAAACAACTTAACCATCGCCCAGTCCACATGAACTTGCCTGGACGCGACGGAAACGCATCTCGTCACTAGACAAACGACTCCATTAGACTTCAAAGCATCCCAAGCGAACTTAGCCGTCTTCGCAAGTTGGTCCAGATATCCGTCGAAATCTGCCAACAGCGAAATCTCACCATCCTCGAAGGACTCAGGAGCCGTTGTGAAGTACGGAGGATGGAAAACAACTCCATTGATGGGCTCTCCCGGACCTTGCTCAAGCGAGTTTGCCTTCACAACGCCATTGTGCTCCGCTGCAATATCATACGCAATAACACGACCACCTATCATGCGACAAGCGAAAATTGTTGGCGAAAGACGTGTATGACCAGCAAAAGGTTCCCAAACGACAAAATCTCCCAGCGGCTTCAAATACGCTTCAGCAAACAGTTTGACGATCTGCGGATTAAACTCGCCAACATTTAGATCGTAGCCGCCAGAATCAGGCACATCACCGGCGTCGTGCTTCATCTTTGTGAACCAAAATGGAACATCAAAGATGTCGACCATTACACAAGCCTCCACAGGTCTTTCAGAAGCGAAACAAAGCTCTTCTCGATGCAAAGCTGTCTCAAAGCGTCCTCGTCCCCGGCTTCCCCGACAACACCCGGCAATTCCGGCACAATGTCCATCTGCTTCAACGACCGTGCCAGATCAACCCGGTCCAGATGCTCCAAAAGCGCATCTTCGATCTTCCCACGTTTTTGCTTCGCCCTGACCGCCTCAATCACAGCCTCAACAGAGCCATGCTGCTGGATATACTTGCAAGCAGTTTTCACGCCCCACTTCGGAACACCGTGGATGTTATCGCCACTGTCGCCTTCCAAAGCCCCGACATCAACCCACAGCCTCGGCTCAAAACCATACTCAGTCTCGAAATCATCCGCAGTGAATCTGGTCTTCTTGTCCGCTGCCGGATTGTATATCGTAACGTTCGGTCGCAGGAGTTGATAAAAGTCCTTGTCCGACGTAATGACAACGACCGGTCGCAGAACGGCGTACTGGTGGACATAGGTGAAAATAATATCGTCAGCTTCAAACCCCTTCTTGTGGGACTGTACGACGTTTGTAAGGGGCAAGAAATCGTCTCGAAGCGTATCCATCTGCTCAAACATCAACTCGAACTCTGGCGGAGCCTCACGATCCTTCCTGTTCTGCTTGTAAGCCGAAGGAATGATACCAGCTTCGACACCAGCTTCTGACTCTCTTTTACGACGCTCAGAACCCCAGTCCCACGCCACAACGAAGTCTTCTTGCTTGTAGTCCTTCCTAAGAGCTATCAAACTCCTCAAAAAGCCGTACAACAAACCAACGTTCATCGCCTTGTGACGAAGCTGCCTGTGAGTCCAAAACACCCTATAACTCAGATTGTTGCCGTCGATCAGAACCAAACCCTTCTCAGACATCACTGACCTCCACATCGCAAGATTTTTCATCCTTTTCCGGTTTCTTCTTTACAGGATGCTTTGCTTCACCCAATCCAGAGTTGGTCTTCTTTTTCTTTTTACCACTGGACATCTTCACAGGCTTACTCTGACCATCAAATTTCTTCAAAAACATCTGCTCGATTTCAGCCATAAACTTTGGGTCTTCCTTCATGCTCTCTATAGCATTGAGCCGTCCCTGCCCAAGCGAAGTCCCATCGTGCTTCTTGAACCACGAACCGGCTTTCCGAACAAATTTGAGATTCAACGCTTCGATGAACAACTCCGTTGGCCTGTCAAGACCAGACCCAAATTTTAATATCACCTCACCCTTACGAAACGGTGGAGCAACTTTATTTTTCATACCACGAACTTGACACTTAATGCCAATAACCTTGGATTGGTCGCCATCATTATCCTTTTCTGAGCCTATACGTTTGATTTCCAACCTGATAGAAGAATAAAAACCCAAAGCACGACCACCCGGTGTCGTTGTCTTGTCGCCAAACATTACGCCGATCTTCTCCCGTATCTGATTCGTAAAAATCAGGGTCGAGTTTCTTCTCCCGGCATCACGTGTGAGCTGGCGCATTGCCTTGCTCATAAGCCTCGCCTGAGCACCCATAGAACCACCACCGCTCCCGAGACTGATCTCGTCGTCTTCCTCCCTCGGCACCAAAGCCGCAACAGAATCACAGACTACAAGACCACAACCCTCTCGGACAAGTTGCTTGACGTTGTTCAACGCCTGTTCACCGCTTTCAGGCTGAACATGCAGGACAGGCTCAGGATCAAGCCCAAGCAACTTGGCATAGTTCTCGTCGAAAGCAAACTCAGTGTCCACAAACGCTATCGGCTCATCCGAGTACTTCTTCTGAAACTCAGCCATAGCATGATAGCAGAGCGTCGTGTTGTGACTGATAAGCCCATTGGACCAAAAAGTATGATCAGGCTTTGTGAAATCAAAAGTCGGTACTGGATCAGTTGGTTTTTCCACCTTCTTCACCACATCAGTACGCCAACCAGCACCATAAAACCTCCTCATGTAAAGGAGTATGGCCGACGCCGCCGGTCCAAATAGATAATTCTCAGAAACAGCGATCAACTTTTGAAACTTCTGAGAGGTAAGCTCACATTTCCCAGCAGCGCAATCTCCAAGCAAACAACATAACGAGCGATCAGAATTTGCACAATCCGAAAGCAAAACAGCCGCCATCCATGCAGAACTTTGCATATTGCTATGCGTCGTTTCATGAGATATCTCCGGCACCACCTTGTTCGGGAAAAAAGTCGATGGATAAACCATAGCCTGCCACGCTGAAGCGTCAGCACCATCAAACGTCAAACGCCAATATATTTCATCATCAACGGGCTTAGGACACAACGCCCCAAATGCACCCAAATTCAAAGCCATAAGCTGAACTTGACAAAGCAATTCTCTCGATTTACTGGAAATCTCAATCCTTCGTCTATCTCCGCTCGAATCAACAGAGCCTTCGCACCCGTATATGGTCCTTAAAAAAGCTGTTTGAACAAACAAAGGAGCCGTCCTGACGCAACGTGGGACAACCTTGCCGTCGGCCAACGATTGCGCCACACCATACCTACCACAGAACTCATCAAAGAGATCAACACTATTGCAATGCAGTTCTATGGTCGTCCTATCCGGTTGATGGTATTCCAAAACATTATCGAAGCCAAACTTTAGTTTCATCAACCGACGAAACTCTGTCAACAAGCCAGCATTGGTATTACTAAAACCAATCCTGCCACGATGACCGATATAGCCCTCCGCTATGACAAGCCCAAGAAGCACGGCATCATCTTCATCACAGCCATTCTCTGGCGGGTCAAGCATCATCCCACCTTGAACGACAACACGATCACCACAAACCACATCCGAACAGTATTTCCACCCCACAAAACCTCGATCATCCATAACACGAATTGGATGACGATAAGTACCACCAAGCTTCAAACCTCGTGACGTTTCAATACGCACGACCTTACGTTTATTGTTCCACCAAAAATGGGTTGTATCCTCTAAAAATCCATCTTCAGAGACCAACGGATACGAATGTTCTACCACACGTGAAGTGCACGAAGCCAAATAACCCTCGCCACTGAAGACCTCATGAACGGTTTCAAGACCACGCCTGCCGTAAAGAAACGTATCAGCTTCAACACACTTCCCACCAGACTCGGCACCGTAAATCTCGACGATTCTACCACGAGGCCATCCCCCTCCAAGCACCCAATCAAGCACAAGAGAACCGGAATGGAACCGTTCAATGTTCTTCGTCTCGCACTCCCCGAGCAACGAAATGGCGTCGTTGTGTTCCCCACCCCATTCGCTCTTGTTGATGTCCTCGCAAATCTTCTTCAAGCGTTCACGCATTTGGTCATCCAATGCCCACCACCTCAAAAAGAAAAGGTCAGTGGACCGCCAATTTCAAACCAACCATCGCAGCCCACTGACCATTGTCATAATCACTTCTTGCCCAGCTTCCTGTTTTTCCTTGTCAACTTCTTACACTCCTCAGCACGACCACAGTTCTTGCACGACTCATCATCTTCAAGATACTTACCCATACAACCGTACTCAGTATCCTCATAGTCTTCATCGTCATCGTCGTCTTCATCGTCTTCATCTTCATCCTGCGAACGACGAGACTTTGCCTTTTTCGACTTCTTGGAAGCAATCTTTTCTTCGTCTTCGTCTTCGGCTTCCTCTTCCGTCTCGTCTTCGTCTTCGGCTTCCTCTTCCGTCTCGTCTTCGTCTTCGGCTTCCTCTTCCGTCTCGTCTTCGTCTTCGGCTTCGTCTTCGGCTTCGTCTTCGTCTTCGTCTTCGTCTTCGTCTCCCTCGCCCTTGTCGTCCTTGGCAATACTGGCCGTTTTGACATCGGCGGGTGACTCTTCATCATCGGTAAGGTCCAGAAGCTCTCGCAGGTCATCGTGCATGTTATCAACCAAAGCCTGAACCTCAACCATCCGACCGCAGATACGCTTGACATCATGCAGTTCGTACTTTAGCTCTTCCTCCGTGAGCGGAGTCACTTTAACCTTCATATCGGCACCTTTGCCAGCTAAGACCAACTTCGTGCCATACGTAGTCCGCCCGCCCTTCTGACTTTTGGTGACACAGAGGTCCACACCGCGCTCAGGATCAGTAATATCAAAGCCGCAATCGGCGAAAATCTTCTCGATGTCATCGTAAGCCATCATGCCAAAAGTAGCAATCTTGTAGCCATCAACACGCTCTTCCGAGCCGTCTTCCTTTACCTCCGTAATGTGACAATCATCCCGGTCAATCACGTTCCACTTCACTGCCTCTCGTGGCCGTGTGACCTGACGAAGATTTTCAAAAAAGTCCTTCTCCTTGTCACTCAGATCAGCACTGCGATTCTGAAGAAAGTGATTGGCAAGCCTATTCAGGCGACAAATAGGACACGTCTTCTCCTCGGCAGGCTCTTCCTTTTCCAAGTCCCAATCCAGACAATTGATCAAAGCTGGCAACCTGTCGTCGCCAGAAAAGGCAGATTTGGGACACAGACCTCTGTTGCCACGGCGCTTGTCCGGCCTGATATAGTGAGTTCTTACAGGAATAAATTCACCAACCAGACGCACATGATTATCACCGTCTTCCCAATCCAAGAAGAGGTTAGTAAAGCGCCGAACATCACCACCGCCACCAGTGTACCTCGTCCTTGTCTTCCCGAACTTTTTGACCTTGTCAAGCACACTACCCATTACACTTCTCTCCTTTCAAACCCTGAAAGCTATTCGTCGGAACCGCCGCTCACACGCTTGCGATACTCCAACAAACGATCATTGCTCTTTATCTTACTCTTCAATGCCTTCATATTTCTCATCCTATCCCCGGTCTGGCTCTTTTTTTTTCGGGACTCCGACGCACCCCTCATCTGAGGCTCCTGACGAGTAGTAGAACCATCCTCTGTTTCATAACTGCTCTTGGTCATGTATTCCTCGTTTCGGACCTTGACGTGTTCCTGAATCGAGAAGCCCTTCTGACGCCAACCATCAAAATAACACTCAAGCGTATCAAATTGTTCCTGTAAAGCCCAAAGCTGCGCATCCCATTCCTCAACTTCCTCCTTGTTGTCCGCCTCCACCCGAGCCTCGATCTCTTGAATGGTAGGCTTTTTCGAGCCAGATTCCTTCTCGGCGTCCTTCGCCTCAAGATACTTTTGCCTGCGCCACCTATCATGACGCCTTTGATGAGCCTGAAGATCACGCTTGGCACACCGTAACAAATAACCAAAATAAGCAATCGCAGCCGGTTGCATGGCAATATGCTCATCAAGATCACCTTGCAACAAATCCAAAAACCGTCGATCAGCAGTCTCCAGAGGTATATCCATCAACTTCGCCTTCGATAAGCCCCGACACGCTCTGTCAATATTATCCAACACCTTACGCTTCCTGTCAGTTTTCACTAGGTATCTCCGATTCAACGGACTTTACGATCTGACGCAACTCAGCAAACGCCATCTTACCCTTACGGTACTTACTGTTCGCATCAAGCAACCTTTCGTTCAACGACGACAAATCATCATTAACGCCCGTCTGGCGCACCAACATACGAAGCGTCTCCAAAAGTGCCCTGGCGTCTGCTTCCTGCTTCTGCTCATCCCTGCGAGCCTTCAAAACATCCTTCATGTTAAACAGGAACTTTTCGACGAAAACATCGTTACAAGCCAACGTAATCTGAGGTGGACAAAACTTCTTGTTGTTCTCCAAAAAATCCTCAAAGAACCACTCAAGGTACTCATCAACGGAACAATCCTCGGCAAACAATCTCTTGACAAGCTTGGTAATCTTTTTAATCTCTTCCGGTCTGATTCCCCTGTAATACTCGCTGTCGGTCAACTGAAGATATCTGCGCTTGAAGATCACAATGTACTGCTTCGTTGGGCTCCCGTTCTTAGCTCCAACAGGATCACGAACCGACACCAACCGATCCAGTGCGTCAAGCAACGCACTGATATAGCCCATTAGCTCACAATTTTGCGCCAGATCGTAAAGATCAACCATCTCCAAAAACGTACGACGAAAACGGAGAATGTTGTCCTTCGGAACGGGATGTCTCTTTCTCACAAACACCCCCTGCCAATAGCATCGCTTTCATTGGCTTTCAATATCCCCAAAATACGATTTTTCATTTCTTCGGACTCACAATCCTCAGCCATCCTCTGAAGATCACCAACCGACCTCACCCCCATACTATACAGTTCACAAGCCATCGTTTTGCCAACACCATCAAGCCGACACAACGAAGCTGCAAAAATTGGACACGAGTATGCAACAGCCGTCTCCAAATCACTCAATTCAGACTCCAACTCCCAGTGCCGGTCATGCGACAAACCAAATAAGACATTGCTCAGCCGTCCAAAATCCGAACGCCTTGCATCAATCTCTGCCTTGGACCAGCCACAATTCGGACCACCAAGCATTCTCCACCACAGCAAGCACGAGTCAAGACAGCCAGAAAGACAGGATAGCCCTCTATCTTCAAGTTCGGATATGAAGTAATCAAACAGTTCCTTTTTCGACCAACGAGCCGGAGCATAACAATTCCTACCGCAAGGCACGCTCCCGATAGCCCACGCCAGTGCAATATTGTCATCCATGTAATCGAAAGCGTTCAATCTCTCGAAATTCTCAGTCCACATACTGACATCCTCGGGATCGTAGTAATACCGAGCTGCCAGACGACCAAGCGAAGTGCAAACAACCTTGTCATCATGCTTTTCAACAGCCCTGACAAACAAGAGCCACTTCATCACCTCTTCACCGTCACAATCAGCGCCCTGTCTAGCCGCAAGAGACCTCGAAAACCACTCACAAATCTCCTCTTCCGACGTAACCAAACCCATTTCGATCTCGGCTAACACCGCAAATGCCACCGCCTTGGTCTCGCCCAAACTAGATTTGACCAACAATTTGGCATTTTCCATACCCACCGAAACACGATCATACTCAGCATCAGAATCACAAACCACACGCACAACCACGTCGGAAGCATCAGCCTTTCTGCCTGCACGACCAGCCATTTGACGCAAATCGGGCAAAGACACACGATGACCACCTCGTTTCGTTCCTGCAATGACCACAACATCAACCATAGTCGATAAACTGGCGAATCTGTGCAACGCCAGCCTCGAAGCCATCAGCACGCTCTGGATCAGCCATGTTCAGAGGACTCGGATGGTAAAGAGGTAGAACAGGACAATGAAGACTCACGGAAAACATCAACGCCCCTTGTTTGCCAGTAAGCCCATTCATGCCCATAATACGCTTAAAAGCAAAAACCCCAAGCGTAACAATAAGCCGTGGCTGCATGATGTCGATTTCCTCGTCGAGATAATCAGCGCAGTTCTTTATCTCTTCTAACACCGGACTCCTGTTAAAAGGCGTATGACAGTGGACCGTATTGGTAATATAAAACTCCTCACGACCCACTGCCAGTATCCTCTGCACGACAGCATCGAAGTGTTTACCGGACGGACCAACAAACGGCTCACCAAGTTTAACTTCAACCGCGCCAGGATTCTGCCCGATCACCATAATCTTGGCTCTCAAACACATGTTCGAGAACACATTCCCACAACTGCCATTGATCTTCTTTCCGCCAATGGAGCACCTCTGGCAAGACAAACACTTCCGACGCAATGCTTGCAATCGCTCGCCCTTGGTCATCTTCCTCCCTTCGCATAGTGATCCGGGTCCGCCGACAGCTTCTGTCTAACCTCATGAAATATCGGCTGCAACGCCACACTGTCCATTGCTCTGTCCTGCCACGACGATGACCTCATTTTCTCAATCTCGATAAGAAAACTCTCAGTAAAGCAACTACCGTAGATGTGCAACGAATCGCTTATATCCACATAACGACCACAGAAAACATCGCACTCAAGCCTTTCAGACAACAAACCAGCAATCTTCTTCTGAAGACTAACCATAGCCCATGCGTTCATAAACCATGCCCGATAAAGGTCACGAGAACGCCAATGGGTATTCATCTCCAACACATAGCCTGTCCTGAACTCACTTTCACCACTCTCGACTTCTCTTTGCCGCTGCTCACAACGACTCTGAATCTGACAGTACTGACAAGCTTTATCAGTCGCATTTTGAAAACCAAAACATGTCCCATCATGCCTCATGGTAGGAACCAATCTCATCCAAATCCGCTGCAAACACGGCGGGTCGTCAGTATTTGGATCACAAGTCGGCATCCATGTTATCGCTTGAGCACGCCTTGAATGCGGAGCAGTACTTAACTTGTCAACCAAATATTCGATTTGATCTAAGGGAAACAAAATAGGACACAATTCGACCCATTTCCCATCATCTCGAATGTGCATGGGCTGATAAGCTAAAAGCCGTTGATGATAAGTGTAGCTCCACTTGCCTTCCTCTGGCTTAATCCAGTGATCGTGAATGCCTTCCACGATCTCCTGCCGGTATACCTCAAGCTCCTCTATGCCACAAGGGATGTTCTTGTGGATAGACGGCTCTATCAAAGGATCATCCACAACAATCATCACCGTTGCATCACGACTCGGTTCATCGGTTACTCTGTCATACTCGGTCTCCATCCGAGCCCCTTCATGCCACACCCTCAACACTGCCTTCTCCCATGCCTCCGGCAAAGCCTTCGCCCTTACCATGAAGCCCGGTATCTCTTCGCTAACAACCGGCTTTCTATCAACCATATTGACATTTCCTCATCTAACCCCAAGATTAACACCACACGCCAACGTTGACGTGCTAACAAGTACTGTACGACCACTCTCATCGCGCTCAAAGACCGCCTCAATTTGCTGCCGCTTCGATCTGGACAAACCAGCATGATGAAACACAGCTCGACGACCATCTGCACAAATCATGCGGCAAATCAAAGCCCCCAACTTCTTGCTATGTACAAACACAAGCATTCTGCGCCCAGAATACTGCCTTGATGCGGCTCTGACTTCTTTCGCAATCGCTTCAGTCCCATGACCTTCAGCTTGTTTGAACTCAAACCGTGTCTGTACCGGTTTCCAATCACTCACCGCGACCTTCGTAGGCTTACCGTTCAACGACTTTAGCCAGATCGCCACTTGTTTAGCGTTTTCCAGTGTTGCAGACAACAAAACTATACGACACGAAGGACTCAAAGCAGTCAACCGCATCAAGGCAGTTTCCATGTGGCAACCACGTTCATCCCCAAGCAACTGGGACTCGTCGAAAACAGCACACCCAAGCAGCGAAAGCCAACCATAGTGCATGTCTGATCTCGTTCTGGCATCTAAGCACTCCAACGAACAAACTATTATGTCCGCTGCTTCGTACAAATCAGGATCGGAGGCAGCCATATCTCCGGTAACAAGGGCTCTCTTCAGCTTCGAGAACTCTGGCAATTCCGACCACGCTGCGTGCTTCTCTTCGGCGATGCTCTTAAACGGACTCACATACAAGCAAGACCGCTCCCACTCATGATCTCCGAAGATTTGATAAGCCATAACGCACTCGGCAATGGCTGTCTTGCCCGCCGCCGTTGGGAAGCATACAACTAGGTTACAGTCTTCCACAGTAAGAGGCACAACGCCTGACTGTGCTGGATTGAACTCATCAAATGGGAAACTACACCAAGTAAATTCACTTGTGAGCACATTATGCCCTCATCAACTTAGTTGCCCATCGCTTAGCGTCCTTCACTGAGCCGATTTCGCCAAGCCTCTTCTGCTTGTTCCCAAGCTTCGCCATCACGACATTCGACTTCTTTGACACCATTATCTGAAGCATCTTATCGCCGGAAAACTGGTAAAACCTTACTTTGTCAGACTCTTGCGTCTTAACAAGCTCCCAACGCTTACCAATTTCGTCAATCAAAATCTCCCAAGGTTCTTTGGGTTCGTCGTTGACCGGACCAGGCTTTTGAGACTGAAATTCCTTCGTCCTCGCCTTGCACATTTCGGCAATCTGACATTCATCACGACAAGCAGGATGGTTCGGGTCATAATGACCGCAACAATCGCCTTCCGTAAGCTTCAACTTCCTGATGGCTTCCCTGACATCCTTTCTAACATCTTCGATAGACATGGCACCTCTCCACCAAGCTACTGGTTTACAATGAAAGTACGACCGACTACTGGACGAACATAACGATCCACGAACTTGTACACTTCTGAATAGGAACGATTTGCCCTACGAGCAACCCCAGCCAGACTCAATCTGCCGGGACACGCCACACGACCCTCTTCATTCACAAACATCTCGCCAAGAATATCAACATGCTCAGGGTGATTCTCAAAAAGCTCAGCAACCAGACTCTCGAAATCCATACGAAAAGTAGTCGTGTCAACAGTATCAGGTGACACTCCCCGCATCATGGCTTTGCCAAAAATGTGGTTCTCTTTCCAGCGCTGAGAGTAGCCGTAATCTTGGTTGAGAACCGAACGACACACCCACCAAACCCAAGTGGAAACCTTGGACTTACTCGGATTGTAGGTCTTGATATAACGAAATATCTTAACCCAACAATCATTTACCAAGTCCTCAAAGTCATCACGACTCGTGGCATAGTATTTAGAAACCCTCTTCTTGATCAAGTTCACAATCAAGTCGTGAAAAATTGTCTTTTCCGCATCACTAGCCCAACCCTGCCCGATCCGAACAGCCAACCCTTCTTTTGTTACAGCCTTTCTAACAACAGGACATATCCGGGACGACCCATTCATGGTCCCCGCTTTGTGAACGACAACCGGTCGCTTGACACTACAGACAGGTAAACGAACGTCTCCCCAATTTACTAAAGTGGGCACACTGCCCTGAACAACCACATTCTCGTTCATTTCTCCTCCGCTTGCTCAAACAAACGTTTGATGCGTGTCTTGTCCAAATTCTTAGGGTCCAAATCATCTGGAGTCTGAACAATAAAGGTAGAAAAAAACTGAACTAGCCTCTCTGCGATCTTCTCGGAAGCAGCCACACCGGCAGGGTCGCCGTCCATCATTACAAAGATGCGCTTTGGGGCACGCTCGGTCAACAATGCGAGCTGCTCATCGCTGAGCCCGCTGTGCAACAGTGCTAGAGCATAAAAACCCTCCTGCGTAAGCTTCATCTTGTCACGTGCACCTTCGACCAGAACCACCTCGTCAACCTTTTCGGGCAAGTCGTCAATCCCATACAGAAACCGAGTCATGCCCATATTCTTCGGATAGAGAACCTTCTTGTAGTCGTCTTCTCCAAGTCCGGGATGGCGCTTCACCCATTCTTTTGCCCCAAGAATGTCATTTGCAACGAAACCAACAATCTCAGCGTTCTGGAAAAAAGGAATGATGACCCTATCATTATAGAAGCCCCAAGTTCTCTGAAACACACAATGAGCCTTGACAGTCTCAGACGTGATGTTGGTTGGCGATTTGCCGGGAGGCTCCCAAAAGTATCTGAATCCAGAATCCAAAACAAATCCACGCTCCACCTCTCTCTCCATATTGTTGACAAGCCTAACCTTTGGCTTGCTATCCTTCAGTTTTGACTTGCCGTTACCACGAAGACCCTTAAGCTTGTACCGAAGCCTCCGGACAGCTAAAGCTCCAGCATCCCAATCGCTCCCTACTATGAACCTCGCAGCCTCGTCGTGCGAACACTCTAGTAAACGAGCCGCCGTGTAGACCAAGTTGCTCTTGCGGTCCTCAGTAAAGCAAATCGTTTGACCGGTTTCAGTGTAGATGTACCACTTAGGATGAGACGGCTCGCGGTCGACGTAGAGATGATGGTCTGGACAGTATGCAACAAGGCTTTCGCCCGACTGACGAACCACCGTCACTCCCAGCCTGTCGAGCACCTCTTCGAGATCAATCAACTCCATGAGCCAACTAATATCTCTGTACTTGTCTGACATCGCAGTCTATTGATTTCTCAACTATCCAAACGCAGCACAGAGCCACGAAAATAACGTCTTCTGGTCTCAGCATCGAAACCAGTAAACTCACCCTTGCTGGAATCAAGAGCAAGGAAATCATAACACTGAGCAAGCTCCTGATCCATTGCCCTTGCATACGAAAGCAAACAAGCTTCTGCGGTCATCGGCTTTATTCCATAGTGTGGAGAAGCCATTACGGCGTGTTCCAATCGCACCATAACTTCCCGACGTTCTGCATCCAATTCCCAAGCCGAACTGACGGCGGCAATCCGTTTCAACGTACAGCCACGAAGACCAATCAGAGACGCAGCATTTGTCTGAATCGTCCCACAGCCCTTAATCTCATAAGCATCCACAGCACCCACACCAAAAAGCAAAGCAGCGGCCCGAGCAATCGCGTGTTGTGAGACACTCAAACCAGCTGCATAATCCACATAGGTGTACGTGGAGACCGTACATGCCAACAACCCACCTTGGCAACCATAACGTACGCCCTCGCCAAGGGGACTGCTCAAAAACTGCGCCGTGAACCCGTCTGTGAAAACGCCAAACAACACCTTACTGATCATGTTGCCGACAACTTCCGGCGTCGTCTTAACGGCACGCAAATCTGCCAACGCAGCAAGAAAGTCCCTGCGGTCCTGCTCGTGAGTCTCGGAGAACCGAATGTAGTTACTCAAATCGGCTGGCTCATCAACCTGAACTATGCTATTCTGAGCGATAATAATCTGAGCCTGCCCCGCATACTCCTCGACATGCGCCGTCAACTTAACCCAACTCTCGTCGGGAACTTCTTCCACACCCCAATACCGTGTAAGCGACCAACCAGACTTATCGGCCAACTCGAAGTCCATAAAGGTACGACCGTTCTTCGCCTGCCTCTTAAACGACCGTCGAACAAAGTAAGTTCCGCTAAATTTCTGTCCGATTTCTACATGATTGATCAGCACATGCTCGCTCTTACCTGCCTTCTTCGTCTTCGCCCTCTTCCCATACTTCGCCAGCAACCCTTCAGACACATTAGCCATGACACACTCCTTTTCGAGTCATTAAGACCATTATAACACAAACCACGCCCAACTGCAAAAGAAAGCCCTATTAGACCATCAAAATCCTACATCTTGCGCTTCTTTTTGAAACGCTGAAGACCACTTACAATGGCTTTGTCCTCAGCCTCGTCCACCTTTGCCGACACATCCAACGCCTTCTCGTCTTCGTCCCCGGACTTGGACTCAAAATCGACCTTCGGCTCTGATTTTGTCACCATAGTCTTGGTGGATTTTTCACTTGGAACATCTTTGTCATCGTCCGGGTCTTTAATCCCCTTTTCCTCATCGCTCCCCTTTGGGATTTCCCTGACGAATCCACTTTTCACCTCACGCAGCATTTTGAAACCAAATGGAGGACCATCACGGTTTTTAACTACGTTGGCCTTCCAGTAAATGTCTCGCTCGCCCTCTTCCCGATCATCCTGATAACTGACACGATGCAACTCCATAATACCCATAACGGTCTGAGCATCGTGAGATTTCTTTTTGCTACCATAAAGATCATACTTCTGAAACGTCTTATTTTTCGTCTGTTTTTCTTCCACAGCCGTCGCCGCCTGCGTCGGAATCACGATAGGACAATCAATACACTTGGACAACGCCCTGATGTCGGAAGAAATTCGAGCTTCCATACCCGTCTCAGTAAGCCGCACACCAGCAATCGGAGTCGGAGCAAACTTGTCCATGTAATCAATTACGATCACATCTGCGGACAACCCCATCTGAGTATGCTCGTAGAAAGCCCGCTCGACCTCACGAACGGTCGTATCCTGCGGTATTTCCTTAACATAGACACGACCGAACTCGCCGGACTTCATGCTTTCCATAACTTGACGCCAGTTCTCAATCTCTTCATCACTAAGCTTGCCGCGCTTGAAATCCAAGTAATTGAGCCGACTGTAAAGTGCATCAAACTTCGATGTCACCTGAATCTCGTTTTCCTCGTTTGAGATATACAAAACGCTCTTACCGGTATGAATAATATTGTACGAAACCATTTTCACAAACGTAGACTTTCCAACACCGGTCACCGCACCAATGACTGTAACCTCGGACTTGAACAAACCACCAGTATAGTAATCAAACGTACCAAACCCCGTCTGAACTCCCGCGTACTTGGCTGGATTATTGCGCTTGTCAATTACAAGAGCAATCCGGTCCTCAAAAGTTTCAACCACATCAACAATCGGTCTGTCGTCCCCCTTAGAGCCAATATAGAGCGGTTCTGTTCTGATCCTTTGAAGCGCCACCGGAACCTCACCACGCTCCAAGTCATCAACCACATCCCCCATAACATCAGAGATTTCCCTGCCCACAGCCAGCTCTTCAAGCTCGGTAGCGATCATTTCGGGACTCTCAGGAACGTCCATTTTCTGAATGAGATTCCATTCAAGCTCCAAATCGTTCTTCTCTTCTGCAAGTCCCCGCTTCTGAAGCACAGCAAATAGTATACGACGAGTGAAAACCGACTTCGTTTTCTCATAGCACCTAACGATCAAATTAAGCAACTCACGACGCACAAAGCCAGTAAACCAACGACTCTGCACAACATGCACAAACCGCTGCAAGGTCATCTTGTCCCTTATCAGCAGCCTAAGCATCGCTCTTTCGAGATCACGACTTATAAATCTGTCGACACTCATAAAAGCTCCAAAAGCTCCTTACGGCTCAACTTTCGCACGAAACCAAGCCCCAAATCATCGTCACCAAGCACTTCAGCCGTAACGGTCGACCTACCATATAATGCCGCTCGCACACGCTCTTCAACAGTATTACGACAAACAAAATTGATCACCGTAACACAGCCCTCTTGCTTGATCCGGTGGCACCTATCTTCCCGCTGCTTCATGACAAACGGCACCCAACGATCATCATAGTTCACTACGTAGTGGGCACCAATCAAATTGAGCCCCTCTGACATGGCATCAGTACCCACAATAACGTCAATCTTCGGATCAGTATTGAAACGTTCAGCCATCGCAGGGCGCTTTTTCTTCGGTGTATTACCCCACATATAGAGACAATTGATTCCCAGTTCTTTCAACTCACGCAAGATGATCTCAGCCATGTCAGAGAACTGACTAAAAACGACCACCTTCTGACAATCTTCATGCACAAGCTCTGTCATCACGTCCAAAAACACTTCCATCTTCGACGCTAACGGAAGGTCAAAGTCCAATATTTCAGGATGGTCACAAAACTGTTTACAACGCAACACAGCCGTCAAAGCAGCCGCCTCGCTCTCCTCGTCCACGTCAGCATCATAAAGCCCCTCCTTGATCTCCCCGTAAATCTCCATCTCTTTCGGACTGAGAATAATCTGGCGAGTCTGATAGACCTTATCCGGCAAATCAGGAAGCACTTTCTTCTTGAGCCGTCGAAGGAAAAAAAATCCGATCTTCTTCTTGACTCGCTTCAAGCCCTTATAGCGAATTGGCCTGCCAAAGTAATCAAAAACAGCGTGCCTCTCAAGGAAAGCAGTCTTGGTCCCGAGCAACCGAGGAACGACCCAATCCATGACAGAGTGTAAGTCCTCCAACCTTCCGTCCATCGGTGTACCGGTCAGCCCAATACGAAACTTGGACTTAATTCTCTTGACGTTCTTTGTTCGCTTCGCCTTATGAGACCTAATCGCATGAATTTCGTCGCAAATCATCATATCCCACACACGTTCACGTACGGGCTTGAGCAGTTTAGCTCTCTCCTCAGCCTTCTCAATCATTTCAACCTTCTTCTCAATGGTTGCCTCGTCGTCGTCCTTGTGGATTACACGCTCCTTCCCGCCAAAAAGGTCTTCCAGTAGCAACTCATAGTTCACAATATAGAAGAAAACGTCATCGGTAAGCCACTGTCCGACCCGCTTGTCTGGATCGCCCTTGGCGTCGATCACAACGTACGACTCATCAGTGAACTTCTCGATCTCCACGGGCCAGTTCCACTTCAAGCTCGCCGGAGTCACGATCAGACAATGCTCCGACCCACATTCGTACTTCATGTAGCAAGCCGTCGCCAAAGCCTGAATGGTGTTATGTGTAACCATTAGATCAGTTAAGTAATTCGGCTCTCCATACATCTCGAAATCATAAAGCCATCCATCCCACTGACGATCCTCAGTTGATGAAACTTGAAGCCAAAAGAAATCTGGACTAGCAAGCATCTCAAGTTTCGTCAAGAGAGCCCCGATGCGATCACCATGCACAGATAACGCTGTTCTGGAATTCTCACGTCTTGCAGCCCATCGGCCTTTAAGCGACGACAATCCGTCCCGCAAATAACCACGAACAGTCTGAACAATCCGAAACACAACATCCCTTGACGGATTTTGTGGTTCAACAGCATCGCTCATGTAAACCCTAGAGCACATCCCCAAAGCACGAAAAGACAAACCTGTCAAGTCTTTAAGCTCGCATAACAAACTGCGGCATGGCACACTCAGTCCTACATTGGCGTTAGCTATCCTCCCGCATAATTGATCCAACTTCCGGGTCTTTTCCGCATCGCCGAAACCAATAGCCTGACGAAAAACTCTCGCAAACTGCCCACCTATGGTTAGTCGCCAATATTCCTGTACCCCCTTTCTCGTTTCAACAACTTTTGGTGAGATCAAGCCTAGAACACCGAACCTTCTAAGCATGAAATGAACTGCATCAACAACCTTTCTTGACTTCGACGAAAGCTCAAGATTGTCCTCGTTGCAGCAACCTTCTGCGTCCCAATAAGCCCGAAGAAATTCCCTTACGACATCCATTCTGGCATTCTGAATACGCAGCGGCACAACCTTATTAGCAGACCTCTCACCCCAACGATAGTCTGGAAACTCACTCTCGACCTTCATTTTGTACTTCCGACTACATAGGTACAAAACATGCACACTACGATCAGTACGCACCCCAGACACATCCGTATAGTCAAACCCAGCCGACAGAAACCACTCATGCAAGTCATCCAAGATACGTCTGTCTTTTTGTGTTATCGTGAGAGTGTTACCACTCGATCTTGGTTCATGTCCCTCTGCAATCTGCCATGCAAGAAATCGTGCTAATCCCACATCAACATCCTCTGGCACTGGAACATCTATCCGGGCCGCAACTCGAACCCAATCCTCTCCCTCTACAAGATCGGCTGCCCGCTTCCAACCATCAAGTGTCCAAAAGCCATGACGAAGACCAACATCAGTATATGAACCGTCTTGAAGCATAACACGACGAATTGTTGACGCCTTCTCTCGATAAATGCTCTTCACCGATTGCCATACGACTCGATCCACAATGCTTGAAATAAGACGCAATGAACGCCCACTCTTCAAAGCGTACCACTCTCCTCCATCGCTCTCCACTTTCAATGGCTTCGTTTGGAAATCTCTTTCAAAAACATCACCAATCGTACGCCTTCCCATCTCAGACATCACACTGGATTCAGACACCGAACACTTGCCCAGTCCCATCTCGTCCGCAATGAGAACGCCCGTCCCGTTCGTCACTGCAAACAAGACACCCCAACGCTGATAGTTGTAAAGACGCTCTCCTGATCCCTTGATGCCCGGTATGCGCAACTTGATCGGCTTGTTCTTCTTCGCATTCCTGACAATACACTCCAGTTTCTCTTCCAGCTCGATCTGCGCTACAAGCTTGTCCTCCAGATCGGGCTCAACCAGAACGTAATCAGGACCGTCCAGCAAGGCGGATACATTCTCTACCGTGAACGGCATGTGCCAACAGTTCCGATTCCAAGCAGCTCCCAAACTCTTCGGGAGCTGCTTGTCGCCACGCTGGCAACGGTAGACAATCTCCCCGTCGATGATTCTGAGGAAGTATTCATCATAAGACATACGACAACCTCAAGTCACTGGCTGTTTGAGGTCAATCAGACCTTCAAGAACCGTTGCCTGCTTACCTGAAGCAACTTGTACGTGCATGTCAAAAACGTATTGTTCATACACGTCAAGCGACGAGGTATCAGAAGGGATTAAATAGAAGAGCACCTCGCCTCTGTCGGCTGATCCTATCTGTCCCTGAGCTGGCACTGCCGTGGACTTCTGAACCAAAATCGGACCATCCTTCGTCCGCCTCATCGTAAATTTGCATGTCGCTCCGGTCAAGTCCACGATATTGTCGTCTTGATCACGTACGTACAGACGAAGCGTTCTGTCGCTCCCTGCATACAACTCTACATTGTAATATGGCACCTGAGAAGCCCTCGACAATAGTCTATGTGGCAATCTTGACATGTAACCAATGAAGGTCTGCCGCCAAACAAACTCACCATTCAACTCAAGCGGCTCAGAGTCCGCACCGTAGTCATAAAAAGCTTCCAGTCTTCCCGTCATCGCAACCGCTCCTCTATCTTACGTCACTTGACCAACCGACAAACCACTCAAAAGCGGCTTCACGGCGGCAATGACAACATCGAGCGAAACATCTTCAAAACTGGAGCAACCACACGCTTCCGAGCCGATATTCGTCTGACACGACAAAGCATCAACCCCCGGACAACCATCCCACAAAATGACCGATGGTCTACCATAGGCCGCTGCAATACATGCCAGCCATGTACTAGGACCAATATAAAGACGAGAGAAAGCCACAGCCTCACGGACAATACGCTGCTCCAAATAGCCACTCGCGCCAGAAACGCCATGTCCAAACGAAAAAACCAACCAACCGTTTGAAAGTAACCATCCAACAAGCCTCGGCGCAACCCAGTCAGACCACCACTGCGGCAGACCGGACAACCATCCAGGCAACACGGCAACATCACGAGAAAAAAACTCCGACGGAATATCTAAAGAGTCCATAGGCGGTTTCAAAACTGGTCTACATGGCACCGTTACACCAGCTTCAATACCTAGCAATCGCCCATACGCTTCAAACAACGACCCATCATACACATCTGGTAGATCAATCATGCCCGCACAAGACGAATCAACAAACTCAACACCTTTTATGAAATCTGAAAGCAATGAGCGAATCAAATCATCACCTGAGACTAGGCATAAACGACCAACCGACGGAACAACAGAAAGCGGAGCCGTCGCCAGCAAAGCCTTTGCCCTGTCCCTCGGAAGACGAACGACCCAAGCGTCGTCACCACGAGTCACATCAAGGCTCTGAACAAGCTCCGACGTGCCAGCACTTCTGTCCTCATGCACCAAATTGATCCTGCTCAACCTATCAATGCCATTAAGCTTAGACTCCAAATCAGAAAGCTTCGCCAACGGATAGTCATTATACAAGGCAACCTCAACAAACAACCTCGCATCGGCTGGCGGCTCTCGAAGAGAAGCCAATCTGTACCACGACATAGCATCCTGAGTCTTTCCCATTGCTGAATACACGTACCCAAGCCCGCAATAAGGTTCTGCGAAACGATGATCTTCAGCCATCGCACGATGAAACGCCCGTATAGCTTTCTCATACTGACGAAGCGTCAATTGACAACGACCAAGATACAAGAGTGCAAATAGCCTTTCTTCGGGCCAATCAGACCTGCTGACATACTGACGGTACATCTCCGCCGCTTTTTCCGGCTGATCGCCTTCACGATACGCATTGCCCAAATAAAAGCACGTTCGAGGATCTTGCCGCCCGCGCTCATAGTAATCCTTCTCCAGTATCGCAAGATTCCTTTGGACAGAACCAATCGTTTTCTTACCAGGCTTGTGATACACCTTGATGTCCTGACGGTACACCCTTGAATAACCCTGGGTCAACAAATACTCATGGCAGGCGTGCGTCTCATCAAAGACAATCCCACAATGGTTAGGAAACATTCTGACATGTTCCCATGCCACGCCCTGACTAACACACTGAAAGCTATATATCCTGTCCAAAGGTGAAGTTGCCCCAATTTCAACAATCTTGCCTGCACTCTCTGCATCGAAAACATCGTCACAATCGACCCAAATGACCCAGTCACCCACACACCTCTTGATCGCCTCATTCTTGGCTTTCCCGAACTCGAAGTCGCTAAAATGAGTATCCTGATCAAAGAACTCTGAGTCAAAGACATGTTGGGTGTAGTGTCTGGCAATCTCCTTTGTTGCGTCTGTGCTTCCGGTGTCAACAACCACGATGTCATCTGCGAAGACTTTGACGCTTTCAAGACACCGAGCGATGTAATGCTCCTCATTCTTGGCAATGATCGCAACAGAGATCAAGCATCACCTCTCGACCAACACACTCGTGATATTCACTTCCGTTTCACTCCAAGCCTTACGTATAATGTCCTCAAAATGACCCCACGCCAATGGCTCTGCCCGATTGTGGGCAAACCAATATGCCAATCCGGGCTTCGACAGAAGCCACAAATGCTCGTTCGGCTTGAAATGCCTCCAGTCCCGCAAAGACTCTGGATGCTCGGCACAAAACCACGACGGCAACTCAGGATATGAAATAAACGCCAAATCCCATTGGAGATCAAAAAGATAATCAATGTTCTTAAAGTGTTCAAGCACATCAGAAAGTACAACTAAATCCCAATAGGTATCCTCAAGTTCTTCCTTCGTGATCGACTCTCCACAAACATCATACGACACAATCGACTTAAAAGCCTTTTGACCTTGCATCATAAACTCGCCGTTGCCAGAGCCTATATCAACGACATGACATCTCTTCATCTCCCGAGAGCTAATATGAGATGCAAGCCAACCAATCCGAAGCCACGACATTGCAACGTCTGTGGACTGAGAAGCCTTATAGTCGTCATCGTATTCAAACGGCTCAGGATTGACCTGCCGCCACAAACTGGGCTTGGCTTCCTCATATACAGCGCCGTCAAGCTCGAATCGCCTGTCATCGTCAATCATCCGATCAAACCCTGGTTTACCAAACCTGGAAAAACTTACCCAAGTTCAGAAGGGAGCCTCTCATCTCCCATAAAGAACGAGAAAACCTCTTCTCGTACTCCACCTGTACGACCAGTTGTAGGACAGGATTCGCCCAAGGGAGTCTCGCCCTTGCTAGTACCTATGGCAAGTCTTGAACTTGCTGCCAGTACCGGACCTGTGAGGTCGGCTTGTTTCGGTTTGAGAAAACAGTCCTCAAGCCACGAGTACGCCTTCTAAGTCAAAGCAGTCCCAAATTCTTCCTTCAAGGTTCAGCTTTGAGTTCTCTGACTCGTCCGACATAACCGTAAGATTTTCCAGATTTCTACAAGTTTTTATCTAGCTAATCAATCAGGCTCTTGATCAGCACACATACTTATCATATTCCCGTTGAATGGTTTTGATACAATCCCTCGCACACTGGAGGTACTTTTCATGGTAGCCGTAGTTCTTTTCCATCGGCTCCATCAATCCACTCACATACGCCTCATCTTGCCAGTGTCCATGTAACATATAGACCGGCTCACCTTGGTGAGAATAAAGACCGTCATCGGTCTGTTTAATGAACGTTTCTGGCTTCAACATCGTGTGGTGAATGTTCGTCCAAGAATAGGAACTAAGCCAGTACATCCGGGCTGACAAACCCATTGCCGCCGCAATCAGGTTAGGACAGCGCAAATCGTTTCCGCTCTGGTTAGTCCAAATTCTCTCCAAATAGTCATCAAACATGGAAGGATTGAAAAACGTCGGAACCGTACTAAATGTAGCGTGCACTTTCGAGAATCCATCAGGAACATCAATCCCGAACTCATCAAAATGATGCTGCTGAAAACGCAACATCGTGTTATCGGAGCACACAAGCAAAGTCCCGGCTTCTGCCATCCTGAAAATGTTGTCAATTGGTCGAATGAGCACCATATCAGCATCAAGCAAACCAACAACCTTGTACTGGCCGGCAAGTTGTCGAGCCAACTCAAACCTGAATGTCCGTATCCGGCGAAAGCTCGTATCGCACTCCGGCGCAAGCATGACATTGACAACCGCAATATCGTCAAACACGTCGTCGGGGAGGTCTCCTATCGTCGTTGCGTAAATTGCCGTATCCGGCATCCAAGTTGACAAGCTCTTGACCAACGCACGACCCTCGGCTTCGTATCCCCTCGTGACTGGGAAAATGAAAGCATAATCAGGCATCTACTGGCTCTCCGGTATCTTCATCTAGTTGCAATTCTGCCGTGTCTTCTTCTTGTTCTGACTCCGATTCTGGCTGCAACTCCGGCTCGGACTTTGCCATAATAGACCCCAACCAGCCGGAAACCGAACCATTGATATAGTCGCCCTTCAAGTCAACAATGGCAACCTTTTCCTTTGTATACGAAGAAATATCGTGTTCCTTCTGAAGGTAAAGCACCCTGTCAGGATACATCGACAGCGCCAAAGTCAAGGGACCGGAAGCAACACCAATAAAGCATCGACACCGTTGAAGCAAGCCAATCAATGACGAAATCCTTGCCGAACAGCCCCGCACCGTGCTCGTAACACACGGGTATTTGACATTCATAGGATTATGAAACATGTGTTGGTAATGCACCTCAATCGGCACAAGACCAGCACCAAGGATTTCATTCCATATCTGTCGTGCCGTGCGCTCATCACAATTGACGGACTGAGGCAATGCCGTGCCCTGAAAATGGACACCCACAAGCGGACTATCAAAGCTTGACAACTGCGCAAACTCTGACTTAATCTCCGCAGAATCAATGCCCAACTCCCGCTCACAACAATGTTCACTCTTGGTCACGCCAGAATTCTCAGCCATAAAGTAGTTCAACGAAAAAACCAAATCGTAAGCATCTTCATCCCACTCCACCTTGCCGAAAATTTCTTCCTGACCGCTCTCGACGTACAGCGTGAAATCCACCTTCGGGTAAAGACGCACAAGCGCCTCATACGCCGGATAAAACATTATGGTATCGCCAAGACCGTGCCCGAAAAGAATCAGCACCTTTGCACCATCATAAAGGTGCTCAACCAGCTTCTTCTCCTTGAAGTCGTTAATCGCATTGCTCTCTTTCGCCAACCGAGTATCTCCTTTCAACCTCATAAGCCATCTCTACAACCATATTACGTCTTGACTCAATTGTATCAGGACACCGCACTGACTCTCCGTCCAGAAAAAGCCTTGAAGCTAGATTCAAGATTTCATCGTCGAAACCACAAACATACTCATCTTGGTCAATGTACTTCAACCACCTTGACATGACCTTCATCTTGTTAGCCTGCCCATTATACTGTCTACGGTCGAAAGAACTTCCTCCGGCTTGCCCTGGCACCTTAAAAAGCCCATCGTTATTCGGACACTCCGGCAAACCGAGCCTCGCTTCTATGGAACGCCTATAGCCCTCTGAACTAAACCATCTGTTGTAGTTGATCTTCGCTGCCCACGACAAATAATCTGTGTCTTGGAGGAACTCTCTGGCGTAGACTTTCCAAAGCTCCGGCGGCGGCAAAGTAGGAGCCTGATTCCGGCTCGGCTTCGTCAATGTCTTCCACATCCTCAGCCGACTGGCAAAAAGATTGAACGGGTCTCGAATCATTACAATACGGTCAACGCCAGCCGGACAACACAAGCCTGAAACCGCGTCGTGGACATCAAATTCACTTGAACTGAAATTGATATCCTCAAAACTTACCAAAGCCGCAAAACGATTATCACAACCGCTAAACCGCTCGCCGGGTATTCTACCGTTGTGATGATGCCACAAGCTCTTATCCCAATGCCAACCTACCCAATAAATGATCGCATGTTGCCCGCCACGACGCTGCCCAAGAAACAAGAAACAACGTTCATAAGTGGGAGTCGTCCTGTTCATCGCAAAAACCATTCCTCAACTACCAAAGCCCTTATAGCAACCACCTGTCTGTTCTAAACCGCCCATATCCCCAACACAATTACTACTCCGCTGACGATAAGGCTGTCCAGGGTGGGTATTTGGACTCAACCTCGAAAGCCATCTGCTCCACCAATTCCCGATGGGCGGTCACACTGGACGGGACTGATACCTTAAAACCATCCAGATACAAACGTGAAGCCATTGTTAAGACTTCTTCATCGAATGCCTTCACAAAGCCATCATCATTGAGAAAACCACACCATCTCGACATCACCTGCATCTGATCCGCTTTCCCATCAAACTTGCGCTTGTCAAACGAACTTCCTTGACCCCAGTTCGTAACATCCTTCATCCCACGATCATTCAGCGTCAGTCCAAACTGCTCAGCAACGGACTGCCGGTAAGCCTTACATGAAAACCATTGATTGTAGCTAACAACAATCTTGTCCGGCAAATAACAGGTCTCACCAAGCGCCTCACGTGCGTACACCTTCCAGACGTCAACCGGAGTCATTTTCGTATTGGACTGAACACTTGCCCGATGCAAAGAATCAACCTTATAAATTTTCGACCGACTCGCAAACATGTTAAACGGATCGCGGTGCATGAAAATCATGTGATTAGACACAGCATCGACACCACTCTCCTTAAAGAGTTCGGCAGGCTGACATGACAGATTTCGGAAATCCCAGTCCTCAAAACTGATCAACATTACCGAGGCGTTTTTGTCCAGCTTCCGCCTCCCGACAGCCCTGCCCGGACGCCTGTTGTTGAAGTGCCGCCATTCATCGTCGTTCCAGTGTTTGAGCAACCAATTGATAATGCCGTGCTGACCACCACGACGCATCGAAAAGGTCAAAAACAACCGCTTAATCGGCATCCCAGCACCTCACCCTTCCAATGTTAATGTTCTGGAAACAGCCACACTGTCAACTACCGCCAGCACAAGGCATGGCGGCTTGCTCAATCCTACGAAGTAGGAGAGCATACGGGTGATTGACTGCACCCTGTTCCACTTACATGAGTGGAAAGAAAGTGATTATCTCTAATGTTATTTGCTGCATTTACATCACTGTGCTCTGTATGACCACAACGAACATAAGACAACTACTGTCAATGCTCCAAGTTTGAGACTATCTAATACGCCTCCAAAACCTGTAACCATGTCCTTTCATGCTCTTCTCACGATACGGCTTCCACTCGCCAGAAGCCTCCATATCGGCAAGCTCATCAAGCTGATCCTTTGTATCAGGATCATGTAAATACATCAAATCACAATACCGACGGGCATGTTTAATCGAATAAACCCTACCACTATCAGGTCCATCAACTAAACCAAGATCAAAATGCTCATCAAGATCGGCTGGTTCGCTATACCTGTTATCATGTTTAATTAGCTGGACTTGCTCGCCCATGCGTACCGTTTTACAAATACCAAACCAAACCGGATCGCACTCAATAGATACGATTCTCTTGATATTCTTCTCAAGCGCAAGAAGCTCAGTAGTCAATCCGGGACCATATTCGAGAACCGAACTAACTTGATGCTCCCGAACAAAAGCCACAAATTCGACCCAATGTCCACGATCTGGACGACCCGCTTGCCAAAGTATTCCAACGCCCTTCCCGGCAATAATCGAAGACATAGCCCGCTCAAGATAGTAGCGGCACCTATTGCAAAGATTCCACGTAAATATTTGTTCTATCTTCGACTCATTAAAATCCAACTTGCACCAATCACAAATCATTATCAATCTCCCAATTGCGGATTATGAACCGGACCCTTTTTCGTAAGCCACTCAATGCACCTTTTGAAACACTCAACGTTGTGCCGAGCATTTTCACGATAATGGTCCTGTTTCACATCCTCGACAAACTTTCTGCAAACACTTTCCATGTGCCATCTACGGTGTACAATGATCGCTCGCTCGTCTTTGTACGTAAGCATCGGTCGACCTTGATCATCTTCAGCCATGACCATCCTATCGAAATAATAGTCCGTAAAAACCCACAAATCATTGTTGAGCTGGATGACCCGCTCAGCCAGATTGTTCCGACAAACGGTCTTAAAAAGCGTCACCATGTCTCCGTAGGGCTCTTTCAAGCCCCATTCATAGACCTCTTCCATAAGCCACGCCCACTTGCTCGGAACGAAAAACAGTGGCATGTTGTGGAGCGAAGGACTGGCAGCACTACTCATCTTCTCCAAAGGCCAACTACCGTTGAGAATGTTCCGAAGCGGCACACCACGGGGATTTTGCGGCATAACAAGCTCGCCACTGCTGATCGCAAGTTCCATCTGCTTGTGGAAATTGCCCACAATAAACATATCAGTGTCCATAATCAGCACCGCATCATACTTGTCGGCAATCCTCGGGATATACCTATACCGATAAAACCGTAGCTCCCATCCTGTCCGCTTGACTCCACTTTGGCTCTTTCTCTGCCTCTCAGAGTCCACAATATCAGGCCATCGTGTCAAAACCACACGATCAACAGCATCTAATTGGTCAAGATAGTCCGTTGGGACATCTTGATGCCCAATTAAGTGAATGTCAACGTCATTGTCGTAAGCCAATGCTCCGTTCACAATACAAGTTGTCAACGGGATCAACCCGTTCGAGAACGTTCCGACCAAAGCAAACCTTGCCATTAAATTACTCCTTTTAGAAAAGCATACTGACGCTTTCCCACTTTACCAGACCATTATAATTGAACCAGTCCATCATTTTTCCAGCTATGACTCCACGTTTGCCTCTACGCTTTCGACTCCAGTGAAATTTCCCATGAACAACACGAATACGACCAGCTTCACAAAACGCAAACGGCAAACCTTGCTTATCCACCCCAACTTCACCATTACCTAGCCCAAGACCCAACCACAAGTCCTTGTGAAGATGCACAACCTCGTCAGCCAACTCGTTCATCATAATCACATGGCTCACACCGACCATTTCATTGTAGCCAGTATCCAGCGTGTACGCATACATCGAATCAAGCAACCAAGCCCATGATGAAGGAAAAATCACCGAATGACAAGAAAACGGACACACACCGGGCTTGCAAGCCTGAACAGGGTCAACAATATGGGTCCGATTAGGCTTCCACACTACCATGAATGGGACATCTGACGAGTCACACGCTGCATAGACATCCTTCAAGTCAGACAAAACAAAAGCATCACAATCGTAAATGGAAACCACATCATACGACCTCGCAAGCCACGCCGCATACTTGTAACGGCACGCCTGAACACACCAAAGCGGTCCACGACGCAAACGCAATTCATCTTTCTCAATCAAACTATCATGACGAACAATATGCACACAGCCCAATGAGCGCAAAACCCGAAGATACATCTCCGGGAACTCTGGACTAACAAGTATGTGAATATCAATAGCCTTGCCATTGTACAGTAAACAACTATTCACAAAACTATTCAAGATTTCAGCAAAATCCGAAGTGGCCGTCACTACGGCAGCATAACGCCTACCTCGACTTGGTTCGTCTTCCCTTGTTCTTCTTTCTTCGCCTTCTCGGCTTTTTTTTTCTACCACGTGATTGGTTCTTTTCCTTTATCCCTGATGCACTCTGCACAGTCTTCCTCTGCACAACAACCTTCGGCCTTTTGGCAATCTCGACATTGCTCACAGGTGAAATCTCATAGTTTAAGTTGTCCATATAAAACTTCACCAAGCGACAGACATCATCCGCAGTGATCATGTCCATACACTTGGCAATTGTTTGGCCTGTCGAAAGTTTTACAGGGCACAAACAAAGCTCCTCATCCTTGTGGTCACCATCCCCAAGTGACATAACACGTGACTTCCAGCAACCACCAAGGTCACAGCACGGAAGAAGCCCACACGTGTGAATGAACTGTTGATTCGGTCCCTGCTGCCAGTGATTCGGTTCACGACCTCCAGCAATAACAATACAAGCTCTTGAATGTCTCTGAAACCTTGGGTGCGGCGGAACGGCGTACGCCAGCATCATGGGCAAACTCACTGGAGTAATAACACCCCAAGAATTGTAGACTAAGCGAATGAGCTGCCGCAAATCGGTCTGACCCACCATGTTGATCAAATTCTCACCCTTTAGCTCCGGGTGCACATGATTAGGATGATCAAGACCAATCTGAACGAACGTCAACTCAGGGAACCGATCTATGATCTTTTGGTAGCGATCAAAAGCCCACTGTTTCGCCGTGTAGTCCGTTTTGTAACCAGCATCAATAATCCAGTATGGCACATTACGCTTGACCTTCTCAAAGACGGCGCTGTACCAGAAATGCTCCTGTTCCCTGATATAGATAAAGCTCTGAAAAAATGTCGGAACAATCGGAAGCCGAAGCTTGGTCTGAAGATCAATCATCATGCCATTAAGGTAGTGGTACGGCTTCTGATTGCTCTGGTGGATTGTATCGTACGTCATGTCAATCACCATGTCAACATCCGACTCGTGAAGCGGAGTAATATACGGATTGCCCTCGAAGATAGCAGGACAAGTGGTCCTTACATCGGTCAAAAACCGACCCGGATATGTCTCGTGAAGAGACTTCAAAGCAAATGCCATGATCACGACATCGCCAGGTGACTGAAAGTTCTTGAGAATCAACTTCGCTTGCCCCTCTGCCGAAACGCCGCCCCCGCTTGACTGGCTGAAAGAACTTGCCTGACACACTGTTTGATCAACAACAGCGCCGTCTATGACGGGCTTGACCAAATGCCAACCACTCTGAGGCTTAAACTCCTCAACTTCCTTCGGGACAATAACAAGTTTGCTCACCGTTTGTACCCCCACGGGAGTCCATACGGGCACACAAAGTTGACACCTCCCTCGGTCGCAGGATAAAGCCTCAGAATGCCCTTCCGCCAGCCTATTCTGCGGCGATCCCTGCAAATCTGGCAACTCTTCCTCGCCTCGCATTCATCAGTGTCAAAAAAGGAATCAACAGCAACGGACTCGACGGTCGTCTTGGGAACCTCTGGCATCTCAATTGGCACAGACTCGACTTTTTGAGCCGAGTCAACAGTCCTTTCATCTGGGTGTAAGACAGAAACCGGCTGATCAGCGCTCAACTCATCCAGACCGGCTTCGGCATCCAGCCGACCTCCGATTTTCAACTTCTCGGACAAATCTAACAAATGATCGTATACAGCCAGGTCATTCACATCTCCGCCCTTTTCGTTGCTTTGCTTATCTGACGGAGGCACCGCAAAAACAGCACCAAAAAGAGGTCCAACTGAAGCACGAACACTGTCCAAAGCATCTACCATCTTCAAGCCGACAAAAGCTTCATTGAGCAAATCATGCTTCCTGGCCATAAGCATGAGCTTTTGAATGACGACTGGAACAGACTCGCCGCCTTTCTCTGGCGGAACCATAAGCTGAGCGTGCAAAGCTGCTCGAAGCAACTTGACGGCTTCCCTCGGCGAAGCCACAAGCACATATCGGTCAAAAACATCACCAATATCAGCCGGACAAGCAACCTGAGCCCGTGGTCCGCCTCCGGCGATGAAACGATCCCCCAAGAGCTTCTTGCAGTGATCAATCAACGACTGACAATTGAAAAGCGGCTTACTGTTCCATCCCCCGCCCGCACAAGCATCACAAAAGCCTTCCTCGACCTTGACATCAAATCCTACCGCCCTTGACAACAGACCACAATGCGTCGAACCGTTATGCCAACGACGAAGTACAAACCGACACTTGGCAGCCGGTCCAGCCCCGGAAGCAAACGGATTGTCCCCCGAAGGCTGGACCTTGTTGCCCTCGTTTCGCACCTGCTCACCAATCTTAGCAAGCATCTTCATCTTGTCCTCATTACCCTGATTTTCAGCCATTCCTAAAGTCTCCGTTCAGAATCTCATCAACAACCGATGTCAAGCCATACTTCTCGGCAATCGACATAACCTGACTCACTATTGTACCTATTTCGTGACCGCCATTCTCACCAGAGAGCTTCGACTGCTCCACAAAAACATTCTTAAGAAATTTCGACGCAACTTCACTGCCCGAACGCTCCAAGTGCTGTCTAATCAATTCGTCCACTTCATCCCAATCAACTGGCACAACTATCCTTACGTCACGCACTAATGGAACCACAACATCCTTATTTCCGCCTTGAAAACTAGAACTAGAACTAGAACTAGAACTAGAACTAGAACTAGAACTAGAACTAGAACTAGATGAGCCACAAGCCTTAACCGGTGGAACTACGGCTCCCTTACCTCCAGCACTAGAACAGGGACAATTAAAAGGACTACCTGGAAGACCGGGAGAACTAGAAGGACCAGAACAATCATCAATGCCTACACATTCTTCATTTGAGCGATCTAAATAGACATAAAAACAATATGGATCAGCATAACTATAATAAAGCCATGTATTATAAGTTCTACTAGATTCTTCACAGACTAAATTACTATAATAGGGACCACCCCAACTATCTGTATCACAATCATAAGTTGCAGCCCATTCATAAACACATCGACCTGAAGGACAAGGACAAGCACTCGGGTCTGGATCAAGTGGCACAAAACTCGGAGTAGACGAACACTGAATGGCACTCTCACATGGTTCACCGCAGTAATAATAATAGTATTCACAAGCACTTGACGAATAAACTGGGTCTAGCCAACCTTCAGAACTAACACAAGAATCACAGCCCTGAATTAACCAACCCACAGGTATAAAAGAACTCGTTTGACAATCATAAATTGTCAGATACTGCCAAATACACCGATTTTCAGCACTCTCTGAAGAACTAGAACTAGATGAACTACATGAACATTCCAGATTTTGAACTCTTGTGTTAAAGTCAGTAAACGGCGTCAACGTAATACAGCTTCCATCATAATCAATATCTCCGCCATCACTGTTGATCGTGCAATCGTCTCCTTCAAGTGCTCGCAAATAACCAACCCAATTCTTAAATTTGCCATAAGCATCTGCGACACACTCACCACCTGCAATAAACGCAAGATCAGAACTAATAGAACAACAACTACAAGAAGCTCTAAATGCCTCCAAATCTGAAAAATAGCCGTTAATCTGCGCTCTGTGAGTTTTAACACATCCCATAATCTGTCACACTCATCAGAACCGAGGACAATCAGTCGTGTAGGTTATCGTGATCGTCTTAGTTATAGCATCGTAGCTGCAATTGAGCGAAACAACAAATGAATCACCAGAACCGGCAGAAGACGAACCACTGCAATTGATAGCAACCACTCCACTGTCGCCATCATCCCCCTGATTCCCCTGTGGCCCTTGCGGACCCTGCCCCCCATCATTGCCCTGTGGTCCTTGATCCCCTTGTGGTCCTTGATCCCCTTGTGGTCCTTGATTCCCCTGTGGCCCTTGACTCCCCTGTGGCCCTTGCGGTCCTTGTGGCCCTTGACTCCCCTGTGGCCCTTGCGGTCCTTGTGGCCCTTGACTCCCCTGTGGACCTTGCGGACCTTGTGGACCTTGCGGTCCTTGTGGTCCTTGTGGACCTTGCGGACCTTGCGGACCTTGCGGACCTTGCGGACCTTGCGGACCCTGCGGACCTTGCGGACCTTGTACCCCCGAAGCCCCAGTCGGTCCAGTCGGTCCAGTCGGTGCTGTCGGTCCAGTCGGCCCGGTCGGCGCAGACGCCTGAAGATACCAACCATCCGTTACAATACTCGGCCTAACATCTTCTTGATTGTCAACATTATCTTTTACATCATCTTGCCAAGGAACGTTTCTGACAATTATGGGTTTCTTGAAAACAGGAACCGCGTCATACCGACTCAAATCGCCCTGCGAGTAACTCAGCAATCCTCCAGACACAAAGCCATTAACAATCTCACCAGTCGCATAACACAATACACGCTTCGCATCATCAATAGCTTTCAACTCATAATCAATAATACCCAGAGGGTAAATTGATGACTCACTATAAGTAAAGCTCGTATAGTCCTTATTAACATTTGTCCAGAACCACATTCCAATCTGATTGGACACAGGATCATATATGAGTCTTGGAGCATATACCTCACGAAGTGGCCTCATTGATAATGGTAGTGAACCACTCTGTGTTGTGGCATAACATACAGTCCTAACACCACCAATCACTTCACCATCAACGACTCGGGCATACGTCAAAATTCGATCACTTTGTGACGGCCTATACCCAGCCGCCATACTGTACAGATGTTTACCGGCAGGAAGACCAGCTGGCCCCGTTACGCCAGTCGGAGCCGCCTCAACAATATCCATACCATTACCACTGATACTTCCAGAGGCGTTATTTGTAATGTACTCAGGCGCAAAACACAGCAGTTCCCGACTGCTGACCATAATAACTTCACAGTTTCTTTCGATATGAAAAAATGTAACTGGATTAGTTGGTGCTGACACAACAAGTCCTACCTACAAAAAATAACGATCCTGATCGGTATGCCAACCCCACCAGTGTTGTACACGATAGCCTTGTGAGCAGCATCAACGACTCCGTCATCGGAGTACCCGACGATAAACTCACCCGCTTCTCCGTCAACAGACTGTCCATTCACCGCCCTGCGCTGAACTTCGCACCACATGATCTCAAACTTCGACTCGACCTCGACAGGCGTCCCGTCCTTGCCGTTCGTGAACGTGTCAATCGCCACAACACACTTTGCGATACCTTTTTGGTTAGACTTTTCAACCAAAGCATTCTTGCTAACGACCAACTCGTTAATGGCTCCCACAAGCGTCTGATTCTTGGTCAAAAGACTCTCATCACCGTCACCTGACAACAACACTTGCAACCGCTCATCGGCAAACCTAAGCTCACCATCCGAAGCTATCGTTGGTGCACCCACACCACGCCTATCTGAGATAAAAACTACAGGTCCATTTTCATCTTCGCCGTCAATGTCAAACCTTAAGCCCTTCCTCACCGTCATATAATCCTGAACTTGCTCGACGCCATGAGGATTGGTCCAATCACCGGCATGTAAAGCCATGTTGTTGCTATAGACCTTGCCATCAGGATAAATATCCAATTCAACACTGTCAGGATTACGAAGGTCCAACACTGCCAAATACAAGACCAAACCACGCTTGTTGTCCATTGGACGACGTGCATTCAACTCACGAAAATGTGACGGGTCTTCAGGCAACTTGGAGTTCCACTGAATATAGAGATGATGTTCAAAACCCGGTTTCAAACCGCTCCAAACACACTGACTACTCCTATATACGAAACAACCGTTTACAATGCCCATCAAGGCAGGAAGAGGACCAGTTCCGCCCAACAAAACTTCATACAAGCCAGTTTCATTATCCTTAAAGACATCAAAACCGCCTTCCTCAATCACACAACATCGAACGCCATGCGTAGCAGCACGAAGTTGGTTTTCTATGATCAAAGCCTTCTTCCGCTCCGACTTCGACGTAATAATTTCTCCATCAGCCGGATACGGAATACCGAAAAACGGTGTTTTCTTCTTGTATGACATGATATTCACTCCACCTTGCAGCGACCACCAACATGGCTCTCGCCGCAAACAAAAGAACCGCCAACATCCGACTTGTCTTCAACCACGATCTGATCTGCGGCACTGGTTGCCTTTACTTGAGAAAGCGTCTCGTGACCACGAATCGTTCCCTGCACAATCATTCGCTCGACCACGTTCATAAGAGGACCGAGCCCTGTTCTCGCAAACCCACTTCTCGACATCACATTCTCCTTCTAAACGACCGTATCGGCAAGTTCCAAATCAGTAGTCCAAGTTTTCGCCTGAAAGTCCAAATTGTGCGTAACGCTCACAATGGCTTGTGTGCCGGACCAACGATCGTACGGTTTGATTCTCGCATCTCCCCTGACCGTCGTCCTGCCTGAGAATCTGTAAATCGAAGAATCAATCCGCACCGCCTCTGCATAGTTCTGCATAATCGAACGACTAACAGCACCAGGAACCGCTTCAAGCTGAGGCCTCGACCACGGGATGTCCGGTGTCGTGCTCTGATTGATGGTCAAAATCTGAGGCTGAAGCGGCACTTTCAAGTCCGTCTCCGTTCCTCCAGTAACCTGCGAAAGACCAACAATCACAATCTCATTCCTGATATCATCAAAATCCGGCGTCCTGTCGATGGTCTGAATCTTCGAGTCAGGGTGCGAAAGCTGCCTTGCCGTATTGGCAGGATTGGACAGCCATACCGGCATACCACTCGAATCCCTCTCGTAGAAGTAAATCCGACCGTCTCTGACCACGTAAGCGTGCTGAGCATAGCCCATGATCCCGTTAATGGCGTCCATAACACTCGTACCAGTCTTATAGTCCAGAACCGCAATCTCGATATCCTGAGAACTCGGCAAACGAAATGCTTCAGTTCCAGCATTCGGAGCGTAAGTGTAATCCGGCGTAATCCCGCCGTAACGACACAGGAAGTTCAAAGCATTCGCAAGCAAATAGCCATCAAAAAAAGGCGGTCTCACAAGCTTGATATCCTGCATCTTCATTTCCAAGCCAACCAGCGGTATCGTCCAAACGTTGCTGTCAGCACTGTCTTGATCGGAAATACCCATTGCAAGACCTTGGAAAATCACTCCAGAAAAGGTCGACTCTCCGCCACTGGCAGAAATCGTTATAGCCCCTATGTCCTGTATAACACTGGCGTTGTAACCCGCCAAACCATACTTGTCGACCGTTATCGTCCCGCTCGAAGTCGAACCATTATCCGATATAGCGGTTGTCACCGACACAGACTGAATATACCTCGACCAACTCGCTGGAGTCGGGCCTCCAGGATCGCCTCCAACCCAGTCCAGAGCAAAACTCCCGTTGCCAGTCTTGCTCACGAAATCCCGCTCTTCCTCAGTGCGAAGAATATAGCCAAAAATTTCAGGACTGTACCGATCCGCCTTCGGAGTCTCCAAAGACCAATTGATTACGGCGAACTTCCCACCCGGAGGAGCGTCCTTGCCGGTATCTGTCTCTATCGGAATAGCACCAGCCACAACCGGAAGACCATTATTAGTCCAAATAATGTAAGCATCATAACTATAAGTCGACTGGAACGTGTCCTCGTTAATCAGGAACCAAGTATCCCACTCAGCCGAAGGCCAGAAAAAACACGGCAAGTAAGCAAGCTCAACATGACAGTTGAGCGAACTGACTTGAACGTACGACCCGAAATCAACAATATTTCCAGCCGAAGGAACCAAAACATGAGCAGGACTGTCCAGATCAAAGTCCTCAACATATTGCGCAATGTCCAAGCCTTTCTTCTTCGGACAAAACTGACTTGAAACATTCGTGACCAGTCCCGGAGTATCCTGAATGCCGCTCGCAATAACAATCCCGTTCCAGACAGGAAACGCAACGATCAAGAACGGAATCGTACCCGGCATCTTCTTACCTTGTGGCGGCTTCTCTTTAGACTGAGCATCGTTAAGCTGAACCTTTGTAGTCTGCCTGTCCGTGGATGGATCACCAGTGTTGGAGATCGTCACATCCAGCGCACCACCGTCCTGAAGCTTCATCACAATATCATCCCCAGCTTCGATGTACACTCGCCACGGGTTCTTCGCGGATTCCTCGGGAGGCGTACCAGACGGGAACGACGGAGTAACGTTCACCATTAGTGCAAACGCTCCGTTGCCGACCAGTTGACCATCCGATCCCGAACGCCAGTTGCCTTTCGGAACGTCAGCAATAGCGGGCTGAGATAAAAGAGCCCTTATGGTCGTCTGAGAAACACTATCATCCACATACGTTACCGAAGCGTATGACTCGCTCGTTTTCATGCTTCGCTTCAAAATTTGAGCAAGCTCGTCATCTCCCGCAGACGGAGCATTCAAAGTCCAATTAAAGCCATAGTACTGCGTCCCGTCCGTCGGGTGCCAAGTATAGGCAAAATACTTGCTCAGATTCGTCCAGCCATTCGCAATCAAGTATTGAGTTGGGATAATCAACTTTTGCAGAATCGACTTGCGGACACTCAAAACTGCCGATGGGGCATACTGCAAACCTCCAGTTGTCCACGCTTCATCGGATATGAACTCACAAAGCGGCGAAGGAACGTCGGTATCAATAAGCAATGCAAAGAAGAACGACCTCGATCCCTTATCACCCGGCTGAAAAACACTGGAACCGAAATCCAGAGCAATGTCACGCTCGCTGTCTCCGCCGTCCACAGTGGGTGGAGCATAGATAAAAAATTCTTGCTCGTTGAAAATCACCCTTGTCCACAACACCCGAGTAATACTCGGGTCTGGCGGCGGGTCAATCGTATTACCTATTCCGACAGTCGGATTAGACATCCTCTCCTACCTTATATCAAGTCGAAGCACCAAACACATTACTCGTCACGCCGGGACTCTGAACGTACCGACGATCAAGCCTTGCAGCTACTTCACTTATGAACCAGTTACCATTGAGCAAAACATCAGAAACCTTTGACCTGAACATTTCATTGTCAAATTCAACCAAAATGGTCGCTTGTCCGCTCACTTCGCCACGCCCACTGACAGTAATCTGCTGTTCTCCTCCTCCACCGATACCAGCCGTGCCCTGTGCGCCCGGAGCAGTCATCGGCATAACAGGAGCCTCGGCACGACCGATCCCGCCTGCAACCGCACCGGCTGCCATGCCTCCGGTTACATCGGCAACATTCGCTCCCGGACCTCTATCGGCACGCTTCTCAGCTTTCGGCGGCATCGGGGCAGCAGCAACAGCCGCACCACCGCCGGGCTCTCCGCCAACAATAGCCGCCCCGCCAACTATGCCTTCATCCTTCCTAGCGGGACGAACGCCTCCACGGACAACCCGGCGTGCAAAAGGACGACCAACTTCTTTACGCATTTCAGCTTCACGATCCGCCCTGTCCTTCATGGCGATCTTCTTCTGCTCCTCGGTCGTATTGGCAGTCTTGTCCAGCGCCTTGGCAGCACCTGCAACCGGAGCAGCCTTCGCAGGACCACCAATACCAGCCCCAGCCATGCGCTTGCGGGCAGCAGCCTTCGCCTGAGCCTGTTTGCGCCGAATGTCGTCAAGCGTCACCGTACGAACGTTGCCTTCTTCGTCCGTGACCGTCACAGAAGCCTTCGGACGACCGGCTCCCTTCTTCAACACAGCCGCAACCCGTGCCTTCGATGCAGCTCTGGCTTCCGCACGCTTGCGCCGAAGGTCATCAAGCGTCAACTTGCGGACATTCCCTTCCTCGTCCGCCGCAACGACAAAACCCTTCCCTGTCTTCCTCACCGGAGCCCTGAGAGTGGCAGCCGCCTTCGCTGCACCGGAAGCAGCACGATCAACCTTCTTGACCTCAGCCTTCTCGGCTTGCCTCTCGGCACTCCTCTCCGCAACCGCCGCAGCTTTGGCTTTTCCTCTCGCCTCAGCCTTGACAGTTCTTTCAGCAGTTGCCTCCGCCGCCTTTTCGGCTGTCTTGGCAGCAGGAGCCGCCTTTGCGCCTGTAGCTTCCGCAGCACGACCAATCTCGCCACGAAGGACTTCAATACGCTTCTTGACCGACTCGTTGACAGCATCAACGGCAGCCTTCTCACCATTCAAAACGGTCACACGCTCGTCAATCGCAGCCTTCGCTTTTCCAGCGCCCGCTGCTTCACCTTGCCTTGCACCTTCAAGCTGCCGACCAGCTATGGCAGCCTGTTGTCCAGCCTTGTTCAATGCCTTAAGTCTGTCACTCAGCCCTTCAATTGCATCACCGGACTTGAGAGCTTCCAGCCTCGTACGTCTTTGCCCAAGACCTCCGCCAGGCATAAGAGCAGTTTGTCCTACGCCATAGCTTATGCCCTTTTGAGAAGCCTTTACATCCAGTTTCTTAGATTGACCCTGAGTACGCGGAATCGGACGACCGCTCTTATCATACACGACATTGACACCAAGGAACCGAGACGCCTGGGTTCTACCACCTCTCACACCAACAGACTCACGAATCTGACCAAACGCCATACCGGCCAATTGCTCAAATGCGCTCCTCTGGACACCAAGGAACCGCTTCTGAACCTTAAACTCCTGCTTGACAATCTCAAGCCGTTGTAATTCCATCTTCTCGGCAAACGCAGCACGATCAGCCGGGTCAGTCTTCTCAAAGGCAGCTTCCATAGCCTCGAGACCGACCTTCAAAGCACGAAGTCTCTCAATCTCCTTCCCGGCACTATCAGCCTGCAACTGAAGAATACGCTCATAGTTGCCGCCAATCTCTGTCAAGAAGTCAACTTGCTCATCAATCGTCGCCTGTTCAGCATCAATCAAAGTCATTCTGCGTTGAACTTCCGAATCGGCGAGTTGGACAACCTTCTCCTTTCTCTCCTTCTCAATCTCGGCCAGCTTGGCAATCTTCTTAGCATCAGCAGCGGCTTTCGCATCTTCTCGAAGACGCTTGGCTTCTAACGGCGAAATTCTGCGAGCCCCTTCAAGCATACTAATCTGCTTCTCAATCTCATCAGGAACCTTACCAAGCGATTCTTCAAGTTTCGACCTCAGTGTATCGTATGCCCGAGACGTATTTCTGATAGCCTTAATCGTCTACACCCCAGACTCGTTAAAGTCAAGAGCACTACCAGCAAGCTCAGCAAGCAACGTTGAAGTGTCAGCAATCGCAGTCGGAGCTGCAACATCAAGACCCTTCCGGAGCACATCAGCTTGCTTGTCAATGTTCTCAAACGTATCAACAATTGCACGTGAAACCTCGCCCTCGGCCTTCGTAACAACATCAATCGCCTTCTCAACTTCACCACGAGCAGTTTCAATCTTACCAGCAATATCACCAATCTTGCCAAGAGGTGCAAGTGACTTCTCCAATCTTTTACGAATGTCATCATCAGCAATCTTACTAACTGTATCAGCTATGCCCTTGCGAGCTTTCTCCATCTCACCCGGAAGGTCTTGGAACTTACCAACATCCTCCCCTTCGAGCTTCTCGCCTGCGATATTCTTAGCTGAAAGCTTGGCAAACTCGACACTCTTCTTCTGAAGCTCTATAAACGCATTACCCAACGCATCGGCAGCCTCTTTACCAATTTTTTTAATAAGACCTTCCTTGTTGATGTTAATAACTTTACCAAGTTCATCAATTGATGCTCTTGTGCCTTTAGCAACAGCAGCCGTAGCTTCCTTGGTGTTAGCAAGCTTCTCCTGCCACTTCTTCAGAAGCACTTCCCCCCTGACAATTTCATCCAAACCAGCTTCCAACCGTGCCGAACTGTTCTTCAACTCGGCATTGATCTGTTCTTCACCACGGCCAATAAAAGCATACGCATCAGCCCTAGCCGTAAGGATATCAGCCTGCCTCTGAGCCGCCTGAGCAGCCTTCGACTTGCCAATAGAATCAGCCACGGCTGCAATCTTACCAGTGAAGTCTTTCATGCCCTTAGCAAGCGACTCCGTGATGTTGGCAGCCATCTTGGCTTCAAGAACAGCAACCTCTTGCAATCGGTTCATAGATGCTAAAATAGCTTCCCGCCTGGCAAGAGCAGCAAACTCTTTTTCCTTCTCAGTATAAAGTTTCTCCTCAGAAACAACAGTTGTCCTAGCAAGTTTCAACGCATCAACAAAGATTTTCTTGTTTCGCACAACGCTAATCTTGCCAACACCACCAACTGCCTCAATCCTATTCTTCAGATCATTCACACTACGCTTAAAAGCATCAGTCCCTGTTTGTGCTGCTTTATCAAGATCAGCCAAAACAGATTTCAACTCTAAACCAGCTCTAGTCTCACTAGAAGCCAAGTCCTTTGTAATCTTTTCTCTCTTGACATTCAGATCAACAAGCTTCGCCCTAATGCCATTTAGTCTAGCATTAGCAGATAATGCCTTTTGATTAAGCTTGTCATATTTTTTGAGCATCGACAAACGAGTGCCAAGTAAGTCTACACCTTCACCTGTCTGCTGATTAACCAAGGTATAAGTATCAAGAATCCTATCAGCAAAAGCCCTATACTTTTTCTTTGAAAAGTCAATCTTGTCGACATCTCCGCCCAAGGTTATAAATGTCGTCCTGATTCCGTTAATTTCTCTATTCAGTTTTCCAGTGAACTGTTTCCCGAACTCTTTCTGAGACTCAAGTATGGCTTCCAAAACACTACCAGTTACCTCATCCAGTGTTTTATCAGCTTCTCGTTTTGTGTAAGAAGCCTCTCTCGCGGCTGCCTTCATTTGTTTAGCAAAACTGTTCCATTCTTTTTCAACCAAAGCAGCCTGCGTTTTCTGTTCTTGCACAGCATCAAGATATTTAGAAAGTTCATTCGTGATACTAAGCTTAGACCCAAGCTCATCAAGCTCAGCCTTGACATTTTTAATCTGCTCACTTGTGTCCGTGCGAAGTTTTTCCAAACCATCCCAATCTATATGAACGACCTGCCCCTCAATCTTAACAAGAGCATCAAACTCCTTTTTGAAGTCCTTGGCCCGTTGCCCGCCCTCAACCGTCCACCGATCTACAGATTTAGCCACAGACTTTGCCGTAGCAACATTGGTTTTACCAACGGTTGACAGATTCTTCTGAATACGAGCATAGTCCATCGCAGCCGCACTTGTCGTATCCACAAAAGCCCCAAATGCAGACTCCAATTGTTGATCAAGATTCTTAAAAATCTGTTCGGCTGATACTGCACCAGCATCAACAGCAAGTTCAAGATCGGTCTGTCTCACCTTATTCTGAAGTTCAGCAAGCACAACACTTGGAATCTTATCAAACTGGCCCACAAGCTCTGCCATTGCTTTACCAAACTCATTAGCCGCCTTCAACTCTGCCTTATGCAGTAACTCAAGACCAGTAAGCCTCATCGCCGGAGTAAGTGTGACATCTGTCATAAGCTCCTTACGCCACGTTTCAAGTCCTTTGGTCAAAATCATAAACTTGTCCGCTACGCCCACACTCGCCCTATCAAGTGCAAGCTGAAAACCTTTTGTAGTTCCCCCAAGTTGCGAAAGATTCTCTAAACTCAAACCAGCAACTTCTGCCTGCAAATCAGCAAACTGAACCTTAATCGTTTTTGATGCGTTCTCAATCCCGCTCACAAGTCTACGAAGAGCCAAAGCACTTTGTTGCACAAGGCGTTGCCTTCTTTTTTCAGCTATTCCAAGTTTCATTGTTATATTCTGAAGTTCGATCTGAGACTGTGTAAGTTGAATGTTCTGGAGTATTTCCTGCTTCCTGTTTTTGAAGTAATTACCACTCAAGACAATATTCTGAATCAGCGACTCACCCCATGAAACAACCCAACCAGTGGCCCATGCTACTTGTTTGCCAGCCTCACGAAAAACATCAGCAACTTTACGAGCGCCATCTGCAACCCCAGTAATCTCTTTTCCAATCTCACGCCAGGCACTACTGTACATCGGAACATCCTTGCCGAAAACCTTAGTAGTCTGGTTCAAACCACGAGCTAGACTCATAGCTCCTTTTTCTATACCACGAAACGACCCAATACTTGCCGCCACTGCCCCACCAAGAACAGTCCCAATGAGTGTCCCAATGCCGGGCAAAATCATAGTACCAACCGCAGCACCACTCGTGAGAGCAGCAGTAAACTCTGCAAGTGCGCCAGAAGCCTGTAAAAAACCACCAGATACTTCCTTTCCGGACTTAACAAGTTTTTCCCCGATTGACTCACTAATTGCACCAAGCAAACCAACACCGGCTGTTGCAATTGCCGGACCTGCGAAAAAGGCAACCTTCGTTCCAATTGTCGTTGCCATCTTGGGACCGCTTCTGGTGAAAGCAGACTTCAAAGCTGGAACAAAGCTCTTAACAAGACCCCCAGCAGTAGCTTTCGCTGGCAATGCGCCAGCCACCATACTGCCAGCCTTACCGGCTGGCAACGCAAGCGCACCAGGCAAGCCTCTAGCAGCAGCCACCCCAGATTGAGCAACACGACCCCCAATGGCAACAACTCTCGCTGTAGTTGGTATTACATTAGCACCAACTCTACCAGCACCACCAATCGCCGCACGCATACCAGTCGCAACGCCTCTGGCCTGGAGAGCAGTTACAACGCCTCTGACCACCGCACCAGTCGTAACTGCTCTGGCCACTTCACCACCAGCTCTACCGGCACCACCAACCGCCGTACGCATATAAGCCAAACGCTTATTTGTGTCCGTAAGACGATCAACAGAATGACGAACACGATCAACAGCAGTTTCAACCCTTTTATTACTTCGACGAAAGGTCCGACCAAGTAAAAGACCAGTTCCACTAACAACACCAAGTAAGGCACCAGCCATACCTGCTAGCTTACCAACACCACTTGCGATTCCGGCAACATGAGGAGACCAAGATGGCAATGTATTTAGAATTACATCCTCAATTCGTTCCTGGGTGGCTTCCGCCGCCTGCATAGAATTAAGAATCTCTACATCACGCTCCATCCCAGGAACACCAACGCCAACACCGCCAAACAACCCAGCTTGTTGAAGCTCAATTACTGTTTGAATTTTGCCTTCTTTAGCCAAAGCAAAGAAGGCCGCTGCCTGATCATCAACACTCGCATTCAAGGTTAAATCGGTACTCAAGGTCGGTATCTTTTCGAGCAACCCGACATACTCTTTCAAGTTCTCAGTTTGGTCACCACCAAAAGTCGCCCGAAGTTTCTTAGCCACGAACACAAGCTCATTAACATTGGCAACACCTTTATCTGTCCCTTCAATCAAAACTTTTGAAAAATCTCGGAACTCCTTACGAGTCATCCGAAGCTCACGACGGAATTGAGCAAGCTGTGCTGGACCTCCTGGCGCAATAAGCGTCGTTTTGGAAGCCTTAGCCATTTCAACCCTGTAAGTCTTCAAATCCTTCAAACTAGACTTAACACCATCAAAAAACTTCTCAAATTTACTCAACACAAACGCAGCAGCGATACCTGCGGCAGTAAGTCCGGTAGCCGTCTTTCCGAGACCACCCGCAAAGTCGTCTGCGGCAGCAGCACCTTCGTGCATACGCTGACCAGCCAGTTTCAGAACACCAGTTTGGTGTTCGACCATGTCTGTAAACCTCTTGCCGGTCTTTTCGGCATTTTCCGAGGCATCTGACACAGCCAAAACAGCCGCAGCATACTCGTTCACCGTCTCGGGGTCCGCTTCTGGAAACATCTTTTCCAGTTCTTTACGGATGGCATCTGGATCGAACTCGCCTGCCATGATTCACCTCACTGACTCGTCAACAGTATTTCCGACTCGAAGATCGTCAGTACAACGTCGAGTATTGAACTGTTCAGAGCGTAAACCAGCTTGATACTAGCCTCGTCCAGCATTCCATTATCCTCACGATGTTTCAACGGGACTAACTCGCCTTTGTTGTCTCGCATGTCCCAAAACTTCAAGTGCCAAAAAATGAAGAAATCTCGCAAGCGCCACTTATCGACCACCATCTTGTCGACATCGGCTCTATAGTTTGCCGAACGACGCCGGTACTCAATCAGTTGCTCATACGTCGGCTGAGTAAACCCGAACGTATGCCGACAATGACCAAGCATTTCAAACTGGTTGAAGTCAACCTCAAGCGCTGCATTACTGACCGTCACAATCTTGCCGCTTGCCGGTGCATAGAGGATGTCAATGGCGATCTTATGCTCTTGCTTTTCCTCGACAAAGAACTTCGGGAACATTGACTCGACAACCTTTTCCTTGGTCGGAACGTTCGCTGCCGCCAGCCCATCACGGTTGACCGCAGACTCCTTCTCTCCAGCAAGGTCTTTCTCTTCCTGCTTCTCGTCCCTTGTTTCTGATGATGGAGAAGAACTTATCACCGGAGCATCTCCCTGGCTGGCTAGAGGCTTCTGCTCTGACTCCGGCTCCTTTGCAGACTCCGGCTCCTTTGCAGACTCCGGCTCCTTTGCAAACTCCGGCTCCTTTGCAGACTCCGGCTCCTTTGCAGACTCCGGCTCCTTTGCAGACTCCGACTGTTCCATAACTTCCTCCGGCGACGGAATGCTACTATCAACTCCCATCGGACCAAGCTGCATGTTTTTCTCGCTCATCTTTCTCTCCTTCACGAGTCAAATAATAATGACGGCGTTGCTACCGCCACCTGCAAACGTCGCGTTTGCATCAAAAGTGTGTGTGTAAGTGCCCAATTCCGTCTGACCACCGAAGTTGTAGCCCTTGGCTGTTGTCTCACCGATCAGAATAAACGTACTTGTGAAAATCGAAACCGAACTGTGAGCCTGAAGTTGCTCCAAAGTTGTAACATTCAATGTGACATCCCATGCCCCGACACGTAAATATCGGGGATTGAGCGTGTCCTGGTTCACATAAACCGGAACTACATTCTGACTAATCGTCAAGTCCCACTCACAAACATCTGTATTCCCAGACCACCAATACCCAAGCAACGTTTGATCCCGAATAAAATCATTCGGAACCGTATCCGACACAATAGGTCGATTAGCAGTCACAGAAATTGAAGCTTGAACAAACCCGCCCGGAGCACCATTCAAGGCAATCGAGTTCGCAAAACAAAAATACGTGCTCCCGTCGTGGCGCAAAACCCACTCATCCTCGCCGTCATTGTAGCCAATACCGAAGCCATACCTTCGCTGAAACAGCCTACTCGTGTTGAACAAAGACATACACTCTTGAGTCACGTCAAACCCGATTGTGCCCGTAAATGCAGACGTTCCATCCGCCAAAAGCACTCTCGATTCTGACTGCGTCGTTGGCGGCATTTCGACCATGTTACCATAGGGACGACTAATCGCCTCGTTCAGACCGGCAGCCGTGACGAGCACCTGAACATCGTCAACCACACCGGAACCACCATAGCCGAGTCTTTTGGCTGTATCAGTCATGGCATTCTCACAACCTTGCCTCTGCTTGGTCTCACTTTGCCGCCAGCACCGGCAATCTTAGCCTTCGGAACCGAGGAATCACTGGCTTTGGACTGTCTTGAAATATGAACGCCCTTCTGGTTGAGCATCACTTTCAAACGAATGTAGTCTAAATACGGCAGTTCTTCCAAGTCCTTCCTCGACAGCCCAAACTCGTCCCAAAAGTTACTCATACTGCAATAGAGCATAACAGCTTCACAAGGATTCTCAACACCACGAGCGTTCTTACCGAAAAGAAGAGCACATTGCCGATCAATCACAGCCGCTTCCTTCTTGGTCATGTCCAAACTTATCTCATACTTGTGGACCAAACCAGTCACAAGCGGACCCGGAAGCCTGCATACGCAACCGAAAGACTCATCTGTCAACCATCCAGTTTCCATATCACGATCAAGCGAAATGGGCAAACTCCACTCCAGCAACATTCTCCTCACGATCTGCCGACGCATCTCCTGAAGGTCTCGTATCAACTCCATCCTGTTCCGAACACTCACATAAGCCGTCGTACAGTCGGCGTCTATTCGACTATACTCACCGTATGTCATACCCTTAAAAACAGCCCACACAACCTCATCGCCGCCAGCCACCGGAACAAAACAATCACCAACTCGACCAACCTCAATCTCGACTCTCACCTTGCCAGTAGAGAATGGTTGCTCCCAAGGCTCGTACGGTCGCCCTGAAGGGTCTCTAATCTCAGCCATTAAATTCGAGGACATTGTTCATCCCCACAATGATCGCAGTCGTAATACTTGGAAACAGCTTCCGAACGATATTCCAGCTCTCATCGGCAAGCACACCGTTGACATGCAGCAACTTGTAGCGCGGACCAACATTCTCAAACGACCATGCCTTGATCAGCCTGCGAAGTTTGATCATGTTTAACCTGTCATTGTCCATGAAGTGCATTCGCCTATTCTCGTCAAACTGCATCGCCATCTTCCGAAGCTCGACCTCTTCATCGAAAGTCCACATCCTGAACTCGACCCAATGCTTTTCAACACCTTCTTGCTCCGAATCGGAGACGATCACATACCGACCGTCCTTGTTCACAAGCAAAAGCTCAACCTTGAATGTCGTCTCGGGCGTCACCTCATACTTGCCCGGTGTCGTCAGCGCCGTATCATCCAGCGAACCTTTTGTCTTGGCATGATGCTCGGCAAGCTGACCAGTCATTCCAACAGACTGTTCGTTCTTTTCATCTCTCGGTTCAACCTTCACGCGCCAAACACCTCCCATGCAAGAAAAAAGGCACACAAGGATCGCCACGCAGCTATGTGCGCAGAGTCTCCGATCCTTGTGTGCCTTAGTCGCATATCATATTTCCCGCATGTCTACGCAGGACTCTATCATCTTATCAGCCCGACAAAGGCTGGGAAGTTACTACTCGTCTTCGGCTGTCACTCTGTTCTTGATATACCAATCCAACTGCTTGCTCAGTGAAAGGTCTTTCTGTCCGTGGTCATAGCGGAAGCTCTTGAGCTGGGAACCATCCCTGAACGTCACAAGTATATCACACTTGTCATAGCCCAAGTCTGGCTTGGGATACTTGTTGACCGCCTTCTCAAGTGCGGCGACAGTGGTGAACTTCTTACCAGCGAGGTCTGGCAAACCGCCTCTAATCGGTCCCTCTGCGAAGGTTATCTCAATCGACTTCAAATCCTTCAGCAGCTTCTTCGGGTCAGCCGCAAGCACTGCCCTTGCCATCGTCAGCAACCTTCTTGCAACTCTCAATCTGTCCACCGGTAATCTCCTCACGTGTATTCATACGCCTTCCTAAGAAATTGTCATTTTCACGTTGCCAAAATCTTTAGAAAGCATACGAACAGCAGCATCGCCAAACTTTTTGGCAGCATTCTTATCTTCAAAACTGTAAGAAAACTCATGATAATCTGGGGAAAATTGCATTCTCATCCCTCCCTGCTTCTTACCACCGGCTTTCTTCGCCAGATTATCCAGTTTGTTCTCCACATCATCTATACCATCATCATCTGAGGAGCGCCAACTTAATGTCACAACGAAAAAGTGTTGACTCAACACCGTCCTTGCTATCGCAAGTAACTTAGAAGCCAACTGCCGTTTTGACGCTTGACGAAATGTGGAAACTCTAACTCCCTTGATCATTGGCTTCAGCTTTTTGAGCAACATCTCAGAAGCCTCATACTCAATGAGAGGCCAAACCTTGTTGTCGATCATTGCAGCAACACTCTTCAGGTCAACTTGCTTGGCATCGTCATCACCAGAAACCCAATCAACCCCAAACACCTTTATGGCGTCCGCAATGTCCTGCGATCTGCGAAGCTGTAAGCCTACCAAGTTCGTCCAATCCTCAAAGGACATAGCCGCCCCCAAAACAACCCTCGCCATTCCAACAAGTTCCTTAGCAGTTCTCAATCTGTCCACCGGTACTCTCCTCACGTGTATTTGACAAGCTCAAAAACAGCATAAGTCGCCGTCGCAGGAACAATACTGCCTCCATCACGAATGGCGTCTTCCTTCGAGTCGATCCGAAGATCAGCACACTCCATCGTCGATCCCGCCAAGCTCACCACAAGACTGGCAACCGTATCCGGGATCGAAAACGCGCCCTGAAGCGGAACACGGTCGTAGTTGAATGACACAGTCATCGGTCCAACAGCCAAATACCCAGGCTCCTGAACAGTAGAGTTCGCCTCGCAGAGGAAAAACTTAACCACCTCCTGAGAGAACTCAAGGCTCCAAGAAATGATACCATCCAGAACACCGTCTGCATCGACAGTTGTCCGCCAGTATGGAATCGGAACCGTATCAGACGAACAATTCAAAGCCTCAATGATCCCGCCAGTATCCAAAGCAGTCTTGAAGCCATCAACCTGACCGAGAACGTTATTGAGATAGCAGTCACCAATCTCAAACGTGCCAACATCGAGCGCCGCGAATGCTAGACTGCAAGTCGTTGAACCACCCTCAGCAGCCGCCAAGCTGATGCTGCTCCAAAAGCAGTTCTGATAAACCTGACTTGACGTGTACCGAGGATAAACCTCAACCTTCTTGGCGGTCTGACGGTCTAATATCCAAGGACCGATTACTCCGGTCCAAAAATCAACGTTCAAATCAACCTCGACTGAGCCATCAAGCGTGGGCCAATCATAAACCCGAGACGATCTGACCCCGATCTCGTCGACCGGGGTCTTGATCTGACCGCCATAACCAGCCGCAGATTCAATGGGCATCTCTTGATTTGGCACACTAGCCGAATTGCAGAGACACACATTGTCGTCAACTTCGACATAGCCCTCGTATCCGAGAGGCATAAGCGAACCTCAATGTTACGGACAAGCAGGCAACGTGCATGTTCCACCGGGAGCACCTGGAGTCGGCAAAGCACCAGAGTCATCCGACATGATGATCGGCGGCAACACGTTTCCACCAGTCGGGATACGACCGCCCATGCCTTTCAAAGTAAAAGCACGGTTCGTCACATCCGACTGCCCCTTCAGGCCGTAATCATCACCCTCAACCACAACAGCGGGCATTTCGATGTACACCGTGCTCAGACCAGCCCGTGTAATCGCAACACGAAACACGTCATCACACGCATACAGATACGGAGCAGAAAGCGTGTAACTACCACTTCCATCACCGGTAATCGGGTCATAAACACCCTCTTCGTGATAGAACGTGGCGTTACCACTTCCGTCAATGGCACCCTGAAGCACCGCCGTTGGCTCACGGTAACCATTACAGGTGTAAAGAACCACGGTGTTGTTGGCAATACTGACGCTCCACTCAACCGTCTCAATGTCAGTCTGAAACGGTGTATTAGGCGTCGTGAATGGCGTATAACCAGCACCAACCGCACCAATGTAGAGATTCGAGTTCGTGCGCCAATACGGAATCGGGTCGATATCGTTATTGGAGCAGTTCAACGGGTTTGTGGCCGCAAACGCAGTCGTACTTCCAGCCGTCCCGTGAACACCTGTAACCTGCCGAATATAACTGTATTCGCAGTAATCTGGCGGATCATTGTCATCCGGGTCGCTCTCTTCACGTGTCAAAGCAACCACATTGATCGAACAAGTGACAAACGATCCCTCACTCGTTGACATGTCCACACTTTGACAGAAGCAACCCGTCTTCAGAATGTTCTTCACCGTTGAACAGTCTCGGGTGTACTTATACACGTGCGCACCGTCAGGCGAGATAATCAGCGATTTCGGATAAGCCCGCTGACTGATCCCCCATTCCTCAACAACGTTCCAGAGCTTCGCACTACCCTGAAGATCGAAGTCAATTGACCCCTCGTACCGAATAGCGTTGTTGGCATAGTGCGACGACGAACCAGCATTATACCAGCCTGCACCCCAAACCGAGTTGTTGTAAATTGGCTCCAGAACAAGGTTGACAGACGCACCTGTAGCCAAAAACAGCGCCGTCGAGCCATCATTGGCGTAAAACTGCGCATAGCCTTGGTAACCCATGCCCATCGGGACAATCCTCCTCTCACGAGAAATTCCAGCACGTCAGGGACGTAAGACGCCTCTATCTGTCAATCCCCATATAAAAAAAATGTTCACTTCCAATCGAGACTAACCAGGGTACCCTTCGTCCTCTTCAGAGTACAACTCAGGGTTTTCATCCAAATACCACTGGACATCATCATAAACAGCCTGTTCAATCGAGTCAGGGTCAAGCATCTTCAGGTCCATAATTCGCCCCTTCACCGGAACCGTGGTCTCTCCACCATAACCACCATAAACTGTGAAGGTACCCTTGTAATCCACCCGCGAGGCCAAACCACGTGGACCTTTGCCCTTCCGAACGATCCGGTATTCAATGCCTTCCACCTGCCCCGATCCAAAGCCTTGCCAGTCGGCAGACTCCCTGTGAGCCCACAATCCCGGAAAGCTCTTGGCTTGACCTGTCGGGACAAGATAGACAAAAGCCTCTACATGGCGTTTGTCCGGCTTACCCTTGTAGCCCTTCTTATCGAGAAGCGCCATCAAAAGTTCCTGCTTCTTGTCACCAAGCCACAGCTTAAACCGAGTGTAGCCCTTCGGCGTCCTCTCGCCAGTTCCTAAAACTTCCTTAGCAAGCCCTACCAATCTCTTCGCAAGCAGCAAACGATCCATTTTCCAATCTCCTGTCATGTAACGCTAATGTCACGCTCTTTCTTGTTCCGAACCGTTACGCGGTCTCCAACCGTGCCTTGGTCTCCGTTGAACACAGCACCTGTCACGTCGAGAAACCTGTCTGTCGCAGTCCCTACGTCAATCGAATCGCCCACCACACTACCAGCCGGAACCGTGACAGCTATCGTCGTCGGTGAGTCATTCAAGTCCTTCACGCCAAGCAAGATATCAAGGTCTGCCGCCATGCCCGGTCCAATACCACCAACTACTTCGACCACAACACGCAACTGAGTTGCTGCAAAGTTCGACCCGCTCGCAAGATTGGTTTGAGCACCAGTGCCGTAATTGATGCCATCCGTGAAGTCCAAGATCGGTCCAGCCAACACTTCCAGCGTGGCAAAAGTATCGTCACCCTCCGAAAACACATCAACAGCCAACATCCACTGACTGTTCTTAGCACACCAAAATACTTGATTGAAGTGATCGCTGACCCGCTCGTCCTTGACCAACAAATACTCGTCCCAGCCTCCGGTAAAGCCAACCCGAGCAAAATGAGCGTCCATTGCACGAAGCACGTTCTGAAGATCAACAAATCCAGCCCGAAAAATCGTATTCAGGACAAAATCGTTGTCGGCGATCTCCGCCGGATTGACCAACGGTATCTCAACGTCAGGATCGTCCGTCGCCGTTACAGACTCGAAGTAGAGCGTTCCAGCGTTGCCAGCACCGGTCAGATTGATGCTCTCAAAAGCAGTGCGAATCTGATCGTACTGATAGGCGATTCTGTCGGCAATCGCAAGAAGTGTGGCTGTGTCAATGATCGGCATTACTTCAAATATCTCCGGTAGAACTTGTCCATCTGTTTTGCTATTTCGTTAAGAGCCTTTATCGAAAGCACAACCCTACCCCTGATCTCCTCAGTGTTGTCAACAACCGAATCTTGAAAACCTTCCTCGAACAAAGGAGCACCACCAAGCGACCGAATTCTCGCCCGCATTAAAGCATGATGACGGGCAAGCATTGTCAGTTTCGCCATGACTGGAATAGCTCTAAACGTTTTCAACAAGTTGTTCACGGAACTTCTCAGCGCCATGAGACAATACCTCCAAATCAGCCCGCCAAAGCGCAAGCTCGGCCATCATTTTGAAGTAAACTTGCTTCGCCCCTCCAAGATCACCAGCTTCCAAAGCCGTTTCAAGAGCGTCATACTTGTCCACAAAAACATCACCACGCCGCTGAGACTCGTTATAAAGCTTATTAAGATTTAGCAAAGCCATCTATAGAACCTCGACTACCTTCGGAAGAACAATACTCGGAGAATCGAGCCCTATCGTGGTCACACGCCACTTGCTTTCCGGGAAAGGCTCGTGTACAAGAGCAAAATAAGAAAATTCAGCAACCCTGATCGTGCCGTCACGAGATGCAGAATACGACACATCCTCGGCAAGACTGTCCAGTATCCGAGTCTGGACAAGTCCATCTGTCGGAGTCCACCGACACTCGTTAATCACCTCAAGTTGCAAATTCTTCGGGTCACAAAGCAGATCAGCAACGCACGTCGCCATAGTCGTGATATATTCCGCTGCGATCTCTTCGTCCTGACAAGTCACCGTAAGCACGAACCTAAAGCTGTAACGTGGTCTCTGAGCCCTTGTAGTCGCCCACTGATTCGAGCCACTTGTAGCCTCCATTTCCAGAGCAGGATACAAGTTCTGAGGCAGCGTCGGACGAATGCCCTCAAAGACATTCAAAGCCAAATCCGAGCCCACATAGTAATGAACAACCTCATCAATCGTATCCAGATTGCGTTCCAGCATCAAAATCAGAGTTTTGATAATATTGGACGGATTTGTATACATTTTTCGACCTCACAGTGCCTCAAGCATCTCTTCAATGTCGCCAATCGAGAACTCCACCACATCATCACCTTCCTCAAATTTCGTTTCCGCCACAAACACTCTGCTGCTCTTTCGACGACCCCTCGACTTGGTCTTCTTTTTCGGTGCTCTAGCAAGCGTCTTAATAAAGTCAACCGGATCGAACCGGACCACGACCGACTTGCCATCCTGAGCAAAGATGTCCTCCAAGCTCCTATCAAGCTTGCCACCACTATTAAGATACTCCATGATCACAAGCGGATTGATGTAGCTCCCAATGGTTGTATCAATCGACTCATGGCTCATAACACTACTCGTGGCTTCTGCCGCCTTCGTCATGTGATCAACAATGATCTCAACAGCCTTCTGCTTCATCTGCTCAGTCGCCTCAGCCTTCAAATCGCCAAGTTGAGACAACAAGTCAGCCTTCAGCCGATTCACATCTTTCTTCAGGGCGTCATACATCTTCCTTGTTGCCCGAAGTTTGCGAAAGTCGCTGACCTCGACAAATTGTTTGAGCACCTTCTTGAAGTAGGCGTTCAAAGCGTCATGACTGATCCCCTTGCCAGACTTGGTGACAAAAATCGGGGCATCTGAAGACTGACCGGACAAGCCCTTGGCGTGCTCTGAAAGCGCATTCACGATATCCTTGTCCTTCAAGTCCGCCACGTTCACCGTACCCCACTTGCCAGTAAACTCAAGACGAACAAAGCTCTTCCTCACGAACTTGACATGCTTCTTAAGCAAGGTCAAAGCACCATAAGTCTGCAACTCTTTACCACCCTTAGTCTTAGCCTTTGTCTTGCCCTCTCCCCACTTGCCGCCACGAATGCCCGTCTGCGCCACAACAAGCGCCACAAGAGCCATAAGCCTCTTACGCTCGTTTCCGCCGGTAAGATCAGCTTTCAACTTGGTAACCAAATCCTTCCAGTTCTGAATAAGCACTCCAAGTTGATGGGCTTTTTCCTGAGCTGTCTTTCCTTTGTTCCCGAAAACCTCGATCATACGGAGCAAACGACCATCCGGCGCTACTTCAGCCCCAAAAGTATTAGGAAACAACTTGAACACGTCCGGCACATACCCCGACTCGTAAAGCTGAGTACGAGCTTCTTGTACCATATTTTCACGCACCTTCTTTTCCGCAGCACGCCGGATCGTCGCCTCGCCCTTCAACGGATCAACATCAACACGCTTACCCTTGGAGTACGTCCAACCAAAAGCATTGTTCATTATCGCATTCTCGACGGTCCTCTTCTGCATCTCAGTCGTCGCATCGACAAATTTGCTGATCTTCTTACTGCTTCGAGCCCGCTTCAAGAACTCAGCCCGAATCGCAAGCTCATTGCCCCTGACCTTGTTCTTGAACTTCGACAGCACACTGGAAGCCAGACGACCAGCCGATCCGGTTGGTCCAACAAGCAACTTAAAAGCACTCATAGCTTCTTCACCAGTCGAAGCCATAGCCTGCTGCTGTTCCTGCCACTCACGCTCGTACTGAGCAACCTCATCGCTCTTGCGAGTTGCACAAACAAGACGATCTACAATGGCGGCACAATCTTGCATCTCAGTCTCCATAGAACCAAAACGGCAACGGTCTTATATCGGGCACGTCATCCCACTTTTTCATGCCCGGCATGTAGAACTTTACCTCGTCCAGCATCTTCATCACCTCAAGCTGGAACAATCTCGCCACGCCCAGTCAACTTACCCGGAAAAATCAACTGAAACGTACCTTGATCCGTCTGGCGCACAATCGAGCCATCAACCGTGAAAACGTACCGATCAACCATTGGTCCGGCAATATCAGCACTCTTCTTTGAAGACGTAAAGAACTTTCCGGTCGGTATCCTTTCGCCGCCACGCCAAGCCTCATATTCATCATCGCTCATCCAACGATAGAGCTTTAATTTCTCTTCGCCAGCCTTTTGAGGCAATTTACCGCTTCTCATATACTCCACAAGATTGAAATAAGTCTCTTGCTTACTCCCCTCAGGAAAGAAATCCGGGTCTCCGACATCAAGCACGTCATCGACAACGAAATTGGAGCCCCGAGCAAACACCGTAAAGCCAGGAGCCATAGAGCCTTTGCCCACCACGACATAAAACGTCGGATTTTTCATGGTATTTACAATGTCAATAGCCTCTCGATCCGGTCCTTTAACCTCAATCACGACAGTCTCAGAAGTACCCGTAGCCTTACAAAAGCGTCCTACCCGACTCAAAAGTTGCTTCAGAGCCTTCTTGATAAACTTCAACACAGCCTTGTCAAGCGTCTGCTTGGTCTTGACAAGCTCCGCATCAACATCCTTGATTGGTGTTGTTTTGTCGGAAATGAACCGCCCAATGTCAACAACCAGCATCGAAGACATCGAAACCAGATATCTTTCTCCAGCCTTGTACCGCTTGCTGTATTCTTTGAAGAGCTTGTTGCTGTCCTTAGCAATCCTTTTGAGCTTCGATACGTCATCGCCAGCCTTAGCAACTGCCGTCGCAATGGCAGTCAAATCAGTCTCGACTTGATCAGCAACATCGTCCGGCATCGGATCGTACCCCTTCTTCTCCGAAGCGATCTCCTTGCGAAGCTTCGCCCTGAAACCAGACAAGTCAAACGACCCACGACCACGCTCCTGACTCCTGAACAGCGAATATTCGTAACTGGAGAGCCTTTCCTCAAGAGCCGCTTCAACATCCGACATGTCGACCACGAACTTGCAGTCGCCGGTCACAATCCGTGAAGCACAACGAACCGGACCAAAAACTCCCGCTCCCTTAGTGACCCTCACGATCACCTGCGAGACCGGAGTCCCTTTCACAAGGCGAAGCTTCATGCACATTCCAAAGCTCCTCTGAACCGAACTGGACCAATCGGAAAGGACCGAAAGCACGTCACGAACGTCATGGTTATCAGCGTCCACAACGACCACAACCGACCCAAGCCTATCTGACATACCCGTTGACCTTGCTAGCTCAACACGAAGCCCATCAAGGCGTCCAATCTCCAACCTGATCGCCTTAATAATCTCCTTTTGGACATCACTCATGTCCATAGGCGGCTGTTTCGACACGTAACCCACAAGCAGTGACCTTGCAGCAACGAGGAGTCCTCTTGCGGCTGTCAAACGACCTCTGCATCTTTTGGCATATCGTGTCATGGCTACATAGTTCAGAACGTTACCACAGCCTTGAATCCCTTAGCCCGAAAAATTATGTCCTTGCCCACTGGACGCTCGAAGGTGGAATTGATCTTGACCGTCTTTCCTACAAGTTTCTTGTCGAGCTTCTCAGCGGGTGAATAGTCCAACGACTCGCCAGGCTTCATTTTCACAAGTGACTCAACAATGTCGTGGTTGAGAAGAATATAAGCCCTCTGCTTGTAGCCCTTCGGCTGTCCAATCAGGGCAATCCTCGGATTCGCCACAATCGTCCAATTGTACTTAATAAACATTACCTTGACCGGCAATACCATCTTCACCTTCTCGCCCTCGGGGAAGTCATCGGCTTTGGCAACACCCTTCAGACGCTTGGCTTCATCCAGCATCTTCGTCCATGCGTTGTCGCTGATCTTGAAGCCTTCCTTCAATTGGTTAACAAATTTGCCCCAAAAGTCATGTCCATCAAGCTGCTTGATCACAAGAGAGACAGCCGACTTGTTCTTTGTAAACCACGCCTGGTCTTGCCGCTTGACCTCGGTCATGCGCTTTGCTTCTGATTCCGTAACGGACTTGTCCCTCGTAAACGTGGTCTCCGCCCTGTCCGGCTTGCCGTCCTTGAACTTGATCTTGAACTCCAAGGCGACACCGTAAGGATCAATCCAGTAACCGTAGCCGTACACCGTCCGACGCCTTCCCATTCCAGCCACGCCGACATGGACAACCGCAGCCTTCAGGTCCGGCACAGACGGCTTGACCGAATTGGCAAGCTTCTCGTAGACAGTGCCCTTCTCGGAATCGAGATTGCGACCAGACGCCAAAGCCTTGAGGATGAAAGCGCCTTGCTTGTCAGACTTCCAAACCCCGTTGTTGGACTTGACCATAGACCGGAGCGACGGGAAGTAGTCGTTGGCACTGTCACGATAGACCATCACAGACGCCGTGACAAGCTCACGAGCCATCTTGACAAGCTCTTCTGCAACTCTCAGTCTGTCCATCGCCTCACTCCCATTCAGTGTATTTGCCCATCTCGTCCTCTTTCGTGACTTTCTTGGGCTTGTGGTCGTAAGTCATATTCAAAGGTGCTGAACTGCCATCCTCAAGGAAAACACGACCAGAAGAAAGCCGGTCGCTCTGCGACACGCTCTCTACTACGCCGCTATGGAGACCCTTGCCCGGAGTCCAGCCCCATATCCACACCTTCTCTCCAACCTTGGGCTTCTTGCCGTTGTCCTCGAAAGTTCCCTTACTGGCTCCAACCAAGTCACGAGCCATCTTGACAAGCTCTTCTGCAACCCTCAGTCGATCCATTATATCACCTTTTCAGAAGTCAGGCTCCGGTTTGAATGGAGGTTGAAAGCCCGGTGGCAAAGTATGAGAAATGTTCGACTTCATCTGCTGGGCTGGCACCCGAAGCCGAACATTGAACTGAATCATCCGGTTCAACTCTTTCTTGCTGTCCTCGACATACCGTTCGGCAACGTCAGTGGTTTGCTGTGCGAGCTGCTGGAACGTGCTCAACACAAGCAAACCAGCAGACCAGTACTGAGCCAACCTGCGAATATTGCCATCAAAATAGGTCTTGGTAGAGCCGTCCGGCTGAGCGCGCTTAATGGGTCGCAAAGGAGTCCAATAGAGCGCTTCCAGCATGGAGTCGATCTCTCGGTCAACTTTCTCCTGAAACTCCTCAACGAGTTGCATATTAACCTTACTTGCCCTGCCCTCTCCAATCTGAAGGATCATAACAATGTTCTTGATCTCCGTCCAATCGCCGCTGTAAAACTCTTGACCCGTCGTCGGGGAATTACCCATATCGTCACCGCCTATGCAGGCTGAGGTTCAAGTTTCTGCTCCACAATAGCATCGTCCTTGGCTGTCCACTTCTTGAGCCGCTTGCCCAAAACCTTGTATGCCAACGTTCCGAGTATAGCGCCAATGAACAGCCCCGTCGATGGACCGGGCCACGGAAACGACGCCCCAGTAACCATGCCAGTCGCAATCGCCACAAGCAACTTCATACCATCCTTGCCGCCAAACAGCTTTGCCAAGCTAAAACCGCCCGTCAAGGCAGCCAAAATGTAAGTCATGTCGAAGTCGAACTCGGGATGACCCACAAAGCTCTGATTAAACCAAAAATAGATCAACATGGCTCCTATCGCAATGCCAGCCAGATGCTTCGTCTTTGAGTGCTTCTGAAGCCAAACATCAAGGTATTCAAGCTCCTCGGTCGTCCATTTCCCAACTTTCGCCTCAGAGATATACTCTCCGATGGCGTCCAACAAAGTGTTGTACGCCTTGTAGCCCCTCTTGAGCAAATCAAACAGCTTCTTGAATGACCATTTGATCTTGCCGAAGAACTTGACCACCAACGAGTTCTTAAAGAGATTCACAACATCAACGATGGACTTCTGGGCAAGCTTCGCCATCGAAGAGAAGAACTTCAGCTTGCCCAGACCCGCCAAAATGCGTCTCGCCTCACGATGCTGTTTGAGCTGTGAGGCCACAAGCACACAAGAGCGGATCACACCGTCATAGTGGGCAATCAGAATGTCACGAGGACTCCAACCGGTCGCCAACTGACACTCGATCAGATAGTCTTCAGCAACCGAGTCAGCTATCCCTGCCAGACGAGCCCTTGTCATGCTTCACTCTCCTCGCAGTCTTTACACCTAAAACGCCCTTCACAAGCCTGTCAACCTTTGCATCTGGCAAAGTCTTCTTCAGGCTCGCAATGAGGTTCTTCAAGTCGTCTTCACTAGCTTGCACAACCACATCATACCGTCTGGACCTCGCCGTGACACTGCAACCACTCTCAGAATCGAAGACTTTAACGCCATCTAACTTGCTTGCCTTGACAGCCCTATGTATCTCACGACGAACCATCTCCATTGTCCTAATCTTGGACACAAGATCGCCGATTCTAGTCACGTCATCACGGAAACCCATTGCTCAGTCCGTTTCGTTCTTTCCAGCATCCCAACCCTTGTCGATTTCATTGAAGAACTCTTTCTTCTTTTCTTCCGACAAGTCAGCCGGACTGTCAACGCCGTACTTCGCCAAAACACCCTCAAAATACTCACGATACTGCTTTTGTTTCTTACTCAACTTGGCAACGACACGCTTGGCGACACGCCCAGCAATCCGATCAAAGCGTGAAGCCTGCTTGAAGATATTATCAAACTTCCTCTGCGTGCTCGGATCGGTCGGGATATATTCTTCGCCCCGAAGCTGCTTCAAAAGTCCAATAACCCGTGGCAACGCTTCCTTCTTGATAAGTCGACGAGGAATGGACTGCACCTGAAAACGCAACTCGTCACGGTCATCCATCGACAAGTTCTTCGGATAGCCTTTAGCTTTCTTCAGCAACTCAATGATCTTGTCAACAGCCATCGTGGCAAGACGAAGCTCCCTTGCCATAAGCACCATACTACCAAAGATTTCCTTCGCAATCCTACTAGCCATCTTGCACCTCCAGGGTCAAATCCATCTGTTCGGACGCCAACCTCGGGTCTTCCCGTAGTTGCAACAGTTTCCACGACGACCAATGCCGCTCACAGCCGCATAATAGAAGCGAGTCGGCGGTGATAGGTAGTTTCCGTTCTTGAACTTCTCGTTCTCCAAAGTCTTCGCAGCACGTTCCTCGGCGTTACGCTTCAGCGTTTCCAAGATACTGATAATATCGCCACTGTCCTCAAGATTCGGCAGTGCAAAAATAAGACGACCATACCAGAGAGCGAAGTCCTCTATCAATCGTTCCATCGCCATCGCAAAGGTTAAATCAGAGATCACGCCGTCCCAATAGTCGGGAGCAGTATCAATCGTATACTCAGTTGGCGCTCCAAGCGCTGATGTGTTGATAATGTCAACCACTTGATCTATCATGCCAGCCAGAATCACGGTCGGAAACCAGTTAATGTTATAGCTCAAATGAACCGTATCAGAATCATTAACGGCAGCAATTAACTGCAATGTCCCGTAGACGTAATCGACAGAACCGTAAGCCGCCGAAGTGACAATGTCGCCGTTGTGTCGCACCACAATCGGAAAGGTCGGATTCCAGTTGCCGTACGTCGATTTCCACGTCACGTCATCGGGTTGAAGAGTCAGAGGCTCGTTGAAAGCATTGACCTGACGGAAATGAACCATGCGAGGAGTCAGCAGATTGTCAACAATATGGTTAATCCTTGAATTGCTGCTCGCGCCTATTTCAATGTACGTGCCCGGAAAGACTGCCATGTAAGCCTCCAATCAAGAGCCAAGCGGAACACTCAGCCGTAACTCCCTGCCAACGTCCTCGACCTCCATGCCCCCATAATCACGAACACCGGCACGCTGAAGCAAACCCTCAGCAGCCGTCAAAACTTTGCCGGTATCCTTGCCCTTGCCCTTGTACTTGAAGACAGCGTAGTACTGATTGGAGTCGCCAGACAGATAGTCAAAGTTGCGCTTCAAGATGGTCTTTAACTGCTCAACGTCAGCCTTGGTAGCCAAAACCATCTTCGCAAGCCTTACAAGCTTTCCAGCAAGCCGAATACGATCCATCGGTGAACTCCCTTCAAATCAAACATAACACATTTCAGCCAACAAACCGGTTTCCCTTGGAGGCGTTGTCTGCAAGCCACTTCGGTTGCAAGTTACACAACGCCAACACTGCTGGAACTCAGGGTCTTCCTCGTACCGCTTCTTGTTGCGAGTGCGGCTCTTCCGGTCATCTTCTTCCTTGTTTGCCCAGTAGTACTTGCGACGTGATTCACGCTGGCATAGCTTGCACCATTTAGCAAGACCATCTGGGAGGTTTCTATGCTTACCAAATTCAGACACTGGCTTGGAAACCTTGCACTTCGTGCATGTCTTCTCAAGAGCCACTTGTTGTAACTCCAGTATACATAAGGACTTACCTAGACGTAGCACATTGACTTCAAGTCCTTCAGACAGTTGCAGAACTTCTTGGCTTTGACCGTCCCACTACCACCAAAAAAAGAAGCCTTAAGATGTTCTATATCCTTATGTGGAACCGTAAAGACAAAGGTCAACCGCTTCCACCTGCTCGCCTTCGACTCGTCGTCCTTTTCCGTGCGCACAAGAGGCACATCGAGAGCACAGAGGTACGCAGCAAAATATATATCCGTGGTACTGTAAGGCACCATTTTGTCAGCATCAGTCGGCATCTGTCATATCTCCTGTCAGTCTTGATTAACAAGCTTTGGCTCAGTGCCACGCCACGTCTTCTCCATGTGGCATCCGGCAGCTTCGTTACGCTTTGTCATTTCGCCGTTGAACTTTAGGAACTTCGTAGGCCAGCCTCCGCCCTTAAAATGAACTGCAACCGACCCAAAATGCCTCTCACATTTCTTCCCACAGGAAGGGCAAGACGCCCGTTTGGGAGCCTTGCCAATCCTGTGGGACTGCTCAAAAACATGCTCACAGTCGGGACAACTGTATTCATAAATCATCAGCCGTCGCCTCCCGTGTCAGTAGGCCGGGTTGCCCGCTTTGGACTCACTTTCCCCGCCACCTTTGGTCCTTTTTGGACCTGCCTAACGGGCACCCGCTTGATCTTCGCAGCAACCGGAGCCTTCGTCTGCTTCACAGCCTTACGACGTTTCTTAACCTTCTTGATCTTCCTCGGTGATCCATCACTGACCTGCGCCGTCGCCTTGGATTGACCCTTCTTGACGGCCCTCTTAACCACCTTCTCGGACTGCTTCCGAAGCTCCGCGTGCTCCTGCGGCGGTCTCACGGTCACTTGACCGGCGTTCATAGAGTCATAACCAGAAACACCCGCAAGGGAACCGTCATCTGTAACAACATCCATCTTCGCAGGAGTTGTCCGCATTTTCATTACACGCCTCTGCATCTCTACAACCGACTCAGGCTTACGCTTACCAGCGGATGTTTTCAGACGAGACTGACGCTCCGCCGGGCTCTCATCACCACGAATGATCGGGAGAGCCCTTGTGCCGGTATTCCCGGTCTTCGGCATACGATTCTTGCGCTCCTTCGTGTAACTGATGTCGATTGTCTCGCCCATCTCGTCCTCGTCAGACATGACAATCTTCATCCCGTCACGATTTTGAAGCTTCTCCAAATTGGTCCGCCGACGCTCCTCGGCAGTATCGTGAACCAAAGACTCACCGTCGATCTCAGCAGCCGCTTCATCAGACCACGGAACAACCCAATCGTTACGCTTCAAAATCGTCAAGTCCTTGGTCGTATCAAACTCACGACCGTCGATGATAAGCCGGTTGTTCTCTTTGTCATGGACAATCTCAGTACCGGCCCGAAATGACTCCTTGATCCACCCAAGGTGCATGGACTGGATCAACAACCAACGCTCCTGCTTCTGCACGACTTGCTCACTACTCATCTTTTCCTCCTTCATCCTTATGCTAGAACAAAAACCCACCACATGCGGGTCAACAAACAACTCATATCAAGTTCCCCAAATCACCATACCGACGATTGCCAGTCGCAGCAATCAAAGTATCAACTTGAGCAGCCTCGGCATCGGTGAGAGGTATCTTCTTCAAGTCACGAGCGATTACACCCAAATTTTTCACGTCAACATACGTAGGTTCAATATCAGGATCACTCGGGGCACTTTTGAACGGATAAATACTGTTTTGAATGAACCTCGTCTGAAGCCACGGACGAGTTCCCGTCTTGGTGGACTCATCCCAAAAGAACTTAATGAAGGACTCCACGATAGCCAACTCAGCAGCCGAGGGCAAATTGATCCTCATTGTCCGAGCAATCACCCACACCCAACGTGAATATTGCCAAACATCAGCAGAAGACATTTTCTAGCCTCCCTTCCTGAAAAAACCTTGACAGTCTCTTCAGCTACACTAGCGGTCTGTGATGCAGCCATATAACCTCGGCCTCCTCAGAAAATCAGAAATCGAGTCAATTCTACGGCACATATAAGAAAAAACAGAACACCAGTACATAAAAAAAGCCCGCAGATCGCTTAAACCTGCGGGCTCTACACACCTTACGTCATATCGGTTGGTTCACCTCGCCAACTGCTTTCCAAACTCCTCAAAGTCGTCCACGATCTCGTCATGTTCAGCTTCCGGTTCTTCCACCAAAACACGCTTACCATCGGTCCTGTCTTCAAGCTTGTACTCGTCTACGCCTTGAATGGTGCCATATAAGAACGCCTTCATCCGTTCGATGTTGTCCTTGCCGATCTTGCTGACCGAAGCAGTCGGACCATAGCCCAACATAGCAGCGGCAACCACTTGCTGAATGAAATACCTGTGCTCAACAGGCACCTTCGCAACCAACTCCGCCGCCAACTCAGACTCAGTTAAAGCGGCAATGGAACCCGTATCAAGAAATGTCAACAACGTCTTACACGTCTCCTTGATTTTTGCCGCCTTTTCCATCACTGTATCAGCGCTCTGCATGTCCAAAGCCACGGAAACACCAATCTTCGCACTACCGTTCAGCCCGGCTCTTTGGACATTCATAGACACCTTCTTGTCGAAAGTACCAGTACAGCCCAAAGTTAAAACCAAACAACACACAATTGCCAACAACACAATTTTCTTCATCCTTTTCTGTCTCCAAAAAAACTAAGACCACGCTCTCAACTGCCTAGACGACCAATACTCCCGCCAATCAGGCAACTTGTCAAGCATCACTTTGCGCACCTCACTCCAGTTCACCGGTGCATAATCCCAACAGTCGATCCCAACATCCAAAGCCAAGTACTTCGGCTCGTCTGGCAAGTTACCATGATGATGCCCAAACAAGTTCCAAGACCCGTTGCCGAAGCCAGCCCATGACCGAAACGGTCTATGACACAAAGTCACCTTCGTCCCGCTCGGACACCTCAAGTCAATCGCCTTGCGCACACATACCAAACCGTCACGCTTGCCAACGAGAGACTTGTAGAACTTCAGATACGGCTTGTCGTGGTTGCCGCAAAGCAAGTGTATCTGACCGTTCAACCTGCTAAACAACTCCGTCAGCATCTCATTGCGCTTATCGCTCGACATGCGCTTGACCATCGCCACATCGCCGAGATGATAGACCCTATCGCCCGGTCTGACTCGATCATTCCAGTTATCAATCAAGTCCTCGGTCATCTCAGCAGCACGTTCGGCTCCTACAGCCCTGTCGACCCACCGCTGCTTACCGTCCTCGTCCACGTACACATCACCTTCCTCGCACCAAGGACGGTTGCAGTGCAGAATGATGTTGTCATGCCAAAAATGCGTATCCGCCGTAAACCACAAGTTAGTCATCCGCTATTGGACCTCTTAACAAGAAACCACACGAAACCCCCAACCAACGCCCATGCGCCAGCCGGTACGCCCAGCGCACAAAACAGAAACGGAATAACGAAACGCCTGAAAATGCGTCCATCAAGCTCCATATCGCCATCACCAAACATGCAAAAGCCTTTGTAGAAGATCAAACCGATCCCCACAATCGACAACACAAACAGCGACCCTCCAACGATCATCAACAATCCGGGTGTGATTCTACATCCTCCTTCTCGATTTGATCTATTCTACTCTCAACCGTGTCAAGAAGTTCCCTCAATTCCGCAACAACCTTCCCAACAACACCTTCGATCTTCTCAATCTCTTCGCCGGAACAGTACTTCGCCAATCGAGTGCGCTCCCTGTCATCCCCAAGCGCCCTATGAACCCCGGTCCACAAATCAAAAGCACTACGATAAACTTTTCGCTCCTGACCAAGCTTTGTTAGCCCATCCCGACGACACTTCGCTTCCATCGTCATGAAGTCCTCACACAAGCTTCCGTCTGGGTGTTTCGGTCTACCAAGGCTCTTAATCACGTCCTCGGGCACATAAGGGCAAACAAAACAATGTCCATCGTGCATGTGCGCCGTACAAGTTAACCCATCTCTGCCCAAAACCTGACACCCGCACCATAAGTCCTTGGCGGTCAAAGCCGGAAACGGCTGCTTGCGATCATCTTCATTGCTGTTGATAAACCGTAGGACATCGTACCTGCAAAGAGACTTCTCAATCCATTCTATCGCCCGACGACGACCCATAAGACAAAGCACGACCAACCCGGTACTTGGCGACTTAACGATCCAAACCGTGGACCGCGCCTGAACAAGCTTGTCATAGACATCCCTGCCATCCTTCGGCAACTGCTTGACCAACACCGGCCAATCGTGTTTTACCAACGAAAAAAGAGCATCGGCAAACCGATGCTCCATCTCCTGCTCGATGAACGGTCTTTTCGCATTCTCGGTCGACATTCAGTACTCACCTTTCGTCAATTACCACTAAGACAGACGATCAAACGAACTGACCAATCCTTGAGTATGGCGGAGACGGGAGGACTCGAACCCCAATCCCTCATCAGGATCAATCGGTTTTCAAAACCGTCCCGGCACGCCCATCCGGTTCCGTCTCCGTTATTTTTTCTTGGCAACAAACTCTTTCAACATGCTGATGTTTCCCTGGGCCACATGCTCAATCCAGTCCATTTCGTCAACAGTTTCCGCCAGTTCAAAAGCCTGAAAATATAGCTTATCGGCATAAGCACGTGCTCTGTTTCGTTTCTTGCGCTTCATCTCCTTCATCTCCTTCTTCAACCGCCGCAATTCCGATCTTTGTCTTTGTAGGACACTGGCTTTGTCATTGTGTTCCTTAATTCCATTCTCAGCCTCATTCCTGGTACGGAACACCGTTACTCCAGGTTTCAAAACATCGACCAATGCTCCACTATACATAACGCCTTCCCGCGCTCCAGGAGGCACAAGCACACAACCCATTGGTCCGTCTTCTACCACTGCCTCCCTGAAGCTACGAATGCTGTATTGATCCTTAGCCTTGGGAGCCCACCACACGGTATCACCAATGTCCACATTCAGCTTACGCAAAACATTTTTTGCCCTGCTATTCACGATCCCAAGCCTAATTTTTCAAGCTTGGAAAACTTATCCAAGCCTAAAAGGAAGCCTTTCTCTCCCTAACGAACAACATCAAACGATACCAAGCGAAAATGGCGGAAAGGGAGGGATTTGAACCCTCGTGCCCCCTTTCGAGGACGCATGAATTAGCAATCCAGCCCGATTAGCCTCTCCGGCACCTTTCCGTGATTGTCGAGTATGGCGGAAGCGGTGGGACTCGAACCCACAGCCCGTGGTTGCCCACGACCCACACGCTTTCCAAGCGTGCTCCTGATCCAGCCGGTTCGCTTCCGTGAATGTGGCGGAGGAGGTGGGACTCGAACCCACAGCCCGCAGTTGCCTACGACCTACCTGTTTTCGAGACAGGCTCCTCATCCAGCCGGTTCTCCTCCGCTCTCATCTAATCCCTCTTGGGAACAAGATCAAACCGACGTGACTTGAACTCTTCCAGTCGGATTTCCGGGCTGCTGGCGATCTCGAAAAGAGGAAACACGACCTTCTTTGGTTTCGGAATGAACACGAAATTATACGGATAGACAACCTTGTTCAACTCACGCCACAACCGTCCACACCTACGGACCCAATAATCACGTTCAGCCCGGTCTCTTGGAAGCAACACACGAAGCGCCATTCCCAAAACCGACACACGTCTACCAAACCAAAGGATCATGTCTTTCTCTGCTTCAATGAAGTATATGTTCATCTCTCCAAAACGTGCCACGTCCAGCACTGCTCTCCGACATGCTCCGAACCTTCAATCCGAAAGCCATGTCTTAGGAACAACCTGATCGAGGCTTGGTTCATCGCCCAAATCCTCGCCACGTGTGAACCCGGATACATCGCCAGTGCGAAGCTAAGCAACAAACTCCCGAAACCTTTACCCTGCTTGCCCTTGAAGACCGTAATGCCGGTGATGTAGTTAAACTTCCTTCGACCGAAAATCGACAGAAAACGCTTCAAAATATCAGCATCGTCCGTCTCCTCCATCGCCCGAAAAGCGGGCATCTTCATCCTCAAAACCTGAACATTCCCAATCCAGCAGTCGTCAGCCCCGACAAGAAGCCAACTATGAACACCCTCGTTGTATAACCGAAGATAAGAAGCTTCCGAAAACTGAGAATGAGGCGGGTAACACTCCTTGTCTTGCTTCGACAAACGAGCCCAGTCGGAATCATTGTCCATCAGTGCGAAACGCATCACGCCACCTCTCAGGCTGCATGGCAACAAATACAGTGTAACTGTCTATGTCCAAAAGACCGCCGCCGTCTGGATGAGGATCATGCACGACCTTGCCGTCACGACCGACGCAAGCGTGCATCAAACCCCTCGGACTTGTGCCCGAAACGATGTAATAAGGACCAAACTCGCCATAAAGGCTAATCCAAGGAAACGGCTCTTCACAGCGAAAGTCGTGCAACCCAACGCCGCAGTACCTCAAAAGCCACTCATTGCTGTCAGCAAACCACGTGTCGCTCGGGAAATCCACACAGAAGTTCGGCAAGTTACCAAGCGGAACTTCCAAGATTGAAGCCACGCAAGCTGCAAAACAGTCGCCCTTGCCGTCGCCAAACTTGGTCTGCATTACTGGCTTCAACAGGCTCGACTCCTCTTCTCCTTGTCTGTGAAGACACCCTCGCCGTGCATTCGTGTCAAGGCGATCTCATTTACCATCTGAAGTGCTTCAGTGCAACGATCTCCAAGGAAACGTGTGCCCTGAAGGTACTTAAACAGTTCAAACATTTTTTCCCTGTTTTTGTCAGTTGCGACATCCTTCAAGACAGCCCGACACAGCCCAACCCGAATGATCTCAAGCAGGTTCTGGTGGACCTTTCGAGCCAGTTCATCCTTCGTCAAGCCCATGCACCAAACCTCGTCCATGCGCTTGTTTACGTACCACGGGCTGGTCTCAACGTTGTCAATGTCTATGAAGTGAATCTCGTCACTAATGTTGCGACGACGATGTACGTGCACCTGAACACGCCCGATGGGCAGAAGCGGCTCAACAACGTGGTACCGGAACGGGTCGCCCTCTTCATGGCGGCTCGGATGGTGCTGAGGACGGAGCCCAGCGACTTCCAACTCGCAGATCAAAACCGGCACAAACTCCTCAACGGTAAAACTCGTTTCACTCTTCTCCATTGTGCATTCCTCCATTTTTTGGTGAAAAGATGATCGGAGTGAGAGGATTTGAACCTCCGATCCCTCGGCCCCCAGCCGAGTGCCCTGAACCAGACTAGGCCACACTCCGATCCTTTCACAACTCATAGCCATAGAAACGAGCCCCACGCTGAAGCTCGGTCCACAGCACAGCATCGACCGCATCACGGACGATCTCCTTGGTCACTTCGTACTTGGGTCTCCGAGTGTTCCGATCTATCGGCACAGCCGCAAACGCCTTCTGAATCGCATCGTCGCTTGCATTACAACCAAAGACCTCCAAGATTCGAGGCAGCACTTTACCGATATCCTCGATCCTGTAAAAGAAAGACGAGCAACCAGAAGCAATCCTGTTCCAGTAGACCCAGTAAAGCGTTCCAGCCACAACCAGCTCATCCCGAGTCTCAAGTCTGCCCGGAAGAGGCAACTGAAACCGCTTCCTGAGCACTCTATCTATGAACGCCCAACTCTCGGGTATCGCAGTCGTCATGGACTGGATCACGACTACAGGCTCACGAACTTGATGAAGCACCACGCCGAAGCGGTCAAACGGTCTTGCAGGAGCTTCGTACCATGAAACCTTGCCGTCGCCGCCCATACGAATCTCGTGCGGCATATCCAGCCCAATATGACAAAGCACATCCGAGATATATCGTGTCCCGCTCCTGCCACAACCTGTAATGAGGACTCTTGGCATGTTCCATTCTCGCAACTGGTGGACCCGACAGGACTCGAACCTGTAACCAACGGTTTATGAGACCGCCGCTCCGCCATTGAGCTACGGGTCCGAGAAAAGATCACCAATCTAAGCCCATTATACTTCCGTCTTCACTACCTTACATTGAAAACGGCAACCCCGTCCTGAAAGTCCTTCAGGTTGTATTTGGGGCTGTACTTCCCACGAAGGTAGTTCAGAAGGCTCTGCACCCTTTCGTCGTCGGGTGCCTTGAAGAACTGATCTGCCGGAGAGACGGCAAGCTTGGCGCTTGTCACGAACCGAGAACCCTTGTACTTGCCCAGCTTCAGCGACAGCTTGACCTTGAATCCCTTCTCCTCAAGGTCTTTGATAAGCATGTTCGCCAGCTTCTCGCCAGCTTGTTTCTCGGTCTTCTCCTTGAACTTCTTGGCTTGCTCGCGGACTTGCTGAAACGCACTCTCGAACAACGACGCCCCCGCCGTTCGAGGTGCTCCAATCAAAAGTTTCGATGCTTCAAGCAATCCACGAGCAATGATCAGTTTCTCCACGGTCATTCTCCTATCAACCTGTCGTGAATGCTCCACGGGGACAAGCCCTGTGGCTTCTAGGTTGTCGCTTTCGCTCCAACCAAAGACTGCATTCCCAGTCTCAATACGTTCCTTGCGGCATTCATCCACGAAGACGAGCCCCATAGTTTTCTGCGGCACACATCATAACAGGTCTGGATATAGGAGAAAAATGGCTTGCCCTGTCTGGACTCGAACCAGAACTTCCGGCATCGTATGCGCCAGCAGAATAGCCCATGCCCTTGGGTTGTAAACCGCCACGCACCCAATGTGGCGTCCGACGTGCTACCACTTACACCACAAAGCAAATAGTCTTGGCTGGCCCGGCAGGACTCGAACCTGCAACCTCCTGATCCAGAGTCAGGCGTTCCGCCAAATTGAACTACGGACCAGTAGTGGCTGGCCCGTCAGGACTTGAACCTGAAATAGAAGGTCCAAAACCTCCTGTGTTGCCATTACACTACGAGCCAGTACGCTACGGTCAGTCTATTCGGTTATCAATGAGCGCAAATTGGGGTGACCAGCGGGAATCGAACCCGCATACCTCGGGCCACAGCCGAATGCCCTACCCTTGAGCGATGATCACCACTCAAATTTGGTCTGGCTGGGCAGATTTGAACTGCCAATCCCGGCGTCCCGAACGCCGTGCCTTACCAAGTTAGGCCACAGCCAGTTACACTTCTTTCAATTTCCACCACGCTTCTGCTGCATCTGAACTCACCGAAACAACTTACGTCCGCATGTTTTCTATGTGGGACTGTTTGTCAAACAAAAAACAGTCCCACATAGCGAACATCTCTATCAAAATGGTCGGAGTGACAGGATTTGAACCTGCGACCCTCTGCTCCCAGGGCAGATGCGCTACCAGACTGCGCTACACTCCGAGAATTTTTGGCGGGATCGACGGGACTTGAACCCGCAAACATCCGCCTCGACAGGGCGGCGCTCTGCCAATTGAACTACGATCCCACTTCACACTCATATATCAAAAAGCGTCGATTTTTCAAAAAACAAAAAAAGCCCGTAACCGGCTAGCGGCTTCGGACTCTTATGTCGCTTGGCGTCCTTCGAGTTTGCTGTCAGACACCGTGGACCGAGACCACGCCGCAGCCGGAACTATCCGGCTGGCAATCCGACGATGGACTCGATTGTGGTGATATCCTGACAGCGTTCATTCTCGTTGACTCCTCAACCTTGGGTTTTCATCCTACACACTGTATTCTACACGATCACGGAGATTCTGTCAAGTCTTTTTTTGAATCAAGCTTCTTTTTCTTCCTGCACTTGCCAATCGCCCTATTTATAAGCTGTTAGTCGCAGAAAACCACGGGGCTCGTCCCCGTGGTAATTGACGACTTCAATAGCCTTACGGTCCTCTTCCTGGTATATTTTTGCAATCGGGCTCATAATAATGCGCCTCTCGTCGAATTCTTCCAGATCAGGAACATCAGACTTTTTCACGCTATGACTCCTTTCGTTTTCCTGACGGCAAAGCCAAGCCACCTCTATGACCAACAACGTAATATTCTCGCATTGGATTAACCACCCAATGATCATCTTGATCTTGTTGAACCCACCCAGCCGATGGAGCCGATGGTACTTGTCCAGGACGAAGAAGACGCCAAGACCCGCCACCTGCCTTATCACTAACATAAATACTACAACCAGCAGCCCACAACTTCGAGGCCCTCACTCTAAGCAACGGACGATCCCCTACTGGCAAATCATGACCACGCTCGTCCGCCCAAAACCTTCCTCCAGGAACCGGACCCTTTACTATTCTCTTACGTCCCTTCGGCACACCCGGATAACGAACAAGCCAAAAATCCCCGGCCATTCTCTCTGTTCCCAAAACCAAAAACTTAGCAACTTTAAGCAACCGTCTCGCCAGTCTGACATTGCCGTCAAACACTTGACAAGCATCAAAAGCCTGAACAAAACCATACCGAACATCCATACGTTTTTTGAGGGCAACACCTTCTGGAGTCATCATTCCCCACTGAACATTAGCCTTACCATACTCGTCATAAAGTTTCTTCATCAAGGCTTCGCCAATGCCTATACGACGATAGTTTTTGTTAACGAAGATATAGTTGACATGAATCTTGCCATCAAACTCGGAGTATTCCACGTAACCAAGCACTTTCCTGTCCGCTGCACTTGTCGCAGTCATGCAAAGATCAGTCTGCCCGTGATGCGAGCCCGTCACCTCTTCGTTGAACACCGGAATTGGTTGACTTTCAACACTAGGCATGAACTTTTTCAAGGCGTTTACAACAGTTTGATCAGCTTTCCCATGCGGACGATGCTTCCCAATCATCGGACGACCACCCTTCCACGCTGCAATACCATTTCCGCCCATCCAAAGACCGTCCAACGTTTTCCCGTCCGTATAGAGCTTCTTACTCTCGGCTCGCTTGCCGCCCAAAAACGCCTCAAGCACCTTCTTATCGCCCTTTGTCAACCGCACAAAAGCTTTCCTATCCTCTAAAAACCTCAGAACAAACTTCAATTGCCTCAGCAACGCCATCCAAAGGCTCATCATGTTCAAGAGCCAACCGACGCAAAATCCAATCACCAGTGCCCGGTCTATAAACGAGAACCACAGAGGTATCCGACTCGTATTTATCTCCGATCAGCCACTCCTCTGGTTGCTTCTTTTTCGGCTTGGCTTTGAGATGAACAACAGAAACCCTACCGCCGTCAAGACCGACAAGTTCGGCTTCGACCTTCAAAGCCCGAAGCACCTTATCAACATCTGAAGGCGTGTCATCAACCAAATCCTTCGCAACGAATAGAAGAGCCCTTGCAGCCCAAATACGATCCATCTCGCCCTCACTCAGAAATCAGAATTGAAAATGTTACGACCCTTAACACCATTCTTAAGCAGATAGCTCTTTTCAATTTTCATTCGACGCCACACCAGCTTCAAATCAGCCTCATTCTTATGCAGCCATACCTTCTTGCCCTGAAAAGACAACCAAGGATGATAAGACGTCTGAATCAAAAAACCTCGATCAAAAATCCTCGTGACGACTTTACGATCCAAAATCCACACCTCATCACGGATATAGACAATGACCCAAGCGTGCAAATTCGACACATGCTCCGGACCATTTGTGCCCACAACAAAACGAGCGTCATAACCACGCTTCCATAAAACACTATAGCACAAAAACATTGCCCAATCCTTACATATCCCACCACCATTTCGCACGAACTCTGTTGGCGTCATAATCTGAACAGGATACAAAGCCACAAAATTGAAATGAGCAAGCATAAAGTCCCTGGACTTCTGCAACACGAAAATGTCATCCGCACCTGTGACATTAAACTCAAAACCATGCTTCTCCCAAAACTCATAATACGGACGATACGGACGCCTTGCATAACCGATCTCCCGCCCCCACCAATCGGCAAAAATCATCCGCCTCAGCATAACAGGCTCTTGCTCCTGCTCTTGCTGCGATACACAACCCATCACAAACACAACAAGCCACAAAAAACATGTTAAAGTGGCAATTTTCATAAGCCGTTGCGTCTCCTCTATAGACCATAAAACAAACTGTCTAGTACGGCAATAGATATAAGAAAAATCTACGTCAAGCATCACGGCTTCTGATACACCAGTATAGGTTCAAGGCGCACAGCCCCATCGAACACCGACTTGTACCTCATAGAGTGCGTGTCAACGTACCTGGCAACTTGACGCAATACTACCTGAGCATCATCAAGAAGCAAATACTTTCTGTCACCAATAGTCACATCAGCAATGTTCAGCACCAAATAACCACCAGATACCAACAATCCAGCAGACTTAGTTATCAAACGCTCAAGAAACTTAACACGCCACTCATCATAAGTCGAATAACGGTTATGGCTTATACAATCATCGTCGCCATACCACTCCTTCGTATAGTAAGGCGGAGACGTGAAAACCACATCATATTGTTCATCTCCAATATCCACATCCTCAAAAGCCCCGTACCTTATGTCCACCGTCTTTCCTGGAATATCCCTACTCAAAATGCACCGCATGTGCTTCAAGCCCTTCACCGTTTCCCCACAAGCATCTACACCTGTATAACTGCCAGCCTGCGACACATAGAAGCCAAGCAACCGCCCCCCAAAACCAGCACACGGGTCTAACACGCTACCACCACTCGGACAGTACCTATCCCAAATCGCCTTAGCAATCGCAGGACGAAAATTGTACACACCACCAAATGACGAACGCATCTCATTTCGCAAAGCTGATGACGACACAGAGTCACGATACTTCAATGTCCTAACAACTGCCTTCTCAAGTAGCCCAACATTACCAAACACATTCAATGGACTCTTCCCGCCATTTCGATGAGCCCTCCATAACGACGGAAAAAAACACGCACAAACACTAGAACCCGCATTGTAACCAGAATCTATTGGCTCATCCAAAATCACATCAGTCCCCCGAAGTCTCGCAACTTCAACTGCCCTGTCCTTTTTCTTCATCTTTGGGTAAGGAAATCCACGAATCTGCCACATTTTTGTTATCTTAGCAACCAAACACGAATCATCAGCATCAGATGCACCATAACGCCCAATCGAGCGATACACCGGTACAAGATCAACACAGGCGTTAAACGGAAGGCAAAAACGCAAACTAACGGGAACCTTGTACTGCATGGACTCATGTAGGTGCTCACCTATAACATCAAAAACTTTTTGCTTGTTATCCAACCACAAAATAACACCACCATCCGAACGCCACTGCACTCTCGTATCAAACGTAAACCGCCGGTTCAGACCATCAGCAATCAACTCAGCATCATCACGAAACGCATTGATACACAGTGTGAACCGCCCATCAAGACTGCAATCACTCAAATGTCCATCATCCATATACCAAACAGCCAACGAAAGAGGCGTTACATTGTCAATCATCCCTTCAGGAAATCTTTTCTTTCCACCCTCGGAATAAAACATCTCATAATATGGGACAAACACAGAATGAAAACATGTCACAAAACACCTACCATGACAAACTCTATCATCACCAAGCACTTTTTCTGTTGCCCTCACGCGCTTAGAAAACGGTCTCAATATATCGCGTTTCCATCTGAGATACAACTCCTGATTACAACTATGACCCTCTTTGAACCTCGCAACATCACCTGCCTTGCTGATATGCACATTCGCATCGCCAAGCAATGACCCAACGACAATCTCGTGTTGACCCTGCGTCAGCGAGTTTGGCAAATCCGCTCGAATATGCTGCCCCTTCGACATTGCAACAATACCAAACTCCTTGAGCCGCGTCCGCACCAACATTCGACTACACCCAAACCGTTTTGCTAATCGACGCTCTCCCAAACCTTGATACAACTTCTCTAATTCACCCTTCGACACAGCATTGATGTCCTGACGTCCAGATCGTCTTGCCTTAGCAGCTATCCGATCACGAGCCTTTATCGTTACAATCCCATACTTCCTCCTGTAATAGCCAACAGCAACATCAGTCAACCCAAATCGCCCAGCAATCTCAGCATCGGATAACAACAACTCCTCGTACAGCTTTCTCAACACATCCTCCGCCAATCCGTGGTCCTTGTGTGTCCTCTTATCAGACATGGCATCTCCAATCAACTTAATCATTACCTACTACCATTCTACCAAAAAGAGGCATATCACCAAAGAAAAACCCGGACCAAAAAGAGGCATATCACCAAAAAAACCACCCTAGAAACTCGAACCCGTGGACTAACAATCAATACAGTCAATCACAGAAAACCAAAAAAAGGACCAAGCCCCGAGCAGAGGCTTGGTCCTATAAATGACGTGTTACTAAGGACTTATGTCTATTTACGTGCGGGTAATCTGGAGAACCTGAAGAGCGTAAGGGTTATAAGCCCCGATGCCCAAGTTCTCAAACATACTAAAGCCGATGAGCCTGTTCTTCGGATCATCTGCCGACAAAACCGTAAGTTCTGTGCGCACTGGAACGCGCCCGAAGAACTCGGGTTCACCGCAAACATACACGGTCCCCTCAGGAACAATACGACTGACGATCAACTTGGCACCCCACAGAATCGCCATCAAACCAGTGTTCAACAAGCGAGCCTGCGTCTCGATGTCAAGGGTATCGCGGTCCCACTTACGCAAGTCCGCATAATCCTTGGCATTAAGGAACACGTTGGCGACCCTCATGTCCGTCCTCTCGACGTTCGCAAAAGCGTCTGCCAGAGAATTGGCCGTGAGGTTTCCGGTCACCGGAATGATCGGATTCGGGTTCGTCGGATCAGCAGCCAGAGCATCCATAACGGCGAAGACCTTGCGATCCTCTTCCGCCTGAATCTCGGACTTGCCGAGGTCGACCGAGCGCTCAACGAGATCGAACCGGCGAGATTTGATCTCAGTAAGCTGGATTTCCGGGTTACTGGCGATCTCAAAGAGAGGGAACTGCACCCGCTTGGGCTTCGCAACGGCGACGATGTTCTCGCCTTCCTCGCCGATCACGTACGCCGTAATGTTGGGGTCTTTGTCGTAAATAGGCAGAGCGCCATCGGGCAGTTGCTCGACGTAAAACGCCTTACGACCCACGGACGAATAATCACGACGCCGCCTCAAAGGCTGGATCATACTCGCCGCAAGCCGCTGCCGACCGGCAGCCGTGCGGATGTACCGTGAAATAACACGGTTTTTCGTCTTATTGGAGACTCGTCTCCTTGCCATTTTCCGATCCTCCTCTCAGGACGTTTTTGGCGACACACTTAGCCCGCTCCGGCGGGCAAACAACAATTGTCAAATACGCTCATCAAGCCCCAATGTGGGCGAAGCCGTCGATGGAGCCTTCGTCACGATGCCGATAACCGTGCCTTCGGTACTAAGCTCGTTAGTCAAGAAGTTCTGTGCAGAGCAGTAAAGCTTCTCGCCAACGGCATACGTCAGGTCAGCAGTATCAGCAGCGTTTCTCGTCTCGTAAACATCGACCTCACATGACGACTGCCCTTTTACAATGGCGATCTTGTTCGACGCCACGGCGGGGCTGTTGTCAAAAGCCGCTCCGGCAGCATCATTGGCGAACAACCCAACGGGCATCAGCTCGTCAGTACACGGGACCACAGTGTAGTCCAATCCGGCGCTCAAACCAGCGACGGAGCCACCGAGCACACCACGGGGCGTGTTGATGCTCAAAGTGTCGTTGGTGTTGACCCCATAATTGGCCTTCGTGAAGCAGGTCTCATGCAGTTCGGGGATGCTGTCCATTTGAGCCCGAATCAACAGGAAAAGTGCCATACTTTTCACCTCCTAAGTCTGAAAGTAACACGCCGTCAACAACGACCCGTTCAGTCGTCAAACACATCGGAAACGTCGGGAACATCATCCCAAATCTTGCTAATGCTACGAATTTCGTCGTCCACACCACCACTGTTGGCAAGACGGGCCTGCCCGCCCAACCGACGCACACCTTTCTTACCCTCACGACCCTTGGCCTTGCGGCTTTGCTTACGAGAAGACTTGCGACTCGACTTCTTCGCAACTGGCTCTTCCTCTTCGTCATCTTCGTCATCAACATCGCCGCCGAAAATCACGCTCAGAAGCTCGTCATCGGAAGCCGTCACGTCTTCGTCGTCTTCAGCTTCCTCGTCCTCATCCTGAGCTGCCTCGACTTCCTCTTCATCGTCATCATCTTCGTCGTCTTCGGCATAAAGAGAAGCCAGAAGCTCAGACTCTTCCTCGCTCATGTCGATCTCGTCACCAAGTCCAGCCGTCAACTCAATATCAAGCTCGTCTTCCTCTTCGTCTTCGTCTTCCTCTTCGTCTTCGTCTTCGTCTTGCGAACGACGAGACTTTGCCTTTTTCGACTTCTTAGAAGCAGTCTCTTCTTCGTCTTCGTCTTCCTCTTCCTCTTCGTCTTGCGAACGACGAGACTTTGCCTTTTTCGACTTCTTAGAAGCAGTCTCTTCTTCCTCTTCGTCGTCTTCATCTTCATCCTGCGAACGATGAGACTTTGCCTTTTTCGACTTCTTAGAAGCAGTTTCCTCTTCCTCTTCGTCTTCGTCTTCGTCTTCCTGCGCCGTCTCGACCTCTTCTTCCTCGTCGTCTTCGTCGTCTTCATCTTCATCCTGCGAACGACGAGACTTTGCCTTTTTCGACTTCTTAGAAGCAGTTTCCTCTTCCTCTTCCTCTTCCTCTTCCTCTTCATCTTCGTCTTCCTGCGCCGTCTCAACCTCTTCCTCTTCAAGGTCTTCATCTTCATCGTCGTCGTCCTGCGCATACAACTCTTCCGTCGCAGCCCAACGCTTCAAGGCACTGTCAAGACGCCTATTGCCGAGACGCACGAAGTCCTTCGCCTGTTCCTCAACTACTTCGTCATCAGCCTTGTCACCCAAAAGCAACACAGCTAAACGAACGGACTTCTGAGCCGCCGTCCTGATTGCTGCAACCCTCGGAATACCAAAACCGATTTCGTCACGCTGGTCTTCCTTCCACTCGTGCCGAAGGTCCGGCAGAGGATGGTTAACCGTTTCCACGTAGTTGTCGTACTGATCACGAGTCTTGAAGCGACGACCCGGTTGATTCACAGTGCCGGGGTAGGGAATGGCGTCTTCGACAGCCTTGCGGTCCCTTGCGCGCCGCCTGTCCGTCAACCTGATTCTCTTTCTCGCCATCTTTTCACACCTCCGTAAGGCTTCTGGTAGATGGAACCGATTCAGAACACCATCACCTGCGGGCCGAAGCCACAACACGGCGAACCTGACTCGCAACTCTCTTGCTGTTCAGGTCGATCTGATCGGACAACTTGTCGATGCGAAGAGCAAGGTCAGCACGGCCATTCTTCTCAAGGTAGTTGGCAATGCCTTCCAGTTTAACAGACGCCTTCCGCATGGTGGCAACCTTCGCCTTGGCTGCCTGAACAATGTCAACAGTTGGAACCTCATCGCCAAGTTCATCAGAAACTTCATCAAACGGCATCTCAATTTCATCCTCGATCCCGTAATCCGTCTCGCTTGACGTAACGTCGTCTTCGTCCTCGTCCTCGTCTTCGTCCTCGTCTTCGTCGTCTTCGGCATACATGCCCATACTCTCAATGGCGAGGTCTTCCTCGTCCATCATCTCAACGTCTTCCTCGCCCATCATGTCGAGGTCGTCGTCCTGAGCATAGTCCATGCCCTCCATGTCCTCGTCCTCCCCTTCAAGCATGGCTTCAAGCTCATCGAGTTCATCCTGAGCATAATCCATACCCTCCATATCCTCCACATCCTCGTCCTGCCCCTCAAGCATGGCCTCAAGCTCGGCCAGCTCGGCATGGACATCACGCTGTGCAACCCTGCGACGGCGACCACCAGAAGCCTTGCGACTTCTCTTAGAAATCACCTTGTCCAGCTTGTCGATCTCGGCGAGCAGAGCACGCCTTTGCCTCGCAGCACTTCTCCTCATTTCTCTGTCTCCTTTTGTAGAAGAACGAGTGCGAAAACAGAACTTACTGCATTCACTAGAAAAAAGATTATAAGAAAATTATAAATTTCGCACCAAGCTTCAATCTAACGCACTCTGCACTATACGTTCTGCGATATCCGAAAGATGTTGACGGCGCAACTCTTCTCTGGCAAGCCGAACTGCCATCATCCCCCCGCAATCCGCCACACGAAGCCCCCGAACCCTACTCGCATATCTCAAGCCACCACCCGTATATTCTCCAGCCGAAACAAGAACCGGCTGTGAATCTTCCCCAATAGAAACCAAGTGATTGATGACTGCACCGCGAAACGCCGGACTTTCAACCCATGAAGCTTCAATAAATCTCACAGATGTTGGATCGCCAACTCGCTTCCCCGTGACGGGATCAATATAAGACCGGCCACAAAGCTCGGCAACAATCCGTCTGACGCCATTCTCGTCCTTGAAATACTCCCCGAGCTGATGTCTGACATGCTCGCACTCATCATTGTCGTCCAGAGACTCGTGCCCACACCTTGAGCATTGCAAAATCTCTGCAACGCAGTTATGCACAGCCACGTCCCCAGCAATAAACGAGTGATCGCCAGCATCATTGACAACATGAAGATTGTTTACAAAATAACACCCACCCACGGGATCATTCGCTTTAACTCTGACAAGCATATATCCATCAAAACACGAAATGCGTTCCTTCGACACTGGTTGTTGTCTAAATTTTCGTGTATAGCCTTCAAGTCGAATCGCCCAACTCTTACGTGTATTTACATGCCAGAAAGGCTTCCTGTCCTGCATTTTGTATGGACCCGAAACTGAAGCAGGCACACCAACGAAACGTAACATCGTCAAAACCTGTTGCGACAAAAAAGGACTGGTCGACACCGTAGTAAAACGACTATCATCAACACGACAATGACCATCCCCATCAATGTAAGCTCCAATAATCTCACACAACGATTCATCATCAAGAAGCAACACCTCCGAAGAAAACCGCTTCATATCACAGTGCTCACCACACATACTTTGCAACCAGACAGCCAAATCGCTATTATGCACTACAACTCTTGTGCTCTTGCCACATTCACGATTTCTGGACTGTACGTACACTTTCTCTAGTTCAATACCTTCAGCATCAACACAAGACTTTACATCATCAACCAAATAACCTTCATCCTGCGAAAACGTAAACTCCACAGCCCGTGGCAAACTATGCTCATCTTTTTGAAGGTTCCCATCAGCCGCATACAATCCAAGCAGCCTACAACGACTTTTCGCCCACACAGTACGCTCTTGCTCGGGACGACCAAGTGGAACAGCTACAAAATCTCCGACTCTAAGCTCTTCCGCCGCAACCCACTCAAATACCGGATGTTGCTCTTGCAAAACCGCAACAGATTGCACCTTGGGGTTTGTGTTGCAATGAGTCTGATAACAACTACTTGAACACCACTCTCTCATAAGTGTATCCAATGATCCCGCTCGTCCTCTTGGTAGTTCCTTACCACAACCCTTGCACTTGTCATAACCTCTCAAAGTCCAATACGGGTGCTCTTTAGTCACATAAGTATCTGGACGACCCACCAATGACAGCCTTCGCAATTCTCCATCCGAACACAAACGCCTACGCTTTGATTCAACCGTACCGACACCGCCAGTATGCGTAACCACGCTCGCCCCAATAGGGACATCTTCCACACACATCTGTGTGCCATCAGCAAGTCTCACAAGCGTACCATCAAGATGGCAGCCCATCGAAAGGGTGCTCAACTCCCCACTGGCAATGCGACGACACAAACCAATGTGAATACGATCTGTTTGGACAAGGATATCACAATACCAGACATTAGCCTTGCCGCCTTTCTTCCCCTCATAAACCACCGGACGAAGCACTGCGTCGATCACTCGACCCTTGCTCAATTCCGGGATTTGGACATGTTCATAGTAATTGTAAGCTCCGATGAAGGAGCGAAACGTCGACAACAATACCGGATTACTCCATGCGTTTGCATTGCTGTTGACAAGTTCATCACACGGAGACTTGATGTAGTAACCGTTGTCCTCGGTCTCTACAGAGCAAACAATCGTACAGTTATGCGTCGCCACACCTTCCACGACATAACTTTCATCTTCTTCAACCGAGAGATTATGAATATAACCTTCATACTGGGAAACACCCTTTTTGTTGACCCTCGTAACGACTCGGCCAGCAACTTTCCGTCTACGACACACTTTGTCAGCGACAACAATCGTGGACTTGCCCACCCAATTTTCAAAACCAAACTCCTCGGAGTTTTTAGCAATGAAAGACGGCATAATCTTCAACGTGTATTCTGTCCTCTTCCTATGCTTTGGTCTCCGATACAAATTCGACTCTATACCACAATTAGACGCAACGATTTGAGCCTGTTCCGCCAACGTCTGTGATACTGTCACGCCGCTATCGCCCCGAAACCAACATGCCAACAACTCTCTCTGTTCGGCCAAGTCCCAATCAAAAACTTCTCTGGCGATCCTTTTCCCATAACACTTAGAGCCTCCAAGAGCCAACAACTTATCTGCAAGCACCTTGTCCTTGACATCAATAACAACGCAATTAGAGTCGGGTCGCCTATCCGCAATGTGTGGTTTAGCACCGGTCAAACGCTCAAGAATACTGCACACCTCAGTAACATATTCTTCTTCGTCCCCGGAAAACGCAAAGAAAATGCGATTAAATACACCATAATCACTCGCCTGCCTGCAAGACGTTTGCGAAACCCAACCCTCGGCAAGATAATAGCCAAGCAATCTCGCCATGTCACTTCCAACATTGACCCCACAACTTTTGTAAATACCCAAAGCCACGTAATCGCCTACATCAAGGCAACATGAGTCCCGCCACTCAAAGGAATCCAAATCATGCCGAAACTGATCAAGTCTCTGTGCATAATCTGGACTATGCGGTGAACCATAAACCCTGTTCTGATGTCCAAGAACAAACGATCTTTTCCTCTTACAGTTTACGGACGCCCCGCAACCACAAACACAAGTCTTATGCACTTTGACTGCATAAAACGGGTGCTCTGGTGTAACAGAAACCGTATTTGGGACACCAGAGAACTTAAAATCAAACACGATACCGGAGTACGGTCGTTTCGAGATGGCTCGAACACGCCGTGAAGCTCCGGTATGAGAAATTACAAAATCGCCAACCTTTACTTCCTCAATGGCTTTATACGTCCCATCAGCCATAAGAACCCGCATTCCGGGAACAAAACAGTGTGTATAGAGATGGTCCCTGACCTTGATCTTGCCCCAATCAAGGTCAATGTTGCGCTGCGAAGCAACACGCTTGCCCTTAGAGCGAGAAATCAAACTCCACTCCCGAGCCGGATCGTACAAGATATTGGCTACGGGGAGATTCAAAGAAAAAGTTCTGGACTTCCTTGCCGCCGCCAATTGACACGCACCACTTATGCAACGTCTGGACACGTCAATTACCTCGAACTTTGAACCACTACGGGTGCGTAACGTCAGACCCGATCAGATTGGCTTTGTCGCCGTAACGCCTGTTGCCGGTTGCAGCAATCAGCGTATCAACGTAGCCCTTCTCCGCTGCGCTCAGGATCGGAATGACATACATGTTGCGCCCAATGTCGACGATCATCTTGCCAACGTCCTGAATGCTGCCGTACGCAGTACCAGACGGGTTCGTGGCTTTGTCAAGATCAACATCGAGCCACGTCCGAAGAGTCATCACATTGGTAATAAAAGCCCTCGCAGCCGTAAGTTCAACACCTGTAGCTGGGTTCAGCCGCAACGAACGCCCAACCACAACAACCCAACGGGCATATTCCCAATTGTCAATGCCAGTCATGGCTTTCTCCTCTCAAGAGGTGAGAAGTGACCCGCCTATGGCGCAAACCACAGACGGATCACGAATAAACCCTCAGCCACTCAGGCTGGCGTCCCGTTGTACTTGTTCGGGTTGTACGCAGACTTCAGACCCTTGTCCCGGTTCGTGTTCTTCCCGACATCCTCATCGCCAAGGAAGTCCTCATCAACCGTAGGCTGCGTCTTGCCGCCCTTCGCCGTGATCTCGAACGATCCGGCTGGCGTGGCAACTCTGTTCTTCTTGAAAAAACCGATTGCCTCGTCTTCACGAGTCCTTCCAGCAACAACAGTTTGATACGCTTTAGAATACGCCACTTTTATCTCCTCCCATGACGAACACAAAACTGCGAATCTGAAAACCTACCACAGTTTGACATCTATTCTATCAGCCCTTTCCCGGAGGTTTGTAGCCCTTTGGTGTTGGAGTCGGAGCCTTACTCTTCTTCCCACCGGGACCGTACCACCTCAGCCAGCCACAAAGAGCCTTCGGGTCTTTGGCTCCCTTCTTCTTCGCATCTGCAATACACTCTTCCCAAGTCATATCCGCAGTTCGGAATGCAGCCGCTTTCTTGACCTTGGAAATCCTCTGTGTCCGCATCTTCTCGGCACACGCCGGACAAATCGCTTCCATCTCCTCAGCCGTTACATAATCCCTCGACTCGAAAGCACGCAACAACGCAACCGCAAGCTTTATACGACCACGCTTGGCATCGGCTGCAACACGAGTAAGCCTCGTCCTTCGTTTTTTCATCTCTGCACTCCTGAACTAGCTGCTGATGTTGGAGAACTTCCACGCACCAGACTTGTATGCAGCATCGGCAACCTTGGTACTGACAATCCCGCTGCCGCTACCCTTGATCATGAAGTGAACCCAAACCTCACCAACGAAAGCTCCCTTCACAGGCTTCTTGCTCATCTGGACATCAATCCTCGCATGACTCGTCCCAACCTTCAACAGACCCATCTTCCTGATGTTATGCGAGAAGATCACCTTATCGCCTTGATCGTTCGCAGACCAAACCATCTTGGCACGAAACGACTTGCCGAACGCATCGGTCAGTTCCTTGGTTTCAGCCTTCATCTTGTCAACATTCCCAGCCGCCGAACGGTAAAGACGCTCGCCATACTGAGCCCTCATGTCACGCAAGACTCGCTGTGCGCTCTTCTTCCGCATTTTGATCTTCCTAAACCAACTTATCAGCCGAAATCTTCCAGTCACAAGCCGGACAAACGTAAATCCTCACGCTCTGCGTAAAGGGACGAAGCTCCATCTTGACCTTCTTTCCGTCCCTCAAGCACTTCGGACAGTAGACAAAATCACTTTCGACCTCTTCCCTCGATCTCGTATAGACTCGACCGGGCTTGGCATGGTAGATCGCCGTCCGACTCAAATCGCAAGTCAACACCCACTTGGAACCACGACGAGCGCCAGCAAAACGCTGCTGCGACAAAGCGTCCTTGCGCAAGTTTTTGACAAGCTCTTGCATGATGGTGTACCCACCGCCCAAAGGCTTGTCGATCCCGTGAATCTTCGGATCGCCAACGAAATCAGGCGGCACGTTCTCCGGCTCTGACTCCTCGTCCTCCCCGAAGCCATCCAAAGAAGCCAAACGACCCCGAACACGCCTTGCGCCCGTCACCTGCCGACAGACACAAACATCCGGCGGAATCGACCGACGACGCCAGCGAGGACGGTCAATGCGGTCAAAGATGTCATCCCAACCATAACCGTCAGCCTTGTCGGTAGACCGATTCTGGACCTGTCTCTGACGCCGACAACGATCTCGAAGCCTACGACGCATTTCGTCGTTGACATACAAGACCAGACTGACCTCTTCAGGGTCATGCTGCTTCACAACACCGTTGTTCCAAGCCACGTACACCTTGTTCTCTGTCCTCGACACTTCCTCGACAATGCCGTAAAACGTCCCGTCTTCAGCCCCGAAATAGTGAACAACGTCACCAATCTCGAACTGGTCGAGCGTATCAGACGCTTGAGAACCACGAAGGCTTCCTCTTCGCAGCATGGCAATCACCTCTGAAAATCAGAAAAATTCGCTATCTATTCCGAACACACATATAAAAAAAATCGGAACACATCAAGCATTACGTGATCTCCACGGGCCACCTTGGTCGGTACCTTCGGTCTGTCAGAAACACGTTCTGGATATTACGCAAGACAAAACTTTTGATGTGTTTGTCCCTCATGTCATACGCATAAAAAACCTTTCGACGACCAACCTTCAACTTCCGATACCGATAGGAATATGGTGCAACCGTGTATCGCTTTGTCTCTCCGGTTGTGATCTTGGTATACCGCAAAACGACCTGAACGCCACGCAAAGCAGCCTCTCGAATCGCCAAACGCTTGTTCCTCTTCGCCGCAAGCGTTCCAACAATATCCTTCAAATTCTTGCCAACACGAGAGGGCTTCCGACGCTTCGCAGCCTTCTCCATCCGATCCATAAAGAGCTTGCGACCGGACTCTTTGACAATATCCAATATATCCCTCGGCATAACTTACTCCCTAAAACGGTCTATGAGCATCGCCCGTAGTCGGATCGGTCATCGCATTGCCGTTAGGTTCTCTCAAAATGCCTTGATCGTTGAGATAGTCGTTTTCTTCATAATCTTCCTCAGTCCAATCACGTATTCTGTCCGCCTCATTGTTGGACCACGACTCACAAGCAACCCCCGTATAGTCATCAGCCTCTTTTTGGACCCGACGACGCCACCAATAGTATGCCTCACAATAAAGTTGATGCACGCAAGTCTTACAGCCCTCGCCTGCCCCACGATTCACCGTGCCGATCTTCGGATAAGGAAATGTCAATGCCATCACTCTACTCCGATTTGCCGAAACCCTTCTCAAGTGCCTTAACGAAGTCAGCAAAGTAAGGACCAACTCCAGTATCCGCCAAATCCTGCATCTCTTTGAGCGCCTTCTTCTCTTTAGCGTTTTCCGGTTTGATCTGCGGCAAGACTTCAGAGATCACCGACAAACCGGCAACCACCATATCAACGCCCTGATCAAGCATCGAAAGGGGATCACTCTCGTCTGGGGCAGCTCCTTCGCCCTGCGCAATCCTATTGGCAATCACGTTCTCTCTAAAATCAACCACTCTCAATCTCCTTTTGATTCTGCGACCACACATCGGCATCTCCACAGCAAAAGTCAATCCGGTCTCATATCCGGATCGTGACTCGTATCAGGATCATTGTCTGTGTCAGGATCACGCTCTTCCTTGGTCTTCCTTTTCGTTCTCCACCGCTTCTTGCAGTCATCTCTCGGCGGTTTAAGCTTCGGCAGCTTATCCATGCCCTTCGAGACACCACCAGTGTCAGACATCAAGTCCTTGTCCTTACGAGACGCAACCTTCGTAATCGCCCACTGCTCCACACGAGCAACAACTGCCGGAAGCGTAAATCTCTTGACAACGGAAGCCGTCTTGGACTCTAGCTTCGGAACACCCTTAGAAAATACAAACTCGTCGTACATCTTGCCTAAAGCGTCCCGAACAGTATCACCAACTTTCACCGCATCATAAACGTGCTTTTTGGCGAAATTTCCTAAGCCCTTCACCGTGCTTTTGGAAGACCTCTTAAGAACATCCATCAAACTGGAAACACCTCCAGCCTTAGATACAGCATCTTTTACCTTCTTCTGAGCTTTCTCCTTCGTCCTCCTTTCTGATTTGGTTTCTTTTCTTGGTAAAGACTTTGGCTTGAGAGTTTCTTTCGACTCGTCCTTCGGAGAAACAAGAGTCTTGCCAGCATCATTTCGCCTGATAATCGTCTTCTGTAGATCATCCGGCAAATCGGAAAACTTGTACTTCTTCCCTGTTCTTATATCCTGAAGCTGCGTATCAGACTCAATCTTAACTCTCTTACGTGTGTAACCATGCTCCTTAAGCTGAGTCTCATCCCGAGGATCAAGAGCTTTCCAATCACTAGACTCAGGCTTGGACCTATCCCTCGACTTTTCGGATACTTCCTTTTCTGGTTTCTCAGGTGCTTTCTTCTTTTTTTTCAAGGATTCCTCTTCTGGTTTCTCAGGTATTTTCTTCTCTTTTTTCAAGGATTCCTTAGTTTTCTTTTCCCCATCCTCGACTGATTTCTTTCGCTCTGGAGGCAACTTAACCTTCTTCCTCTCGATCCGCCTCTCTTTGCGTTCTTTCTGCTCTTTTTTATATTCCTCAGACTCTTCAAGCTCCGGCTCTTCGCGCTCACGAATAGCCTGCATCTTCTCCTCGGTCGATTTGAAGATTTGATGCTTGCTCTTATCCGCATTCGGGTGCTTACGTTTATACCGTCTCCACTCCCGTGCCGTAAAGTCGGCTGCCATCAAGACAACAGCCGAAGCAGTTTTCTCAACCCCTTTCTTGTTGACTTCCTTGGCGGGCAAAACCTTGACAAACTTTTCAGCGATCTCCACAAGCCGATCTACCTTGTTAGACAGTTCATCAATTGCATCAGTAACATCTTCGGACCATGCAGGAACATCTTCGCCGGTCCCTTGCTCCATACGACCAGCAAGGCTCACAAGCTTTTCTGCGATATCGTCCATGTTCTCTTCGGTGATTTCTTCGTCAAGATCAAGGTCAAGATCATCACCATTCTGACGCTGCTGAACTTTCTCCTTGACCTTCTCAACGATCTTTTCACGAAGCCCTTCTGGAAGCTCTTGAGCCACTCTAAACCCACGATAAAGCATATCCAGACGGACCATAGCACTGGCAACTATCAAATTCACACTTCCACACCCTCCAAAGCTGCTTCAATGTCCTCTTCGGTTGCGTCTTCTGGCAACTCGTCCGCAATGTCCTCCGCCATCTCATCAGTGTCCTCTTCTTCCTCATCTCCAAAGCCATCACCAAAGCCTCCCATACCGCCAAACTCATCTTCACCACCTTCGCCACCTTCCCCCTTATAATCAAGTTTCAAGTACTCAGCGATCTTCTTGGGCAAATCAGAACGCTCAGCCAAGGCACGGCCCACCTCACCAAGAGCATCTTCGATGAGCCTGTTGAATTGAGCACCTTTGATCTTGAAGGCATCATCATAGAGCTTCTCGTGCATGGTATCGGAATCCAGATTGAAATATTCGTAAATCACATCAACCGGCAACGATCCCTTCTGGTAAAGCTGGAAGAGTTGATCGAAAACCTCAGCATTGTCACGAATGGTAAGCCTATTGAAACCAAGTTTCGGGTACCAATACTTCTTGACACCAAAGCGATTCGTGTCATACCAACCGTTTGCCTCCGCAACTGGGCGGAAAAGCTGCTTCTCGACGTATTCCTGAAGAATGTTCCTCGTAAGCATGAACATCGTGTTCATGATCTCAACCGTGATCCTGTTTCCGCTGTACGTGCCCTCACCGGTCAATAATTCACGAGTCACGCCCAAACCGGCAAAAGTCTGATTTTCGATCATCTCATACTCACGATCCAAATCTAAAAGCCGGTTATCTGCCCCAATTTGATCCCACGTAATCGCATAATTAGCAACAATGGCATAATCAGGATCAAGCATAGACAAGTCAAGCTGTTGCCTCAAATCATCTGTAGCCTCAACAGAAATATTCTCAGCATAAACCACATTCCTCGGCGTCATATTCCGGTCACTCAAACTGAGCTGCGTGTACTTATAGTGCTCCTTAAGCAACATAGGCACTAACACCCGCTCAAGCACCGACACACCAAGGTCCATATATTCACTACGACGACGCGCCATTCTGTAACAAAACGAACCGGACATGGGATCAGTATCCATAACAATACTGCCATACTTACGAACCATCCGCTTAATCTCTGGCGGAATACGCTTTACAATCCCTTCAATTTTCACATCGTCAACCGTATCACCACCATATTCTGGCACCTCGTCTGCCAGGATCATGTCAATCAAGCGCTGCGGCTTATATTCAACATGCACATCATCCGAAAATGGATACTGGAAAACTTCCACCTCTTCCGGCGGCAAGATCACAATGCGCTCCCAACGTTTTTCCTTACTGTTCCATTCATGGAATACATGAACTGTACCAATCATGTTGTATTCCCACAAGATACTCTGAAGCTTCGTAAACAGGTCTAATCTGTCGCACATGTCCTCAAAAAACTCATGAATCTCACGCCTAAGCTTCTTAGACTTACCCTTCATTTTGGGCATGTTGAGCGTAATCTTGCTCATAGGAAGATCAGTAAGTAACTCCAACGCTCGCCCAACATAAGCATCAGTTCTGGCAAAATATCTGTACCACTCATATTTTTCCCTAAGCGAAACAGGAAAATAAAGAATGCCGCCGTTCTTTTCGTTCATAAACACAAAATACGGCGGAATATCTCGTGTCCCGCTCGTCCAATGATCCCCAGTCGCATACGAAGTCTGATAAGCGGGGAGACTGCCAGAACTCCACATGCCTCCATACTCGTAATCGCCAAGCATCATGCCAGCAGTTCGGGCTGACCCTCCACCCGCATCACCACGCCCAACAGCAGCCAACACAGCAACATGCCTCGTATCTTTTGCAGTCGTTCTCACGGAATCATAGGGTCTCGTTCTAGCACTTGAAGGACCAACACGAACACCTGGGCTCTTAACGCCACCCCTAAAGCGTTTAAGAGTATCATACGTCACTGGAACTCTAACAACATCATCCTGCTTCGCCATTTATCAGTCCTCTAATATATGAGAAGTTCGTAGACGCAGAGAGTCAAGACCCCGTTGCATCGCCACAACCATGCGACACAGCTTATCAACTTGGACCTTCAGTGTCCTGTAATGATCCAACTCTTCTCTGGACGCTTGAACGGTATTCAGAAGATCAACAAGGCTAACCATACCCTGTTCAATCTTCCCATTCACCGTCCTAACGGTATCTCTGGCCTTTCTCACGTGCGCTTCAGCATCAGCAGCCTGTTGCCGACGCTGTTCGCGTCGTTTCAACGACGACTTGCCGGAATGAGCTTCCCGACGCCGTCGCAACCCTTCCTTATACTCCACCTTCGCCCGCTCATGCGCCACACGAACAGGATGTCCCGGAGGAAAAATGTCCTCAATCTTTTCATCCGAGGAGCCACGCTGCGACTTGGAGCCAGACAATCTCCCTTCTGTATCCATGACGAACTTAAGCATTCCAGCACTCAACTTGCTTCTCTTTTCTTCATCTTTAGGCATCTTTACCTCTCATTGCAACAAACAGGTAATAACATGACGACAAACCAGAGCCGCTATCCGACTTTCACGACTGGCAGTCTTGATATCAACAACCTTGCCCGAACGAACATATTCATCTTCCACACTCGGCAACAGATAATCCTTCCGAAGCGTTGCCTGAGTATGTCCGACACGCTCCGCAACAGACTTCAAAAGGGACAAAAACTTCGACTTGCGCTCACGCTCATTGTCCGGCATCTTAGCTTTGCGCAAAGCTTCAAGCATGAAACGATTAGCCGAATAGCCCCGAATGTCTTTTGCCGTCACACCCAAGTCTTTCAAATACCGATTCACACGATCCGACTTCAACTTGTAGCCATCTTCGGCAACAAACACATACTGACGTGCGTGCGGTCGACGTTTAAGCAACTTCTTCAAAATCAATGCAATCCCCGAATCAGTGAAATCCTTTTTATGCTCTACACCGGACTTACCCACATAAGCCAAGGTCACTTTATCGCCCTTGACTTTCACATGCTGAACCCGAAGCCCCGTCACGCCATAATGTCCTTTCTTGGCGGACTCATCATTGCCAACACGCTCGCCGGTCTTGTCCATAATCGCAACAGCTAATGCCGTCAAGACATCACGCTCGTCGTCCGAGTCCATATCACGCCGAACCCGAGCCCTAAGCCGAGAAATGTTGTCGGCGAGAATCTTGACCGACTTGGTCTTTTTTGTCTGTCGCTGAACTTCAGCCCTGTTCTGAGGCACGGGCTCACCTCATCTTCCAGAGTATCTTCCACGCTTGATATGCGATTTCCTTGGTCTCCTCGGGTGTTCACCATGAGACCGCAACTTTCCAAGCTGATAACCAACCATTGTAGAAGCATGACCACCAGCACCGGTCACAACCGTCCCATCGGAACCGACGAGAGACACGGTCGGCTCTGCCTTAGATTCCTTTGTAACATCCCAAGCTCTAAAAACAGCCCTTGCCAAAGCATCGGCAAGGTCATCGTGTGCTCCAGGCTTGTTCGGAGCCTTGACAATAATATTGCCCTTCGGCTTCTCACCAACCATAACCGTACTACGCCTTGACGTATGCTCAACTTCAAGCAATAACAATTCGGGAATCAACACCGAATCGTCATAAAAGTCCATCATTCCGTCCATAATCAATGTCTCAAGCAATTGATACATCTGAGTCTTGATCGCGGGATTTGTCGGTCGAAGCCCGATCTGCTTCAGCCCACGCTTCTGTAGCTGTTGCCAAAGTCCATAACCGTTGAACTCGTCAAGCCAGCCCGAATAGACCGGATACATTCTGACAATCTGCTTGATCTCGTCTGCGATTTCCTCAATATCCAGAAGTTCTCTCGACGCATACTTATTACATTGCTCGTAAATACTGTCCTTCCTATCCCAAACGTCAGAAGAACCGGAAAACCACACTTCAGAGTAATCAACCACAACCTTCTGAGTATCGTAATCACGATGCACAACAACAACCGCAGCGCCGTCATTCTTGATACCAAGGTCAACCCCCATATAGTATCGGACACCAGCATAACCACGTCTCGGGGTTGTCTGGTCCGTGTCGATGCACGCTCTGAATCTGTCCTCTTCCATGATCCAACGCTTAACTTTGTCTGAGAACTCAGCCCCATACTCGCACATAAACACGACACGATTGCTATGCTGCTCCGAGCGCAAAATACCACTGGAAACGGAAGGATTGAGCAAGCTCGTGTGCATCTGGAACATCAAAATGTCATCTGGACTATCAAAACTCTTATTGTAACGGTCCCAAAAAGCTCCATACTTTGAGTACGGTGAGCTTATACAAATGATCTTGCCATCGCCGCCAAATGACGTAAGCGACGGCTTCAAAGACCGGTAAACCTCACCACCGCTAAAACGACCACCATTGTCGATAAAGAACGCCATCTCGTCAAGGATCACAATGATGTTGTTCTTGCCACGCAAAGCGTTTGAGCTACAACCACCAGCTACGACAAGCAAACTAGCCCTTTTCTTCTTCCTACCGGCATCAAGAGCCAGCATGTTGGCGTCCGTCTGCAAGTTGAAATAGGTCTGAGTCTGGTTCAACATGCGGTCTTTCAGGAACGGACACCTAGCCGCTTGATTCGTGATCATGTTGAAAAGCGTACCCGCCTGCTCGTCGGTCGGGGCAACCGTCATCACAGCAATCTCATCTTCCTTCTGAAGCCCATAATGCAAAGCAGGGTCTTCACGCTTAACAAGCTTATACATCTCATAATTCGTAATACAAGACGAAAGCGTAGTCTTGCCTCCTCTTCGCCCGGCAACAAGCACAAGCTCCCTAAAGTTCTTGCCTTCAACAACATCCGTATTACACCACTTGTTTTTGTACATCCAACCAAGAAACTCAGTTTCGGTTAACCAAGCATCAACCTTAGTATTAGTCAAATCAGGAACAGGAATTCTCTTCTCGGTATCGTCAAGCGGGCAACCGTACAAGCACTTGAGAACAAATGCCTGAGCCGGTTTTAGCTTGAAGTTCAAACCCCAAGGAGCTTCTACAAACGTTACGGGATTGCTCACGCCATCCGAACTGCTAACAACGTACTTAGCGGCAACCTCCTTGAACACATCTCTTTGTCGCCTGCGTGGCATCAATCAACTCCCAATTGTTCCAAGTCTTTCTTGAGTTCCTTCTTCCACGGTCTCATGTTGTCGACCAAAGCCTTCCAGAACACAGAACGAATTTCCTCGTCATAGCCTAATTCATCGAACGTCGTTTGAACCTTGTCCATGAAGTAATCAAAAACAGCCCCCATAGACGGCGAATCAAGGTCAATACCGTGCTGTCGCTCGAATATTTGCTTCTGTTGAACCGCCTTAATCGCCTTCTCCAGCACATCAGCACGTTTAGTCGAGATCACCGTTGACAACTGCAACAAACCATCTTCACTCGCAATCAACTCGTTTCCAAGAAGGTGATCACCTTCTTTTAACATCTCCTCGACAAGCATAGTCAAAACGCCTTCCAACGTCGCACGGTCAGTTCGCTTGAGCTTGTCAACTATGCCATTGCAACCACCATGATAGTCGAAAATAAGCTTACAACGCCGCTGCATCATGTCGCCGCCCACTGCGGCTAATGACGAATCGCCACCATCAACCGTCGCCGGGACAGAAGATGCCGTTTTCATGTCAAGAATGCTTTCGTCCTGTGCTTGATCACTCATAGTTTACACCCGTTAATCAAAAATCAAACGAAAAATCATTAAGATCAAAGTCGATCTTTCGCCGTCTCTTTTTTCTCGCTATTGTGATCTCCTCGCCGCCCTCAAACTCTGGTCCGATGAACGGCTGTGGGTCAATGTCAACGTCCGGCTTCGCCTCCGGATCAAGCAGAAGCGACTGGTCATCAACAGACGCATCAATGTCGATTGTCGGTCCAGCAACTGGATTGAACTCAATCTCTTGTCCATCATCATAGGACTCCGGCATTGCAAACACCGACTTCTGACGCTTGGCGACAGAAATGGACTTCGGCATTCTCTCTGGTCTAAGATCGTCCACTCTCACCTCCGGCTTTGCCTTCTTCTCGCGTTCAAGAGGCACAACCATCTCAGCCTTGTCCAGCCCTTCGTAAGCCTTCACCAGCTTACTCTTGGCAGTCCGAGCAGCCTTTCTTGCCTTTACGTACGCCAATCTGAAAGCACAACGAACAGCCTCAACGTTGGTCTTTTTTCTCTTCTTGATCTCCTTAGCCTCTTCCTCGTCAACCATCCCAAGCGTTACAAGATCAATCAACGTCTTGTCAGCATATTCGTTCGGCAAGTCTTGCTGACCCGAAATAATCGGACAGCCGTGCTTCGTACAATAAGCCGTCCGTTCAACTTCGCTCTCCTCGTACGAGAAGAAGTCATCCAGAGGTGCAGCACCGATCTTAACAGAGCCCGTCCGTCGTGATTGACTAGACCTATACCGACACCCATGACACTTCGGACTCTTAACAACAGCCCTAATAAACCTCTTGAACTGCGAGTTCTTCGCCAACTTCTTCAATGCCGCCGTTTTCGTTCTGCCGCCGTCACAAGCAAAAGCTACACAACCAAGAACACCCTCATAGCGTCGAATAAAGTCACGAAGAGACTCCATCTGATCCCTAATCTGTTCAAGCCCAAACTTTACCTTCAATTGTCTAAACAGATCGACTCCCATGAAGCCACGCATCATGAGCGCACCCGTAAAGGCAAGAAGAGCGTTCTGATTCAAACGATCAGACAAGTCAACAATGGGGCGAACATACGGATCAGTGCCCAAACCGGGTTCCGGCCAGCCAAGCTGCTGGTAGGTCGTCTTGCGACGAAGCACGGGCTCAATGTCGCCGTAGCCCTGCTGGAACTGGAACTGCTCGCCAGAGTCCAGACCTTGCTCCCCTGCCAGTCCAGCATCAAACGTGGATGGATCACCAAGCCACTCCAAGTTCTGATACGACGCATCAAGAGTTCTTTTCAAGTTCATCATCTTCAAGCTCCTCAATGTCTTCCTCAGTAAGCACGTCAGAATCGAATACCGGTTCGATGCTGCTCCCGTCATCGGAAACACGCCACAAAGCACGTGTAGCCTTGTGAACCAACAGACCCCTACCCGCCATGACGAACATAGACTTTGCCTTACGAACATTGGGCAGCCTCTTCACATACTTCTTGCTGTCAGACAACACATTGTCAATCCCGACAGAACTATGCCAATCCCAACCTTCAAAAATGTCCTTCATGGTCGCCAAACCCTCCTAAAAACGTACCATCTGCTCTATTGGAGCACACTTATCAAAAAAAAATAGGAGCCACGGGTTCGCCGCAGCTCCGACAAAAGTTTCCAAAACGAGTTATGACAACTCAAGCAGACCTTGTGCCGCGCTCAGCATAGACCCTGCGCACGATATTCAGATTCTTCCGAACGTTTACAAGCACCTCATACATGTCCCAATGTCGGTTCTGCGCAACCTCGGTCAACACTTTATCAAAACGGTATCTCACTCGCATCTGCTCCATCCCGAGCACACGACCAGCTTCCGTAAACGATGTCGTGTAGAACATGACCACCATAATCGCTACAGCCAATTCGTCATATTGGTTAGCCCTGGTTTCAAGAAAATCTACTAAGACATCGAAAGCGGAATACAGATACCAAATAAAACGAAGCCGACGCTCAATCCTCTTTATGTCATAGTGGATTGAAGGCTGGCTCCGTTCCAACAAATACTGGACAGCACACTGATTCTTGCCTGCAACAAAGATCAGGTACAAAATGTCCCTGTCCTTCTCGTTCAAAAAGCGCAACAAGAACCCAAGTTCACCTATCTGTTCAGGTGAAAACCGTGGAATGGAAGGTTTAGCAAGAACACGTTTGCCCTTGCTTGACATTTCCTCTATGCCGCTGCCGATATAACTGATTTTCACAAGTAAGCTCCTCATCTGTGTCGCGCCGGTCCTCCTCACACCTGCATTTGACCGGTAGCTTGATCCTCTCTAAACATACTGGACTCTTCACCTTAGAGAACACACTACCTTCATAAACCAAATCTTTAGAGCTTATCAACCTTGTAAAAACCCTACTGAAGAGCTTAAACAACACCTCGTAATACCCTGCTTGCCCTGCGCCCACCACAATTCCCTTCAAGTGCCGACAATGCCCACTTATCACCGACACGATGTCCCCAACACGAAGCAAAAAGAGTTCACCGCCTAATGGCGATGAACTCTTACGAAACTGCTCGATCTGACTGTCCGGCACCGGTGATGGACGATCAAACGCCTCCAAAACACCGATGATCTCACGAGTTATCTTCAAATCAGCCAAATGATCGAAATAGTTACAACACCTAACAAAAATGTATTCCTCAGAAGGATAACAAACCTCGCCATCCCGTCGCCCGAGCATCGTAACGACATCGTACAAATCGTCACCATAAACCCGAGACAACACCGTCTCTAACATCGCAAAGTCACCAAACCTTCGGATGTAGTTCAGGTCCACACACATGCAAAACCACTGAGGCTGTTCTCCGACCAACCTATTCACTCCCGTTATCTGGCTGTTTTTCCGGTTTTCCCGCTTCCGTTTCCTCCAAATTCACATTCTGAAGTACCCATAACATGACCGCAATCTTGGGGTATTCCCGCCCGCACTTGGCGGGGTCTCCAAGCACCTTCAAGAAGTCCTCAACCACGGACTCCCTCGTATGTTTACACTTGTAATGCGCACAGTGCAAAGCCTTGTCGTCTCCTGTACATGGCACAATACGAGACGCCCCTTCCTTCTCAAGAACCGCCGAGCAAGTACAAAAACCAGTAGGTCGCTTTCCGCGAAGCTTAACCCGCTGGTTATGAACACAGTTCCGAAACGTTCTGCGAGTATACTTGGCTATACGCTCCGCACGTCGACGCCGATACTGCTTCTGGAACCTGTCAATTATCTCGGCTTCCGTTCTCACACAACTTCACCTCAACTGACGCAGCAAGAGCATCTAATTCACCCTTCCCGCCAAGATCAGTTACAAGCTTAGAAATATCCAGCCCTGCACTCCGACAAACACGGAACGATGGAGGACCACCATGTCTACGATACAGCTTAAGATACTCATTCAAAATATCTATAAGCGAATAGCTCCTAACATAAGCTTTCATTGCCCGAAAAGAACCCCAATGACGAATAACATGATTAACGGACGGAACCACGGACGGCTTGCGCCTTCTCAATTCAAGATATTCAGCCCTCGTCTTAATACCAAACTCAAGCATAATTTTCAAAAGATACTCAGCTCCATGTTCCGTGCAAGTACAATCCTCAACTGACACATCAACACCAAAAGCAGCTTCCTTGGCAGCCTGCCAACTCCCAAACTCCCGCTTATAGTCATAAACCACGGGATCGCCGTCCTTGCGCAACTTCTCCAACTTGTTGGCAGACTTGATGCCTGTCGTGCGAAGATAAGCGATCAGCCTTTCCCTGGACCTCTTTGGTCTCCGAAGGCTCTTTTTTCGCTCCATTTTCGCACGAGTCGAGCTCAACAC
>Ga0272441_10000383_pt1 | contig 101880 bp, 182 predicted proteins | sample SSMProp6N_FD_193582 | JGI IMG/M metagenome (GOLD analysis project Ga0272441, IMG submission 193582) | Marine sediment archaeal communities from Little Sippewissett salt marsh, Falmouth, MA, United States - SSM-Prop-6N | ecosystem: Environmental > Aquatic > Marine > Wetlands > Sediment ...
TATTCTTACAAGACTATCAGATGCTAGCTATCTAGAGAAGGTAAATAAAGAACAGTATGACATAGCTGTATTTACGATACACGTGAATGGAGCTGTACAGAGTTCCTTTGTTAAGAAGCTAAAATGCAAGAGATATGTATTTGTTCCCCACGATATCTTTTCTGCTTATCTTGATGGCCCTATTATTCCCGGGCTAGACAAAACTAAGTGTTACGCTGTCCCTTTTACTCTAGTACAGGAAAGATATTGCCAAGTCCATAAAATGAAAGGGATTCCATCTAGGTTTCCTAAGCTGGATATGCCGTCTAGTACATTTAGTTCTGGAGCTAGCCTTGAGAATACAGCAGTATTCATAGACTCTACTCTATTCAAAGATCATACCTTCCCCTACATCTCTCTCTTTGACAAGGTTATGCTTAAGCGCTGGAATGAATATGAGTATACTCTCGATATACATGCAGATCAGACGTTTACCTTAAATAAGCCTATTAGAAAACCAGTCTTAGAAAAGTATGGTATTAGCAATGCTCCGTCCGAGCTCTTTGGAATGCATGGAATGAAAGCTGCCGTTGCCTCGAGTCTTTTTTGGTTTACTAGAGATAGCTCTATGTATGTTGAGGCTTTATTAGAAGACCGGATTCCTATTCTATACAAAGCTCCGCGTTATGATTCCTTCGAGCGTGGTGCAAAAGACAATCGATACATCACCTATGAAAAACCAGTCAATAGTATTGTCAGCGAGGTACAAATAGCTTTACTGGGGAGTACTAGATTCAATGCCGTTACAGAAACTAATCTCGCAAACAAGATTAAGGCGTTCAGGGCAGACAGATCGCTCATTCGTACAACCCTAGACCTACTGAAAAAGGCCTGGGTATTTCCTGGGACACTACCTAGATTAGAAGAGACAATTCAAAGGATATTAGACGAATGCAAATAGTAATTCTATGTGCCGGAGAAGGAAGACGGCTAGGTGCTGGTATCCCGAAATGCCTCGTCTCTATCAATGGAGTATCTATCCTAGAAAATATTGTTCGTAGTATTACTAGAATCAATAAGCTAGCTGATATTATTGTAGTTACAGGATTCAAAAGTGAACTAGTAAATCAAGAAGTAGATAGGCTACGCAATACAGTACATGGCTTTATTCAGACTGTTCATAACCCAAACGCACAGAGGTTTAGCATTGTTCGCTCAATGCTAGTAACGCTCCCTTTGATATATGATGAGCATGTCCTGAGAATTAGCGGAGATGTTTTCTTTGCTAAAAACAATACGTTAGCCAGTCTAATGTACGAGAAGAGAACATGTATTGCAATACAACCATCACCTCCATTTAGAGATAAGACTCCACTAGTTGACTTCACTCTCAATGGTCAGCTTATTGGAATACGCCTCGATACCCCTTCTGAACAACTAGATTGGGAATGGGCTGACATGGAAGTCTATCGTAACGGAGACTTTAAGAAACTACTGTCACTCGGATCTAATTATGAGTCGTTTGGTTTCTATCACTTTAGCCTTATCAACAATTACTTAGCCCAGGGAATGAAGATATATTGTAGAGGAATAGAAGGAGCATTCGAAATAGATACCCCAGAGGATCTTGATTATGTCGCAAGAAACTGTAGCTAGGGATTTTTGGACTAACCAAACTAGTTATCCAGATTATCCGTTTCTCAAGGAGCGAAGACTTTATGAGATTCAATACATACTCAAACATCTTGGTAATGCCAAAAGTTTACTGGACTATGGATGTGGAGATGGTTCAGCTCTTCTGCTAATTAAAGAATTAACCTATATAGAAGAGCTGATAGGAATAGACATTAGTAGTTATTTTATCAAAATTGCTAGGGAAAAATTGGGACCGCAAGTCAAGCTCTATACGGCGGATTTTAATGTTATTAAGAGTGGGTTTGAGACAGATATTACTATTTCGCTGGGCATCCTGCCTTATTTATTTGAGGATAGCATAGTGAGCCAATATCTCTCATTGATAAAATCACCTAAAGTTATATTGCGTACCCCCTGTAGTGTTGAACATCGGTTAGATATAAATACATTCTCTAAGGATCTAAGAGCTCAGTATGCAGCAGTATATCGATCCCCGGCTATTACCTTGTCCCTTTTAGGAGAATATTTTACTATCTCGAGTATAGATAGGGCATACCCAGATAGGATAGAAAGCAGGTATGGCACAAAACACTTTTTCTTTGTAGGGGATAGAAAATGAATCTTGGTATAGACTTTCATGATACGCTTTCTTATGCTCCTGAATTCTTTCGTCAATTAGTAAAGGGATGGCCAGGGAAGGTTTATATAGTTACTGGGACGCCTGCTTCCAAACGTAAAGAAACAGAAGAGGGACTCCGCACTATTGGCTTTGAGGGGCTCTACGAAGATATTCTAATGGGATATGAATATCAAAAAGAAGACATGACTGTAGATCATTTTAGGCGAATGCGCGAACATAAACTTAACTTGTTGCATAAGTATAACATTACTGTTTATTTCGACGATAATCCATTCTATGTCCATTGGATGAAAGAACATGGAATCATTGCGTTTTTACCGTGTGTAAGCCCAGAATATCTATCTAAATTCGCCAAGGGAGATCTATTCTTCAGTTGTCACTTACAAGAAAAGATGTTTGCCTTTCTGGACACTCTATCTGATGTAGAAGTTCTGAAGCAAAACGACCCAAAGTAATCCTACATTCGACAAGATTTGTACTAGATAGTATGATAGGCAAAAGAGGTGATCGTATGCCAGATGAGGAAGTTCTCAGAGCTATTGAAGAGTTAAAACAGAATCTGAGGTCTGAGATGGACACCAGATACAGTACGCGTAACCGAAAATGGTATGTGAGCCCCCTCATATCTGTTATAGTCATTGTCGCAGGCATCCTTATCAACTGGGGTGTAATGACTACTCAAATTGACCACCTTGAGAAAATAGCTGAGGCTAATCAAACACGCACTTTTGAGAATCAGCTCAATGTTATGAATCTCCGTACAGAGCAACAGGTTTCCAAGGCTACTACCGAGGCTGTTCTCAAGAATATGGAAGAAAAGGTTAATGAAATTAGTAAGGATATGAAAAGGCTTCTTGGCAGGAGGCATCGCTAATGTCTGAGGAGTTTAATGCGGTAAAGAATGGACGCAAGTTTAGAATGGGTCTGTATTGCATTCTGTTGGCCACAGCGGCGTTCTTTGCTACTATGTCTATCCCGGTGCTCGGCGTGCATTATGCGACCTATGTAGGGGCACTGAGCGCCATTTTTGTGATTTATTGCGGTGGCAATGTAGGCAACAAATATGTCCTTACAAGGCCAGATACTAAGGTAATTGTAGATAGGAGAACAACACCAAGAGAAGAGCCGGTAGTGGATCCAGGTGACGAAGCAGAAGGACCAGGGCCACAAGGCTAAGGAGTAAGTAATGGCGTGGAGCAGTGAAGAAACAGCTCGAGTCCAGGCTATCGAGACTAAGCTTAATGAAATGCAGGTAGCAATTAACAAGCTGGCATCTAGAGCTCAGCTCAAGCAGCTTCTCAATATTAGGCAAAGCGAAATCCAGGAACTTCAGCAAGATATAGCTGACCTGGAGTCACAGGTAGCGGCCCTCCAGGCGTTTCATCAGTAAGCGCTTGTGCTCGTTAGGTAAGAAAGGTATAGTAACCACACAATGAAAACAAACTATGACACTTATGATCTGTTTAAAGCAACAGATGCGCATCTGACTCGCCCAAAGTTCAGAGCAGACAGAGAAAAACGATTCTATCCATCCGAGGCATCAGTCCAGATATTTGACGAACACGGTGATCGTGTAACCCACGGCGGATGTCTACGTGCAAGTTACTTCAGACTTTCTGGAGAGTTTGAGGGCATACCTCATGATGCCAGGTCAGAGTTTATCTTCATGCAAGGTAATGCGGTTGAGGATATGCTAGTTGAGCAATGGAAGCAGATGGGGATCTGGGTTGCAAACAGTGTAAAGTTTGTTGATTATGAAAATAACATTTCTGGTGAGCTAGATGCAATTTTAGCTGAGCCTCCTGATGGCCAGCTATATGGAGTAGAGGTCAAGAGCTTTTATGGCTATTTTGCTGAGAAAGAGCTGTTTGGCAATAGGAGCCAGAAGGGCTTTCCTAAGATGAGCCAGCTTCTGCAGACTCTGGTCTACTTGAATCACTTTAAAGAGAAGTTGCCCTTTTTTAGAATGGTATACTTTGCTCGAGACTCAGTTAAGAGGCGTACTTTCAAGATTGAACTAGAACATCAAGCTGATGGGACTTATCCGAAGGTAGAAGGAGAAGTTATCAGGTCTTTTACTATTGAGGATGTGCTTGGAAGATATCGCACTCTTCAGCAGCATATTGATGCTAATGATGTCCCTCCAAATGATTACGAGTTGAGATATTCTGATGACAAGATTAGGGACTTCGCCCCCAAGGCGAATGGCGGAAAGGGAAAGATAGCGAAGACAAAATACGAAGCATGGGAAAAAGGTAAGTTAAAGCCACATGAGGTGATAGGAGACTGGCAGTGCAGTTACTGCCGTTTCAAGGAAGTCTGTTGGGGCGAAAAGTAACCCCGTAACTAACAGGAGACATCAGTGAATATCAAAAACTACGATGAGGTTGTTGAACAACTTCGTGCATTTCTCCCCAAGTATCTCCAAGAGCATGGAATTGATACAGACAATCATTTTCGCTGCATCGATCCCGCACATAATGACAAGACCCCGTCCTCAACCATCTCTGGTGATGGAAACGGCGAGATCTTTCATTGTTTTGGCTGTGGTGTTGCGGGCAACATCTTTACTGCCGCCCACTTTCTCGAGGGTAAACCTCTTGTAGGTCAGGAATACATCACCGAGACTCTCATCCCTCTAGCTGAGAAGTATGGCATTCCTGTGGATGGTACTCCTTTGACAGAGGAACAGGTATATGAGCTCGACACCTATCGTGCATACCGCACAGCAGCTGAGTTCATCACTCATGGAGTAAAGAGCAAACAGTTTAATAAGGCTGTGAAGGAACGTAGTTGGTCTAAAAAGACCTGCGAAGAGTTGGGCATCGGCTGTGTCCCGGATTATGCTGCTTTCAGGAGTCATCTTAAGGCTCGTGGTTTTGCTGCTAGTTTTCTTGATGATGTAGACCTTTCTCGTCGTGAAATCTTTGGCGAGGATTGTCTTATCTTTTCTATCAAGGATGAGCGTGGACGTCCTGTTGGCTTTGCTTCTCGTAACCTGAAGTTTAATGGTGAGAAGCAGAACGGGAGCAAATACGTCAACCAGAAGCATACTGGCGTAAAGTGTAATATTTATCGCAAGTCTGAGCGTTTGTTCGGTCTAGACAGAGTGCTGAAGACCCGTACTAAGCGTACTAAATCTGTGTATGTTTTTGAGGGCTATTCTGACGTCGCTACTGCTGTTGAAAATGACATTAACAACGCAACTGCTTGTGGCGGGACAGCCTTAACCGAGGAACAAGTACAGCTTCTGAAGTCTCATGGATTCTATGGCATTATTCTTTGTCTAGATGGTGATCAGGCCGGTCAAGAGAGGACTGCTAAGCTTCTTGATACTGTTTTGGCAGGACACAAGGATCTCTCAGTAGAAGTTGTGATGATTCCTGATCAGATGGATCCTGATGAGTTCATCCGTGCTCATGGTCCAAACAAGTTCAAGAGGCTTAAGAAATGGTCTGCTTTTGAATGGAGATTGGCTCAGTTTTCTGACGATGAGGATGGAGATACTGTTGCTAAGGCAATGATTCCGCTTATCGTAAATGAGACTTCCTACATTGAGCAGGAAAAACAGTGCCGAGTACTTGCAAAGGCTACTGGCGTCTCTATGAAGGCGATCCAGGCCGAGCTAAATAGGCTGCAGAACCAACGTGACGCAGAAAAGTCACGTGAGCGTCAGACTATCATCGATTCGATGCAGCTGACTATCAAGAAGGACCCAGATAACCTCGAGTACGCAATCCAACAGGCTCAGACCGAGCTATTCGATCTGAATCGGAAATACGACGAAGACTCTTTTTCAGAAGAGGCTACGATGGCTCGTATTGACCGTCAGAAAAACTATGAGGAGTCAAAAGACGGGTCATTTTCTGGCTATATTCTTGGACCTGATCTGCAGGAGATGCAGGATGCTCTCTGTGGCGAGTGGAAGAAGGATGTATGGTTCTGTTTTGCTGGTAAGGCCAACTGCGGTAAGACTTCATTGATGTGTAAGCTTACTTATGAGATCGCACGTCATGAGGAGAACGATGCTCTCGTTATCTATCATACGATTGATGATACTACAGAGCAGATTCTTCCTAAGTTTGTCTGTATTGCGGAGGGCTCCAAGAAGCTGAATCTTAACCAGGTCATGGACCCTAACTATCATGCTACTAATATTGCTGATGAGGCTGAACGTCAGAATATGTATGACAGACGTGAAGCTGGTTACGGTGTGATTAGAGAGCTCATTCGTAAGGGTCGGATTATTATCAAAGATGCGAATGATGGGGCCTCCATTGCGTATGCCAACCAGGTTATTCGCTACTATAAGGAACGTTACCCGGAAAGAAATATCCTCTATGTTCTAGACAACTTTCACAAGCTCCAGGACTTTAAAGCTATGGGTCGTGGAGATGAGCGTGTACGCTTTAAGCAAATGTCTCAGGTCATGAAGGATCTGGCTACTCGTTGGCATATTTGTATCTTTGCAACTGTAGAGTACAAGAAGGTTGAACAGGGTAAGCGTGGTACTAATGCAGACATCGGTGAAACCGGTCAGATTGAGTACGATGCTAACTTCGTAATGCATATTCACAATGAGATGCATGAAGAGGGCGATAATGCCGGTCTGTTCCATGTGGATAATGTAGGTGGCGAGCTCAAGAAGCTCCCGGTAATCGAGGGTAATGTTGGCAAGAACAAGATTACCGCCTTTAAGAACAAGCTGTTTTTCAGCTTCTGGCCTGAAAATTCTGATTTCATCGGAACTGATTCTGCCAAGATGCAGGCTCAGATGCAGGATAAACTAGAGGATCTGCATGCCTCTTACCGTGAAATTGTCGCCAAGGAATGTGGCGAGAAAGGGCATAAACTTGGACGCGCTTGGTGGTGCTTCAAAGACCAGTATGGAGTGGAGCCTCCTAAGGCCTGGAGAGCCGAATTCGAAGCTGAATATGGCCACAGGGACAAGCAGGACACTCGCTACTAAGATGCAGAACCTTCTGGCAGTGCTTGAGATTGAGGAAGAGAAGCGAGAGCTTCGAAACCTTGGTCTCACTGCCGAGGAGGTCGAAGGATACGTAGAGTTTTTCATCGAGAATTACCTGGAGGATTCTAATGATTTACAGATATCAGTGCCAAGTCTGTTTACACGAACAAGAGGTTTGGCATAAAATGGACGAGAAAAACAACGAGCCCTGCAAGAAGTGTGGAGCTCTGCCAAGTAAGATGAAAAAGATCATGAATTGGCAGCCTACACACAAAAGACATGGCTCCTGGAGTAGGTGGAACGTATGAAATTCAACCTAATTGTAGCTGCACTTATTGCCTCTCTTGTCCTATCTCTTGGGCTTCTAGTTCGGGTGGGAATCTCCAACTACAAACTCAAGAACGCTACTAGGACGCTGAATACACAATTACAGCGAGCTAACCTCGAAAAGGGGCAAGCTCTTACCCTCATTGGGAAAGCGAACGACCGTGTAGTGCTTCTCGAGGAGTCGCTACAGGGCAGTATTAATAACCTGGGGCTTCAGGTCACACGGTACGCAGAACTAGAGGCCAGATACAGGGTCCTAAAGAAACAAAAAGGGAAGGTGCGCATTGAGTACTATCCAGGTAATCCTATGGCAATTGAGTGCGACAATGTTGAGTTCACTCGTGGCCTTTATTACGAAGCTGTTACTGACAAAAGCCTCGCAGCTGTCGAAAAGATCATCGGTTCTTACAAAGATACTCGACTTACTGCAACGTGTACTTTTGTTCCTACACCGAATAGACGGAGGGAACTACCCTTCTTATTCACATATGATCTAGATCTTCGTATGCGCGCGCAACTCGTTGAAACTATTTCACCAACGGGAGCGATAAATCACTTCATAAAGATTCACGAATTAACACCAAAAGGTAAGGGAGAAGAATTCACTCTTACTAAGTTCGAAGTCATTGTAGACGACCAAAGAGAAGCAGGGTTCCATTGGTGGACTCCTAGACTAGACGTAGGAGGCATTGGTACGGTACTCCTTCCTGAAGCACAATTTAAACCAGGGGCGTCATTTGGTATATCGTTCATGGGTTGGGGTAGGACACAAAACGACCTAACCTGGAGATTTGGACGCTTATCTTTTGACCTTATGGAGAAACCGGGTCTTGGCTTTACTCCCGTTTTGTATAACATTGGGGATCCCTTGCCGGTAATTAGCGACATTTGGCTTGCTCCTCACGTAGGCTGGATGTTTCCAGAAGGTGGCTATGTTGGCCTCCTAATTAGTTCACAGCTCTAAATGGTTGAAATTATCTTACTTAGCCTGATTGCAGGCATTCTAGCTGGTGCTGTTGGCATCTATGGTTACCGGACAGGGCTTCAGAAGACCAGGTTTATTCAACAGCTTCAATCTCTCGAGCTACCTCCCCCGGAGATACCCACTCCTGTGGTGCATATTGATCTCGAGCCTGTGCATAAGGCCATAAGAGATATGCCTAATAAAGTACTACAAAGTATTCAGAACTCAACTAACACACAAAAGGGAGCTGTGGGAGAGCTGATCGGCTTTCTGCGGCTTCAGGCACAATACGATAGGGTTATCCCGCTTGGTAACATTGTCGACTTTCTTTGCATCAAGCTACCTTCCGAATCCCATACGGGAACAGATGCACGAATAGATTTTGTTGACGTCAAGACCGGCAAAAACGCTCGGCTTTCTAAGGAACAGAGGGCACTCCGTGAATTGATTTCTGAGTTGATTCAGGATGAGCGTATTAATTTTGTCGAGCTGAAAATAAAGGAACTGCGTGAAGCTCCACCTGAGACACATTAAGGCATTCTCAGACTGCCCAGCCCTCTTTCGTTTCTCGGAAGGGGACCAAGTCCTTATTCCTCGTCGTAGGGCGGTAACAGAGTCCGTCATTAAGAAGTGCTACATTCAAGCCACCGAGACTGGTTATAGGACTAGCTGGAGATCGATCGTGGGCTGGGTAGATGCTGATGTGTTTGCAAGTGTTGATATAGATGATGATGAGAACTTCAGGGCTGCGAAAGCATTGTCTACTCACATACTTTCGTCAGTCCAAAAGTGGTATTCTGTGTACGAGCAAGAGAACTTCGAGAGCTATGTAGACCTCGATCTCTACAAAAATGTAGGAGATGATATGGTGGTTGGAACAGGTCCGATCATTCATAGCACTGATCCTGTAACTGTTACTATTTTTAGGGATCTAGGCACAAGCAGGCTTGAATTGTATAATGATCTTGAGGTGCGAGGCCTTGGATGGTTAATATATTGTGCATTAGATGGTGTAATGGTAAATATAAGAACCATTATGATTGGTCCCCAGGGAGGCCTGAATACCATCGAGCTCAATCTGGACAAGCAGGATCATAAGCGTATAGAATCGGTGATTAAGCAGGTGCTTAGGGGCATCAGGGCCGGGTTCTCGTATCCCTCGAGAACAGAGCAGTGTAGAAATTGCAAGTACTTAAGGAGGTGCATGCTATGAGCTTAAAATTTAAAGATCAAGACGGCAAAGTAGTCGGCGTTCTCAAGGACGACGCTAGCGAACCAGAGATGGAAGAGAAATCAAAGGAAAAAGAATGTTGTGGTGATGATTGCGGCTGCAACGGCGATTGCGACAAAGAAAAGGAAGGAGAGAGCGAATGAGTTCCTATAGTGATTTTGAGAGATCCCAGATTTTAGCTATGAAATCAGAAGAAGAGAAAGATCTTGATTGTATTCAGTGCCCTAAGTGTCGTGGGCAATGGTTCGAACAAGTTGAGGTCTCGAGGTTCCAAAACCAGAGACAAGTAGTGATTGGACAGACACCGCCAGTTAAGCCTGGGTCGATACCATATATCCTACTTCGTTGTATTCATTGTCGGAATCTCGTTGAGCCACGTGTATCTCGCTCTATGAGAGACCTAGCTGCTCAAGATTATGACCATTTTTTGGATACCCTAGAGGGTAAATTTGACTCCAGAGAAGAAAAGGAAGAAAAGGAGCCGGCAGACGATGGCATTCAAGGTGAAGAACTCTGACATATTCAAGCTCCCGCCGCCCAATAGCCATATGGTCCACTTGGGGACTATTGGTGATGGGCTTCGGGAGTTTATTGTTCTTTTGTGTAAAGCTGACGAGCACAGAGGCAAGGTTTACATCGAAGAAGTAGTCCTAACTACGGTAGACTACACAACAGACGTTTTCGCTAACTGTAAGTTCATCGAAGATGATGCGTTAGCTAACGATTTGGCTGCATTTGCGGCCATGAAAGGCCTGACAGACCATGAGAAGATCATGGGTCAACTAGTTGAGACCGGGAGGTCATCATGGATAACAGGCATAGGTGGGACGAACTACTCGCCGAAATAAATAATGAAAAGTCCCCAGCACGACAGAGACAGCAAGAAATCGAGGAGCTCGAGAATGAGCAAAGCAGAGATGCATTCAGAGATTACGTACAGGAAGTGGCTGTACAGCTTAGTGAAGACCCTGATTCGAATGGACGAGTCATTCCAAGAGAAGTCGCCGAGCGAGCGTTTAGAGATTATCCGCGTAATGCAGCTGAACTTGTAGATCATGTAGAAGACGATCTTCTCGAAAGAATCCAGCGCACATACGAAGAGATCTCCATGCAGGGGTTTGCTCCTGACACTATCTTGGTCTCTCCTGAAACTGCCGAGATGATGCTTGAGCACAATGAGCAGGCTGCTATCAGTGCTAGACACAGGCCAGATTTTGCTCCTATTCAGGGTCCTACCTACGAAGAGTACTCTCGTGTGAATGCTCCGGCAGATATGGAAACTGTTCGTGTTGGCCCTGATATTGGTCCTACTGAAGTAGCTTCTGGAGTAATTCGTCTCTATGGTGCTCGTATAATGCATGCCTTCGGGGTTAGTGTAGACGATTTCGTGTCAGGAATGCAGATGACTGCAGCCCCTGCTTCTGGTGTTATGTTCTGGCATGATTATAATTCTGGTAGAATACCCAATGAGATTTCTCTTCGCTCAGGGAAATGGCGTTCTCCCGAGAATTTTGAAGAAGCTTCTGGGTATGATGTCATAGGAGAGCACCGAGCCTTTGACGTTCTCAGCGATGATGGGGACGATTTTGTTGCTGTTGCCTCAGGGTAGGTTTACGGTCTATTTGTAAGAGGTTGAAATATCTAGTGAAAAACAATAGATTTAAGTATGGATACCGCCAGAGTGCCTCTAAGCTCCATAAAGCGGTCGGCGAAATTCTCAGAAACAGCGAAGTTTTTGGTGACTTTGAGGTGTACCAGGAATATCCTGTTAACAGAGTGAACGAGAACTACCCTGACGGTAGGCATCATTTTGATTGGGTGATTCCCAAGCTTGGTATTGTGGTGGAATGTCATGGCGAGCAGCACTTTCGTGCTGTGGCATGGGATGGAGACGTAGAGAAAGCTGAGTTGGCCTTTGTGGAAGGACAAGCTCGGGATAAGGCCAAGAAGGCGGCTGCACTCGACGCCGGATACCTCTATGTTATGGTTCCGTATAACAAGCTGAATAGTCTAGACATTCAGTACGTCTTGGAACTGATAGAGCTAGCCAAGCTCGAGCAAAGCCAGTATACTGGTAGTCGATTTGAGAAAACTGATGAAAAGAGTTACTTGGAGAACCTTAAAAAGGAGTCTAAAAAACGAGAGAAAGCTGCTCGAGTTCAGTACCTTAAGTCTGAAGCGTACCGGGAACAACTTGAGAAGGCCCGCAAGTTTCGACAGAAGAAATACTTGGAGCAAAAAGCTTTCAAAGAAAGACTCAAAGATGAGTGACGCAGATCTTACATTAGAGGACTACGAGCAAGTGAAGCCCATAGACGTTTCAGCGGGTCTTCCTCGTCACGAGACGAAGGTATACAGCACCCGTAACATCTCAGATCTAAGACGTGTAGTTGTACACACAACAGACTGGAACGTTCAGCCTATTGAGCTTGCTAAGTATGATATCAGTCCGAATCACATCTCTGATACAGGCTGTCCAGCTATTACATATCATGAAATGGTAATGCCAGATGGCATTGTGTATCATACTCTTCCATTTGAGGAGGTTGCCTGGCATGCAGGGCCCTGGAACACAGGGTCAATCGCTATTGCCTTGTCATATCGATGTAGTAATTCTATGGGGCAGGATCAGCATGCTCCTACAGAAAAGGCAATCAAAGCTTTACAGTGCCGGATAGGAGATCTTTGTTTAGCTCTAGGGATCCAGCCCACAGAAGTCTATGGCCACAGAGAACTCAAGGGGACTGGATGGTTCTTGTTCAAGGGTTCTAAGCGGCTAAGAAAGACCTGTCCTGGCATGTCTGTAGATCTAGATCAGCTTCGCCACAACGTAGTTCTCTATTGCCAGGTTTTGCTTAAGATTAGGGGTTATTACCTTGGAAAAATTGATGCTGACTGGGGTCCTAAGTCTAAAGCTGCATTCGCGGAGTACCTAAAGGGATAATCTATGCCGACAATCTGGCTCGAATGCCCACGTTGCAAGCGTGCAAAGAAAGTTACCAGAACAAACGTCGATGGCGAGTTCGTTTGTGTCGACGGGACCAATCTTCGTTATCCTTCTGGTGAGGAAACTACTGCAGCCCCTATCTGGCCAGAGCATGAGCCTACTGTCATGAAGAAGGTAGATGCCCCAACACTAGACTATAGTCACATGGCCAGGAAACTGGCCGAGGACATAGATCGCCAGATCTTCAATGAAATACTCGAGTCAGGATTCAAGAAGGAATAGTTATGTGCTGCTATAAAGAGATTGCTTCCTCTAAGGAGGAATATGGTATTCGTATTAGTTCTCCCTGGTATGGTCCCGGCACCCTGGTGTGCTGGGATTGTAGCCTGGTTCCTGAAAAGTTTGTTCTCCCTAAGGAGGGCTGGAGTCATATTAGAAGAGCTCAAGACTCTCGAGGTATAGAATACAATGAGCATGTAGGCTGTTTCTGTTGTGCCGGGGATGACTTCTTGACCATGGCTAGACATGTTGTCGAGCACATTGAGAGTGGTGAAGACATCCATCCGGCTGTCCTTCGTTTCCTTGAGTATGAGTATTACTATCGCCGTGTGTATATGGAACACTCTATTGATTCTTATCTTTGTGACAGGCTGGCGCGAAAATTGTGGCCCGACACCGAGTCCTACTATAAGGAGCTTGGATACAAGGCCCTGTGCAGGGAAGCAAGAGAAAGTCTTGGTGAGCGCTACACTAAGTACGAGCGTTTTCCTGAAGATCCTCGTACTCGTGTGACTGAAAGAGGAGAAGAATGTTTAGAAGAGGCAAAGTAATCTGGTCTCCTGTGGAGATAGACTATCTCAAGGCAAACAGAGATACCATGGACATCAACCAGTTAAGCCTAGCCTTAGCTAAGTCTAGGAACGCAGTAAAGAGGAAGTGTGATGAGCTTGATGGGAAACCAGTCACCAAAAAGATGGCTAAGCGTTCGGTCATTGGCCGGAGAGATGACCTTGATCAGTTTTTCCGAAGTAATTGGGAAGCTAATGTCGCTCGCTGGTTCAATCATAAGAAGAAAAAGTGGGCATATGAGCCCCAAGTCTTCTCCTTCCTTGAGCACGGCATCAAGAGGGGTACTGTTTCCTACTGTCCAGACTTCAAGGCAGGCACACTATGGATCGAGGTTAAAGGATATCTCGATCGTAAGGGTCAAACGGCGATAAAACGGTTCAAGAAGTTCTATCCGAAGGAGTTCAAGAAGCTCCGTGCAATTGTGGGTAGAAAAGGGACGAAGGCAGACAAGTTCTTTGAAGAAGTAGGCGTACCCGTCATAGCCTACATGAATGAGCTCGACAAGAAGTTCAAGAACAAGCTGCCACACTGGGAGTAATGGATGTCAATCGACCATCGGAGCTCTATCAAGAGGAATTCGATATCCTCTGCGACACTGCCTACCGCTTATCTCAAGGAGCTAGGATCCCACACCCTCAGTATTACGCAAAGATGCTTCAAAGGATCGCCGAAGAAGTTCCTAGAAGAAATAGCTTTTCCATTGCTCGGCAGGACATTGAACAACAGCTCGAACTTATCTGGTTTGAAGCTGTCCTGTCATATAGCGAAATCAAATCGAAGACTACACTTAGGAGTTACCTTATCAGATGTGGAGTTTTCGGACTTAGAGACTGGCTCTGGGACCATTTCAAGTCCCTCGATAAGGAACCAAGCAGTGGAGTATGCGAAGAGAGCCTTGAGGCGAGCAGAGAACTATCTCTGGTATGGCTCCTCTGTGGAACAAAAGAACAGCCCTGGTGCAGACTCACCTCCTACGAACGCTACTTAATCTTCTTGCGTTATGCTCGAGGATTGACTATTAATGAGGTGGCCAAACTGTCCAGGACAGGCAGAGATAAAGTAATGAATAGACTCAAAAGAGTGAAACAAAAACTAAGGAGAGTATTCAATGAGGCAACAGAATCAGGCAGATGTTGTTAGGGATAACAAGGATTACGCCCCCGAGACTACAACCGAAAGGGTCAGAGTCCCGGGGATCGAAACCCTACATGAAAAGCCCGCTGATGAAATCGGCGAGGTCCTCGCTCTCGTTCTACGCTCACGCAGCAATGTCGTGGCGATTAAGTACGAGGTTGGATCTCATATTGAGCTTACACTGGGTCAGCCTTTGGCTCAGAAGTAGCTTCCTCAGATGCCTGTTCTCCAGGATTCTGGGGAACCATCTCATTCCAGGTCTCCTGCATCTCCTGCTCAGAGATGATTTCCTTCTTCTCTAGTAGGCGAAGCAGGGTCTGGAGATGAGCTCCAGTCTGGAACTGAGCCTGCTCTAGGCGGGTCAGGTTCTTGATAACCTGGAAAAGGTCGTGCCGGAAATAATCTAGCAGGCTGTTAATTGCCTCTAGTGAAGTCAGCGAGCCACCGAGACCCTTGTGAAGGTCTCTGAGTCGTGACTCTACCCCTGCGTCTTCCGCAGCAGCTCCCGTGTTATTCTCGAGGTTATCTACCTTGCGAGAGAGGATTTCTACTCCCTCATGTCGCTTCTTTTCGATCATCTTTAGCAAGAACTCTTGTCCCTGCTGAGCCTTAGCTTGAGCCTCTTCAGGTGTTATTGCCTGAGGGGTCTCTTCTGTCGGCTGTGCTGATGTGGCTGGAAATTCAACCACGTTGTTGTCGTCACTCATCATATATTCCTTTCGTCGATGATTGATTTTAGTTTTCTTACATCGTCCCATGTCTGTTGACGATATATATCATATCTTTTGGTGCCTGTGTTATGCAAAATAGCTGCAGGGTGAATCATAGGAAAGATAAAAGGGGCATCTGTCACTACCTCTGCACTATCAAAACTAGCTATAGATGGACCACCTCTCAGCTGTCCTCTAACATCGCCCATACGGAGCCCGCTAAGGCCCAGAATGGCCTCGGTTGCCGGCTTGCCCAGGGTAACAATGATTTTGGGCTTCAGAAGCGAAATCTGAGCGTCTAGGTGTGGCCTACACTGCTTCCTCTGTTCTACTCGAGGCGTGTAGTTTTCTTTTCCACTGCCTTTTTCTGCCACTGGCCTACATAATACCACGTTGGTGATATACCAGTCCTTTGTGTCCATTCCGGCAGCTTTCCAAATATCATCTAGGAGCTTCCCTGCTGGCCCTGTAAAGGGTAGCCTGGTGCTGTCTTCATTCTTGCCAGGAGCCTCACCAATAATCATTTTGGTAGTGGTTTCTGGTCCTTTCGACACACAGCACCCATTGATATTGGGTTGGAAGCCCAGGTCACATCTCTTACATCCCTCGAGATGTAGGTGTGCTCTGAGTTGGTTAATTGACTTAAACTCTTGACCTTCTTCAAAATACACTACACACCAAATATTTCTGCAAACATGTTTGCTACATCGCTACGTTCGCCCTTAATGAGCTCGAGAGAAGCAAAGATTTGACTCTCTTGGGCCCTTCTATCATTTATGAGCTTGTGTATCCCTGTCTTTTCGCGGGCGATCTTCTCGTCCCTCTGACCCAGGTCACCCATAATGACTATCTTACTACCCTCTCCTACTCGAGTGCCTAGCGCTACCATCTCCTGATAGTCCAGGACCTGTACCTCATCAGCTATGATGAAGCTGTTGGCCCAGCTGGCTCCTCTGATTAGCTGGAGAGGGATAAATTCCATCTTGTATTGGCTGATGGCGTCACCAACCTTGCGCTTATCTCCTCCTAGAAGGTGTGCGATGTTGCACACATAGTTTTCTAAGTAGGGGCCAAACTTCTCGTCCACGTCACCAGGTAGAGCTCCCAGTCCATGCTTACCCACCCAGGACATAGGCCTGGTCAGGATAATGCGTTCATATGGAGCGTCCTTAGCATCTACCCGATGTAGGGCTGAGGCCAGGGTAAGTAGGGTCTTACCAGTACCTGCGCGCCCTGTCAGGACTACTACCTTAATTCTGTCATCCAGCAATGCATCAAAAGCGAACAATTGTTCCTTGTTTCTGGGGTTAACGCCGCTAATTTGATGCTTTCTGTCTATTCTAAGCAGGCACAGTCTGTCTGCGATGCACCTGGTCAGTGCTGTCTGTGTTCCGAGTGCCTTTAGCACTACGAATTCGTTCTGAAAGAACTTATAGTTGCGGTTGAATTCAGTAGAGATACTGCCTTCTTTGTACAGCTCGTTAATAACCTCAGTACGGGTATCAACGACACGCACACCGGTATAGGTTTGAGCCAAGATTTAGTCCTCCTCCATGGCGATTCGGAATCTCTGTAGATGTGGCTTTTTTGACTCTGCTTTCTGAATCTCCTCCTTTCTTATGTCTTCTGACACCACATAGTCTCTGAAGTTCATCTGTTTGCCGAACTCTTCTGCTGTTCCATTAGGTAAATCTATTGCTATGAGTACTTCTTTGCCGTCGCACTCTGCTACATATCCATTCTCCAGAACTATGGGGTCTTCTCCCTCCAGCAGCTTGACCGAGACCTTAACGTCAGCTGACCAGCCCTGGTTGCCAACATACTCTTTGTATACTCTCTCGAACTCGCTGTCTGGCATCTTGAGGCGAATGATAGAACTATGCGGTCCTAGCCATCCGCAGTCCATTTGCTCGATTTCAATAGATTGCACTCGGAAGGTATCGTTGTTGAAGTGCATGATTACTGATGCAAAGGTATAGCCTCTAAAAGAGCTTTTAGATGCATATGGATTGCGTTTGGATTTTTCCATTCGTATTGCTCTGTTCTGACATAGGATTGTCCCAAGATCCAGGCTGCTGCCTTGGAGAAGTCTTGGTCTATGTATGGGTTGGTGAGATAGAATAGCCTTGTTACCCCAGCTTGCACAATGTCCTTGGCGCACTCATTGCACGGGAACATTGTAGCGTACATTGTACTTCCTGTCGTGTCTCCAACCGAGTTTAAAATGGCGTTCTTCTCGGCATGCACAACATAGGCATACTTTGTGTCTAGCCAGTCACCCTTTCTTTCCCAAGGCATGGCGGTGAGTGGCATACCTCGGGGTGCACCATTGTATCCACTGCCTAGAGGTCTCCCATCCGGGGTCACTAGGCATGCTCCAACTTGTGTGCTTGGGTCTGGACTTCTCCATGAGGCTCGGATTGCCTCAAGCATGTACCAGTCTTCCTTCTCTATCCTGTCGAGACGGTGACTGATCTTCCAGTTGTTATGGTCCATTAATTCATACTTTGCTTCATATGAGGCGGTAATGCCTCAACAGCCATGAGGTCTTCGAGCTCCTTGTACTTGCCCTCGAGAACCATCTTGGCTACTTGCTCAGCCTTTTCTACACCGCCGCGCAGCATCTCTACTGCTTCGGCCATGCCCTGAGCTCTGTCTGCATTATCAACAAAGGGAATCCTGGCCTCAATCATTTTGATGTAGACCTCAATGAGGCCTGCAAACTTCTTGCAGTCTGCTTCGATGAAGGCTCTGATTAGTTCTTCTTTGCTTGGCATCTTCCCCTCCTAGATGCCTTAATTATACCTCAGCAGTTGGCCAATAGTAGTCAATTTTTGGTTCTTCTGTCCATCCAAACTGACTGTAATGTTCTGGAGCCTTGAATAATAACGCAGCGCGGTGTGACGAATGAAATCTGTGGTCTCCTAGCCACGGAGGTATTGGGACTATTACTGAAGACTTTTTAAATAGGTGTACAAACCAGTCTAGCTGGTTGTCTCTATAGCCTCGTAATCTCCATTCCGAACAAATACAGATCGCATATCGAATCAAGGAGTCTTCGTATCCCTCCCACATTCTGACAGCAGGATGGTTAGCCCAACCTCTACTTCTGCCCAGCAGAGTCTGAAGGATCTGCTTACACTCTATGCGCTGTTTGCCAAGGCGTCGGTAATCGAGCACCCTGGCAGATTCAGTATAATTTTCTAAAGGCAGAAATGTTTGCATTAGATACAGTCTGGATCGCCAACGTCGTCAAACAGCACTGGGACTCGCTCTCTGAATTCTCTAAGGAGAGGACAGGCCAGCTCTCTCATCTGTGGATGAGCAGGAGCCGCTGCTCTCATGGTGAAGAAATGCCGCCACTCACGTGGGTTGGCCGACATCACAATCTCGGTCTTGAGACTGTTGGGCAGAACGGAGCGAGCCATCTGAGGCTTCACTCCCATCTCAATGAGTACGAAGTAACGCTTCTCGGCGTCCTCCATTGCGGATTTCCATACGGCAAACTCTCCAGGATGATCCATGTGTGGACGCGGGTCGATGACCGTGATCTCATTCCCAAACTTATCCTTGGCATAGTTACAGTACCTGGTGCTCTCCTGTGAGTAGGAGGCAATCCTGTGCCTAACGATCTCGTGGGATACGCCACGGTCACAGACAAAGCGCACTGTGGCTGAGCCATGCTCGAGCACAGAGTGATGGCCACGTTCGATTAGCATCGCTACGAACTTCTTGGCGGTCTCTTCGTTGATCTCTCGATCTTCTGACTTGTAACAAGTCCTGCCATATCGCTCAATATCCACAATCATCTGTGGAGAGAGCTCTGATTCGATTGTATATGATTGCTTAACTATCCTCATGCCTCTATTACCTCTAATATTCCATAATGTTCTAAGATTTCTGTGAGTATATCTCTGGCCTCTTGAAATGTTTTAGTAACTAGTTCTGGTGTGTCTTCTGAGGCGTACTTAATCTTTCGTCTGAGCTCTTGGTCCATATCCCAAAGAGCGCTAGAGAGGGCACGTGCATGCACTGCTGTGAGATGCTCATGACTTTCCTCTGGAAGCTTGAATTCTAAGATTGCTTTCATTCTTTTCCTCCATGCATTCGCCTGTTTACGCTGCCCTCTATGTAACCGTTTTGTGAGACTTCTACCCACATAGCATTATCTCTGAGCTCCTTGAGGTTATGGGCACCTGAGTATCCCATCCCTACTTGAACTGCCTCGAATAGATCTTTAACTATCTTCCTGGCGTCTCCTCGGAATGGGACTTTGGCTGACCCACCCTCTGGAACGAACGAAGTATTATCTCTATTGAACCATTTCTCTCGTCCCTCTCGGCTAGCCATACCATGGAAGTACTTGTAGAGGCCTCCAGGGCTGTTGTGGGCCTCTCCAGGCGTCTGCGATGTGCCAGCCAGGAGACCGCCTAACATTACTGCATCTGCTCCCATAGCTAGTGCCTTAACGATGTCTCCGGAACTCCTGATACCACCGTCGGCTACGATATGTACCTCTGCATTCTCGTCTTTGACAGCTTGCACACAGTGGTCAATGGCTGTGAGCTGTGGGACTCCATGCCCTGTGACCTTCCTGGTTGTACAGGCACTACCTGGTCCGATTCCCACTCTAATAATGTCAGCTCCGGCCTCTATTAGCCTTATTGCCCCCTCATATGTGCAGACATTACCCGACATGAGTAGACCAACGTCCTTGAGCATGCGGACTTCTTTTGTAGCCCTGATCGTGTTGATATTATGACCATTTGCTACGTCGATAACGAAGTTGCGGGCACCTATACCAAGCAATCTTTTTGCTCTCTCTAGATAATCTCCAGATGCCCCAATGGCAACAAATGCATCCCAGCAGTCAGCTTGATCAAACTCTTTAACCTGGTCTTCTATCCCCATATATCTATGTAACGCACCTACTGCTCCTATTTCCTCCATGGCTTTGAGCATCTCTTGTTCGCAAATAGTGTTCATAGGAGCAGCTATCACGGGTAGTTCTAGATGTAAGTATCCTAATTTGTTTGAGACGTCTGGTCGCTTTCTGGATTGTACTTCAGAGTACTGAGGGACCAGCATCAGGTCATCAAACGTGTAGGCTTTCTCGATCCTCATTTATTTCCTCCATGATACTGAACATCCGATCTACCAGACCTTTTCTCATTCCGTGAGACGGGAAACCGATAATCACATTTCTCTTTGGTGCAGCGCAGAGCTTGCACTTGTCACAGGAGATGTTGTCATTGATGGCTGCTGGACAGACAGTAATCTTCTTGCCTTTAGGACTTATGAAGTTCTTCACCTTGACATCAGATGGCAGAGTTGTGGTTACTGGACCAATGCCCAGGTCATGTAGTCTCTCTGCTTCTGGGATTGAATCTGCTGACAGATTAATAGTGAAGCCCTCTTGATTTGCTCGCTTGATGATGTCCCTATTCCAGTCTGAAGTATACCCAGGCTTGAGGACCTCATAGTGAGTATAGGTGAAGCCTCGCTTACCTTCGTTGGCTCCCACCAGCTTCATTACTGAGGTCTTATCAATGCGGGTAGTGTCCCTCTTACATGGGACTAGGTCACCAGCCTGATTGTGTCTCCACAGCTGGTATGCGGGAAGTTTTCTGATCTCATCCACAAAGTCATCATATTCTAGACCTCGTTCGCCTGAGGAAACCTTCTTCCAATGGATGGCCAGAGGGCCACCGTCCGCGTAGCAACCCGCGTCTTTCAACGGGCATCTAGTTGGACAAGTGGCCTCTGGGCTTGTACTTACTGGGATTGGTCCAGTCTTACTGTTGCTGCTCTTTTTGGTTAAGTGGAATTTCATCTCTTCCTTCCCACTCTATGTACCCGAAGTGACCTAATGGCTCATTCGGTGTAACTAGAAAGAACCCCTGCCTTGCAGGAGTATTCTGAGCCATTCTATCTGATAGATCATTTGGTCCACACAAGCTGCCGTTGGCAATAACTGTAGCTTTGTGCCATGAACCTATTTTCCACTCGTGATAGTGGCCACTTACGATGAAGTCGCATTGGTTGCTTTCAACCCATCCTGCAATCTTCTCTCGCATTGCCGGCGTACCGGTATGCTTTACTCCCTGATGATACAGCAGACCTATTCTGTCCTTAACGTCATATCTCTGGAAAGGTTCACCTGAATGCTCGATAGAAATACCTTTTGAATCAGTGTTTCCTACCAGAATCTTAAGACAGTGGTACAGAACATTATCCCAGTTAGTCTTCTCATTGGTCGTCTGTCCTGTTCTGCCATGATTGCCTGGTACACAGACAAGCCTCACGGGACAATCGAATATCTCCCTTGCGCTAAGGGACATTTCCCAGAAGACATTCGTTGCTATCTCTAGCTGATCAATAGTTGGACAAACAACATGCCATGGTTGGGTAGGATAGATGTCCTCTCCCTCGAGCATGTCGCCTACCATATTGATGACGACCTCATCTACTTGATGGTTAGCTATTTGTCTGTGCACCAGACTGGGGTATTCTGCTAACCTTTCTTTGAACTCCTGGATACCGAACCCCTTGTTTTGTTGACCACAATGTGTGTCAGATAAGACCATTACCAACGAAGAGTCCTTGCTCTTCACTGGCTTGCCAGCCTTCGGCATCTTGAACTTCGGAGTTTCCTCAATCAGTTCTTTAATGAACTTTAGCTTGCGCTCATTGTTCGCAATCTTTGTTGCTGGGGGCACAGGAGCAATAATATGACTGTCCTTCTGGCAGGAAAACATCTCTATCAACTGCTGTTCTGTGTCTTCGTCACTGTCGAAGTCGCCAGTATCAAAAGCATCCCTCAGCTTTTTGACCTTTTTCTGAATAGAATCATATGATCTGTTTGATCCGAATTCTTCTCTGAACTCCTCGTATAAGTCTTTGGTACTTAGTGTTAGATTATCTCTAAGGAATTCTAGCTCGGTCTGATTCCATACTTGCATTAGTCGGGCTCCTTCAGCTGACTGAGTCCCTTCCCTGCGACAAACACGCCAGCTCCAATTATGATTAGTGGCCAAAGCTCTATGAGTGCCCATAGACCAAGTCCACCGATTGCTATACCCGCTCCTAACGGGAACAACATGCTCATCTCACTGGGTTTCTCCATTGTTAATCCTTGTTAGCTTACGCATGAAGGCTCCCTTGTAGTTGCCTATCTTGTATACTTGTGGACTCCGTAGAGTCGCACCAGCGTTAGTCTTTAAGACCACCTGCACTTCATGCAAGTCCCCTTTATACTCCTCAAGGAGACTAGTTAGTTGACTAGCTCTCGTTGCCTTGACCTCAGCGACGATCCTCTCAGGAGGCTCCTCAGCTGCTAGATCTAGTGCCTCTAGTCGACGCACTACCATCTTGGTCACTCTTCCTTCGTCAGCTTCTGTTACTTCTACAACGCCAGCTACGCTAATTGGCCGTGACTCTTCCGTCATCTCTTTGTTGGCTTCATATACATTGGGGAAGCAAACTCCCTCAATGCTCCCTGTCAGGTCCTCGAAGGTTAGGAAAGCCATCTTCTTCTTGGACTTGGAGGTTGTGATCTCTGTCTTGTTTGTCGTAACCGCTGCCAACTTAACCTTGGTACCTTTGGGCATCTGCTTGATGTCCTCGATACTGTTAAATCTGTGGCCAAACAGCTTAGTGCCTATCTCTGCAAGAGGGTGAGCAGATACGAAAAAGCCTAGGAGCTCGTGCTCGTCTGCGAGCAGCTTGTCCTGAGCATGTTCATCCATCTCAAGAATCGTGGGCCACTCTGGTTCCTCTGGTCTTACCGGAGGCTTGAGCACCTTTAGTTGCTTACCCTTTTCAGATAGTACACCTTTCTCAATATCTTCTAATCTCTGGGCACAGGCATCGAGTTTCTTCTGATATGTCTCGAGCTTCTTGAAGTACTTCTTCATCTCTGCTCGGTGATTCCAGATGATCTCAACAGCGCTCTGCATTGTTGCTCGGGTCATCCCCATGCAGTCGAATGCACCTGCTTTGATCAGAGAGTCGAGCTTCAATCTGTTGATCGTGCCCAAGTCAACACGTTCACAGAAATCCCTCAGGCTGGTGAAGGGTCTCTTCTCTCGTTCCTCGATAACCTTCTCGACTGGGCCCTCACCTAGGTTCTTAATCGGACCCAATCCAAAGCGTATGTTGCCTTCTTTGGTAACGTGAAAGGACTGCCTGCTCTCGTTGATATCAGGAGGCAGCACATGTATACCTAGCCTCTTGCACTCAGCTAGGTAGCGAATCATCTGGTCTTTGTTGCCCGCATCGCAGGTCATTACAGCGCACATATACTCTGTAGGATAGTGCGTCTTTAGCCAGGCTGTCTGGTATGTGATATACGCATATGCAGCTGCGTGACTCTTATTAAAGCCGTACGCGGCAAAGGCCACCATGTCGTTCCAGAGCCTGTCTGCCATCTTCTCTGGCAACCCTGACTCTTTCCACCCCTGCTTAAATTTAGGCTCATGCTTCTCCATGAGCTTTCGTTTCTTCTTGCCTACGGCCTTTCTCAGCTCGTCAGCTTCACCCCCTGAGTAGCCACAGAGCTGCTTCGCAATCTCCATGATCTGCTCTTGATAGATTAGCCAGCCGGCAGTTCTGGACAGGATAGGTTCCAGCTCTGGAACCAAATACTCTGGGTCTCTCTGCCCTGCTCGGACAGATAGGTAGATGTCTTTGTAGTCAGAGTCCAACGGACCTGGACGGTAAATGGCTACCAAGGCAGTGAGGTCTTCTAGGCAGGTCGGACGGATAAGGACCAGCAGGTCTTTCATTCCTGAGCTCGCCTCGAGCTGGAACACGCCTACGTTGTCACCTGTGCGCAGGTTTGCAAAGACTTTGTCGTCCTCAATGTCTACCTGGTTGATGTCTATCTTCTTCCCGTGTCTTTCCTCAATAATATCAACACACTTGTGAATCTTATCCAGAGCCTCGAGACCCAGGAAGTCGAATTTGATCAGGCCGAATTCCTCGATGTTGTTCATCTCCCACTGGGTCGTAACCTCGTCCCCTCTGCCCTTGAACAGAGGAACCGTGTTCATCATCGTCTCGTTGCTGATTACCACACCTGAGGCGTGGACACCCACGCTGTTTATATGATCCTCCACCTTTTCGGCCCATCTCAAAATGTCTCCTTGTGTACTGTCGGAATTCCTATACGCATGGAGCTCGGGCACCAGTTTGATGGATGTTGTCAGGGTCTGTGGTTTGCCGTGAACGGGAGCCAACAGGAGCTTGGCTAGCTGGTCACCTACTGCATACGGATGGCCCAAAGTTTTGGCAATACCACGTACTGCCGCCTTGGCTCGTTGCATATTAAAGGTTCCAATGTGAGCTACTCGGTCTTGGCCATACTTCTGTGTTACATAGTCGATGACTCTGTCGCGATATCTCTTCTCGAAGTCTACATCGATATCAGGCATTGAGATTCTGTCAGGGTTAAGGAACCTCTCGAATAGCAGCCCGAATTTCAGTGGATCTATTTCTGTGATGTGGAGACAGTAGGCTACCAAGCTTCCGGCTGCACTTCCACGACCAGGACCGACATAGATCCCGTTCCTCTTTGCCCACTCAATGAAGTCTTGGACGATAAGGAAGTACCCAGGGAAACCCATCTTTATGATGGTCTCCATCTCGTAACGCAACCTGTCTTTGTATTCTGTTTTGTTCAGTAGGCCTCTCGTTTGTAGGCCCACCTCACACTTGTATACAAAATAGCGATCTAGCTCATTCATGTTTGTTGGGTTCTAAGTATACTACAGTCTCTCTCTTGCCATGCAAGAAAATCTTGGTAGTCATCACTGGCGGTGATGTCAAACTGGGGGTTCTGGTACTTACCTAGTGTAATTTCCACGTTGCAACTCTCTGCAATCTTTGTGGTATTCCAGAACGCTTCTTCTACTCCCATTGCGGCAGCAGCCTTATACATATCTTCGGGATCTCGGATGAAAAAATTTCCACCCGAGTAGTCGTTTTTATCTTCTTTTTCTTCGTATTCTGTCAGCGTCATCTTCATCTGCTGGGCCATGATCAAGTTGTGTGTGGCCTTATCTTCTTCACGTAGATAGTGTGCGTCCGCAGTGATGACCATAGGAAGACCCCACTCCTGTGCCTTATTGATGAGCCACTTGTTGTAAGCCTTCTGCATCTTGATCTCATGGTCTTGCACCTCGAGATAGAATCTGTCTTTGAAGAAGGGGCGGATCATCTCTACCCATCGCTCTCCTTCTCCAAACGGATCAGTGAACTCGTCTTTGTCTTCCTCGTAGATGCTGCCCTGCATCTTAACTTCATCTGTGCCTGGAACAAAAGCGGTCTTCTTGGCAGCTATGCCTCCCATACAAGCAGTAGTAGCAATCAGGCCTTCGGACCTCTTTTCGAAGTTTCCGTAGTAAATCCTGGGCTTGTAGTAGAAGTTGTTCAGATTGGCATTATTGATGAGCCAGATGAGATTCTTGAAACCTGTCTCGTTTTGTACAAGTAGGACCATGTGACGGTTGTCTCGATGGCGGTCGGTCTTCTCGATCCCATCTTTGTCTTCCGTAACGTAGGCCTCACAGCCAATGATCGGCTTGATACCTGCCTCCTTGGCCTTTTTGTAGAACTCTATGACTCCGTGCAGTACGCCGTGGTCTGTGATTGCACAGGCAGACATGCCAAGATTCTTTACTCTCTCGACTAGCTTCTCGATTTTATTGGCTCCATCTAGCACCGAGTATTCTGTGTGTGCGTGCAGGTGTGTGAAATCTTTACTCATTGTTGTCTCCAAACAGCAAAGCGAGGCGGTCGATAGGTTTGGGCTTCTCTTCTTCAACCTGCTCCCCAGATATGACTGTGTAGGCGATCTCAGCTAGCAGGTGATTGAGCTCACCTTGTGTTAGGGACAGGCCCTGATTGTACCTGTTGCGTACGTCAATGGCGTATTTCCACACGCCACCCTCGTGTGGATCTATCTTACGCCATATGTACACATGAATGAAGCGTTTGTTCCAGTTACCACTCCATATGTGGGTGCAGCCATCGTATCCCCCCGACTGGTAATCAAAGGGGCCATCAAATTCGTGAGCCATTTACAGCTTGGATTGGATTTCCCGAATCAGGTCTGGCTTTTCTTTCAAAGCTACTACGACGTTGGCTTCTCCCTGGCCAAGTTTATCTCCGGCATAGGAATACCAAGCTCCAGATTTTTCTACGACATTGTGTTTAACCGCAACCGATAGAAGATCTTGTACGATATCAATGCCTTTACCGTATCTGATTTGGAACTCAGCCTGCCTAAACGGAGGAGCTACCTTATTCTTGACTACCTTAACGCGAGTGGAGTTTGCAACAAATTCTTTGTCATCTCCTGCTCCTTCTGAGACACCACCAGTACGCCTGATGTCTAGTCTTTGCGAAGAGTAGAACTTTAATGCATTCCCGCCTGATGTAGTCTCTGGGTTACCGAACATGACTCCGATCTTCATTCGGATCTGGTTAACGAACATAACAGTAGTTTTAGTACGAAGACATGGACCCACGAGCTTGCGCATAGCCTGGCTCATGAGCCTCGCTTGCCTACCTACGTGGCTATCTCCGATCTCACCCTCAATCTCTGCCTGTGGAGTTAGTGCTGCTACTGAGTCGATTACAACGAGACCTAGTGCACCAGACTTGATCAGCCTGTCTGCAATCTGTAGTGCCTGCTCGCCGTTGTCAGGCTGAGAAAAGATGAGCTTATTGGTATCGATACCAATGTTCGCTCCATAGATTGGGTCAAATGCATGCTCGACATCGATGAACGCTGCACGTCTATCGATCTTCTGCATCTCTGCAATAGCGTGCAAACAAAGTGTAGTCTTTCCGCTGGATTCGGGTCCAAAGATTTCAACGATTCTACCCTTAGGGTATCCTCTATCATAGTGACCGGTAAGAGCTTTATTAAGGCTCATACATCCAGACGAGAACCATTCTACGTCTGGGATGACTGCGTCGCCCACGATTAGAGCTTCCTTCCCAATGTCTTTTTCGATTGATGAGATTGCCAGTTCCAGAGCCTTATCTTCTGGAGACATTGTGTCGGTGGTTACCTTATCTTTCTTCTTCTGTGCCATGGTACCTTCCATGCTTCTCTTTGAAGCGTTCTAACATTCTTTTACGGAACCACTTGACGTCTATGTCTACGATTCCAAGTAGGTCCTCTTGCGATAATTCCAGATCTCCCCACATGATTTTATAGTCTTCATCAAAGATGAACCCCACTGCCGTTTCCCAGATAGCTATGTCGTTTGGTAAGTTCGAGCCAAACAGCGAAAGGTAGTCCCTTACTGCTTGCTCTACTACCTTCAGAATTAAAAACCGGCACTCTTCTATGTCTGGAAGATAGAAGCTTAGGTCAAACTGTGTTGATCCATGTTGGTAGAGCCGGTTATATCTATCCATTAGCCCTGTGGAGGCGTCAGTTCACAACGTTCTGAGTCACAATATTTGTGTTCAAATCCTGATGTCTCAGATACTTTCTTCAGTTTTACTGGTTTTAGCTTCTTGACGACCTTCTCGTACTCCTCTTTAGTCATTGGCTGGTAGGGAGCGTGCTTGTATCCATGTTCTGTAAGCGGAAGGAAGCTGACAGACTTCAGGCGTGTCTCGTAGAGCTCGAGCGCCTGTTTGATCTGACATGCCTCTTCAGGCTTAAATGTAACGGTTACGGACACTTGGTTGTCTGCCCACCAGTATTGCATCTGGGCTACTATCTCTAGCTGCTCCCAGATGGAGAGTTCTGATCTGCTCTTATAAAAATTATCCTCTTTTACGGGGAAATAGACAACCACTGTGTTGTGGCCTTCACCTTCCTCTATTCTGTATCCAGCCTTTTCGAGAGCCTCAACCAGCTGGGATCCAGCATCCATTCGGATGGTTCGCCAATAGTACTCGGCGTACGGGAAATGTACTCCTGGAGTTGATCCAGGGAGAAGTGACACAGTGCCACTGGGCTTAACGCTGGTAATTTTAATAGATTCAGGTATACAGAGCCACTTACTATACTTCCTGTCCAGATTTCTGAGGTACCTGTAGCCGTCATCACATATCTGATAGTGGCCTCGTATCCCAAATTTTCTAAAAGACTGCGCGATGCCACTTTGACTAGTGCCGATCCGTCTGTTTCGTAACATAACAGCATTTGTCCTGGCGTTATGTGTTGGAACAAGTGTAACGGTTTTTGCATATAAATATGCGAACTTAAGAGTTCGTTGATATTCTTCAAAGTTTTGATGACGGGCTGGAAATGTCTCGACAAGACATTGGTATGTAAGGACGTTGCCAAAGACACCCTTGTGTTCTCTGGGTTCTGTAAAGCAGAAGACATCTTGTGTATCTTCAAGCTTCGTTACTGAAACAACTTTTTGTTTTCTGGCTCTATCTATTATTGTCCCTGGATGAGCATTGTTCTTCCCAAATCTACTTCCAAATCTAGTCGCTTTCTTGAGTCTAGTTCGGATAGCTTGACATTCGTAGCTGGGGATCAGTAGAACCCAAAGAGAGTAGTTGCGCTCCCCATAATTAGTCGCTTCGCCTTGATCGGCTTCTTTCCTTAGAGACGCATGGTTGATCCCTAACTTACGTAATAGTAGTTGTGCATCCCTCAACCTCTTCTCATTACCATGTAGAACATAGTGATCTGTTTTAGGGTTCTTTCTTAGACAACCATCTGTATCTATCCACCCACCAAAAAAGTCAGCTAATGACTCAGCATCCCAAGAGAAAATTTCTTCTGGGAGACCCGCCTCTTTTGCTCTTAAAGAACGAGCAAGACGGAGTGGGAAATTAGGTAATCTGACTCTCTTAAATGGCCTGGCATAATTATTAGGATGTTGCTCCTTATATTCTCTACCGTTTAGCTCTTCTAGGATTGCGTATTCTGGTTCTTGTACTAAGGCTATAACGGAATTGCTGTCGATGTATCCATCACCTGCTATCCATCCTGCCTGGTACCCAGTACAGTCACGGGGTAGATTCCCTTCGTCTGAAGTATCCAGCTCTGTGGATTCAAGATACATGCCTTCTTGTAGATCTTTGGTGGCTATTCGTCGATAGTTTCTTTGTGTTCGCAATCGCGCAGACCATTCATGATCGTTTGTTGTATCCAAATAAGACCCGTCACTTAGGGTCACCCTATAAATAGACTTATCATGAGCCGCAACAAAAGGCTTAACGGTAGACCATTCTTTTCCGTTCCATACTTCTACATCCTTGTCTACTACATCAATAATTCGTGGGTATCCATTACGCGTTAGGATGCGAGTGTCTGCCGTTACACAGCAAAGCTCATAGCTCTCCAGTGTCTGCTCACTGCACGGGTTACAGCCTGCTGCGAGGCCGTCCTTCTCTGGGTCTGGTGGGTCTGCTAGCCGTCCGTAGTTCCTTGCTGTGTCTAACCACAGGTAGCCTGGCTCACCGTTCTTAGCAGTGAGCTCAGCTACGACAGAGTAGTCCATGCCTATCTCTGCGAACAGACTATTGTTGGAGGCCCACCTCCACTCGTCTAACTTCTTCTTGTTGGTCAGGGGATCCTTGAGCTCGAGGAACTTTTCGTCCTCTGGATCACCAATCATGATCTCTGCTGAGCGCCGTACATTTCCTGAGACTACACACCTGCCAATAGCATTGAACAGATCTACAATAGCCTCTGAGTCGATGTAGTTGTCGATGTACGGATTCAGGATGGCGGGGATGTCGGTCTCTGCTAGCTGTTGAAGCGGAGCAGGACCTGAGGCTGTCCCTCCAAATGATTTGATTGGTGTTCCGTAGGGCCTTACCTTGCTGTAGTCTACCTCTGCTGGCAGAGCTCCACGCCCAAAGTAGGCGTCGATGTATGTACGTACCAACTCTACCCAGCCCTCTCGGGTATCTTCCACGACAAAGGTGTAGCTTCCTATTCTGGGTTCTCTGATCTTGATAGTTTCGGCACCCTTGGTATCAGATCCTACACCTACTCCCAGCATGGACATGTCCATCAAGAAGCAGAATGGTTCTGAGTACTCGATGTGAAGATTCTTTGTGGAGACGAAGGAGCAGTTGTTAAGTGCAGCTCCACCGCGCTTCTCAACGAAGTCGGTTCCCATCATCCACAAGCCTCGCCCAGGGGGAAGGAATTTCATCTCCCACATGAGGCGAAACATTTCTTGTGCTGAGTGCTGTGCTTTTACACCATTCCAGGGTAGTTTTAGCCCCTCACAGTACCGCCTCTGGATGGTGTAGGTTCCTTCAACTACTCGTTGAAGAGTTTCCCACCACTCCTCGGTTCGGTTCTGGCCGGGGACTGGGCGTGCATACGTACGTTTGTACGTGATGTAGCCCAGTGGTCCCCATTCAGGCTGCTTGCCCTTGTACTTATCGATAAAGGCATCAGACAGACTGAAACTGGCCATTAGTCGATCTCGTTATCCGCCTTTGGTGGTGCTACAGTGTTGATTAGGTGATCGAGCTTCTGGCTCATTACCTGCACTGCGCGGCCAACTTCATGTACGAGCCTATCACCCATTACCTGGGTGTTATTATAGACTGCGTCAATCTGCTTATTGGCGTGACCGTGCACACCTAGTAGCTCTACCAGGCCCTGGCTCTTCCCAAACACCTGGAATACGAAGTTGTTTTCTTCAGTGAGGCCAACCACATAGCCGATCTTAAGATCATTGAGGTTCAGCTGCTCTTCCTGTTCTGGTGCCTCAGTTACTTTTGTCTCTTCCACTTCGGTGGCTTGTGCTTCTACGTCACTCATAATGATTATTTCCTTTCGCCGTTGCTGTGTTGCATACGGTCTAGACTTTTGCTGTGGTTCATTTCCACTGCACATGAAATTGCTGCTTGTTCGACCATCTTCTGGACCTTGGAGATCTGCTCAAGGATCTGTTTCCAGAAGCTGTACTCACTCTTGTAAATAGCTGCAGCTTGGCTATAGTTTTGTACTTCATGTTCGGCCAAAGAGTCAAGGGTTGCTGCAGCTGGAAGTTTCCAGCCATTCTCCCTATATTCGTCGACAATTTGCTTCTTGACGTCGGCATAAGAGGAGTCTTTGCTGACCTCGAAATTCTCTTTCTTTTTCTGGGCTTCGATGAAGTAGAAAGATGCCTCTTGATAGAGGTTTGCTAGCTGGAGATTAATCTCAATAGCAAGCTGTGGAGACATATTGTCCATAGGAATACGGACCTGGAAGTGTTCCTTCCATTGTGTCAGCGTCTTCCCCCTGACCATATATCTCTGCTCGAATGATTTATTGAGAGTCTCAGCTAATGCATGTCCTGCCAGCACTTTTTGCATGATCAGGTCGGCTTGCGCCTTTGGTGTGAGTTGGGATACCTTCATTAATCCTCGTTCATTATCTGCCACCATCTGCTCGGCGGCGTGATTGGCTTTTCTTGATAGCCTGCTAGATACTCATGATGCTCTAGGGCTTTTTGTTCTGTAGCATAGCGATACATTTCTTCTTCGTTGCTACCGTCGCGTGTCACCATGGTCTCGAAGATGAGAGGTCCTTCGGGACTACTTCCGTGTGAGAGTCCTAGCCAGATCGTTGAGATGTCTGTCCCGTCATGGAGGTGTGTGAGTTTAACGCTTCTATATTCGTCATTCTCGAATAGACGCGTCCACTCTTCTTCCGTGATTGGATTGTTCTCTCTATCAAAGTATTCTAGTGACATCTGCGTATATCTCTGGGAGATGACACTCCTGAAAGTCGTAATAATACTGGGCTTTCCTGATGTTTATCAGCACCTCTTCCCAGGTCCCTGCGTGTGGGGTTACAGCCTTATACTTATAGGGGCAGCCCGACACTGAGCCATCCGGCCAGATCTGGAATTTGGATATGTTTGCTGAGCATCCGTAGCCTGTATCTTTGAACTTTACGACATCTCGTAGGCACCCGTCAACAAGTAGTTTATGGCGGTAGCCATTTCTTTCGGCCATTTCATAGACCTGCTCAATAAAGTGCAGGTCTGTCCTCATCTGTTGCTTGTCTATCTCGGCTGTCTGAAGTGTTCTCTTAGCTCCAACAGGAGACTTGGTGAGCATTAGATAGATCTGATCTAAGTATGCCTGTGCTTCGTCGATCCAGCGCAAACCAGTTAGGATACTGTTCTTATCCATCTTGCTGGGAATCTTCACATTCCAGCCAAACTGTGTATTTTCTAGTCTCTTGGTTAGGTTTCTAAAGCCATGCCTTCTCATCGTGGGCGGGTGGCTGAGACTAATGAAGTCTAGTCTTTCCAGTTCAGTGTCATCTATCTTTAGTGTCTCAATGTAATCCCTGAGCACTCCTGCACTATGTACTGTAATGTGAAGCTCTGGCCTGCTGGGGAGTATGTTGGCTAGGTATAGAAACTCTTGGAACAACGCACCTAGGTGGGCTCGGCGAGGAAGTGCCCCTGGAGTGTTCACACCAGGGAGTGTATCGACAGACATAGTAATCTGGCCAATGTCGTGATCGCGGCATAGACGACCAAGCAGGCTTGTCTGCTCTGTGCATGGCATCTGTAGAGTCTCTGTGTGGGCTTTGACATAGCAGCCCTTACAGTTCATTCCACAGTATCTTGTGGGCTGAAAGAAGACAGCATCAGCCTGGATCTTCTCACTGCCCTTTATTTGAACTAGCATGACCTTCTCCTACATCTCAATCATGCCAAATCGTGATGGCTTTTGGGGTCCTTCCTGAATAACATCTAGTCCGGACTGTCTCTCGTCAACTTTGATTTTGAACTTTGTCCACATCCACAACTGTATCTTCCACCAGCGTGGAATCTTTCCAATTTCATAGTCATAGTGTAGAGAGTAGTTAATTTTAGCTTGATGTTCTGCTACTATGGCTGATCCCCAGTGAGGAAACAGCCAAGTATTTGGTTTATTTGCGGTAGAGAAATAATCTACTTCAATTAGAATGGCGTCGTTGAGATGCTTTCCTAGGTTTATTCCACGATAGTAGCCAGACAGCTGTCTTCCCAGAAAAAGATAAATTTTCTGGTTTGGATACTGACGCTTTCTTAGAGCTATTTCTTCTCTGATGGCGGGATCGCTCTTAGTGTCAATTAGGTTAGCGTGATGTAGCGCATCAATAAATCGATAGTTGTGATAGTTTCTAAAAGACCCTAAAGTATTTCGCCAGTTGAAGGTGAATGAACTCAGTTGAGAAGCGCAAGAAATACGTTTATGGTCTTCTTTTGTAGACGAATAGTCCATTCTGGCCCAAGACCTTCTGAAAGCATCAGATTTTCTGTTCCAGAAATAGTCACTATTGTTCTGAATGGAGTGTCTTCGAAATTCTATTTCTCGCGTACCTCCGTTATATATACTCGGTTTTAGCGTCGCATCTCGAAATAAATAAGCAACTGTTGAATCTGACATATCCGGGATAGTAGTATCGTCATAAAGCCATGCCCGGATGGACTTTGCCACATTTTCAGGAAATCTATATGGACTTTCTATTTCTAGACTGTCCATATAGATCCTGAGTTCTTCCTCTGTGGGAAGCTTTGTATCTTGCAGGTGATCTGTCTTTGGCGGCATAGGGTTCCTACCCTGAATGAACCATGTCTTTGACAGTTTCGATCGAGTTCCGGAACTCCCTGATATTTCCTTCGAGATCTCCATTCATGTACTGCATGATGGTCTCTCTCAGTTCGGGAGTGTCTACGAAGTGAAATCGTTTGACTCTCCCGCTCGGGCCTTCCGAAGTCGTCTCCTGAATCTTGTACTTACAAGAGATCAGGACTGCTGTCAGATAAAAATCCGTAGTGGAATAGGTTCCTTCAGCCATTCTTACTTTCCTGTATTGATATAGTCCGGTAGAACGTCTGGCACATGATACTCATGAGTATGCTGTGTCTCCAGAGTCTGGTTGGACCGCGTCAAAACTTCGGTAATATCGGTGCACTTGCCGCCTTGCACACCTTCTACCTCAAATTCCATCTCATTAGTCTCGGGGTCGATGACCACTGTTACTTTCTTTGACATTTTTCATCTCCTCTTATGCATAGCTTTCAAAGACCATGCGGATTTTGCCATCGGCTCCAACCTTACCTTCTGGATTGCTACTGCAATAGAAGTGGTTCTTGGTGAGCTCGCCCTTCGCCTGCTCTACGGCATAGCCGCTTGACAGCTCTTTGGTGAACTTCTTATTCCCGTTGGAACCGTAGTACTTCCTGAGTGACCGATCACCATGGTAGAAGTCTCCGACCATAGCCCAGGTGCCATCCTTCTGACGCTGGAGACCCACGGCCTTATCGACACGCAGTTCTGCCTTCTCAGAGGTGCCATACTGGCTGATGGTAAAGTTACCTTCCTCAACGGTGAGACCCATCCGCTCGAGCGCCTTCTTGACGTACTCTTTGCTGGTGAGCTTGGTTCGAACACGAGTGAAATGACTCATCTTTCTCTCCTTTAGTTCTCTTTAGATATTTCTTCGAAGCGGTTACCCAACTTCTTCTTAGCCTTCTCATGCCTCTTCTTAGACGTAGTGGCTATTTCATCCATATTATCAAGTGCATCGTCCAGGTCAAGCTTTTTGCCCTTGCTGGTCTTGATTTCGTGCTTGCCGGCCTGCTCCTCAGCCCAGGAGCTAGCATAGGTATAGCTACCCTTGGCCTTATCTCGGAGCTTGCTGATCTTGGCTCCCATCACCTTGGAGATTGGCTTGGTCTCTGCCAGAGTCTTGAGAACGTTTGTGGTCTCCAGATCTTTCTGGTTGGCGTGGAAAGCTGCTGCAATAGCATCCTTGACCGCCTTCTCAATCTCAGCGCCTGTGAAGCCATCAGTGGCTGTCAGAAGCTTGCTCTTGTCCTTCTCGAAACTCTTGATGTCTCGCCCGCGTTTTCTCAGATGGATCGCCAAGATGTCCCAGCGCTCATCTGGTCCAGGGAGGTCTACGAAAAAGACCTCATTGAACCTGCGGATGAACTCTGGTGGCAGCGCATTGATGTCGTTCGCTGTGGCTACAATGGTGACGCCCTTCAGGCCCTCTTCCATCGCGGTCAATAGCGTACCGAACACACGGCTAAGAGTACCACCATCACTAAAGTTGGAACTCTTGGTACCGCTGAGTGCCTTCTCCACCTCATCGATCCAGCCGATGCAAGGAGCCATGGCCTCTAGCTGACCAATGACCTGCCTCATCTTCTCCTCAGATCCACCTACCAGACCTGTCATTACCTTGCCTACGTCGATACGTAGACCAGGTAGCTTCCAGGCTGACATGATAGCCTTAGCTAGAAGAGACTTGCCTGTTCCAGGGATTCCTGTGAGGAGCATCCCCTTCAGAGGCTCTACTCCAAAGTCTTTGGCTTCATCTGTCCACTGGCGTGAGTACCTGTTGAGATACTCCTTGGCATGGTCCATTCCGCCGACATCTTCCATGCCTACTGGCTGGTCGATGAACTCCAGAATCTGGTTCTTCTTGATGATCTGACGCTTTGCAGCAATCAGTCTCTGGACGTTCAGCTCCTGCATATGAGTGACTGATGTAGAGATTGCGTCATCTACTTCGATCATGGTCAGACCGGTCAGGGCGCGGGTGCACTCTTGGACCTCCATGTCATTGTAGGTGAGCCTGGTATCCTTGTGCTTCTGGCTTCTGTCGCTCTTCTTCATGTGCTGGATAGCTTCTCGCACACGAACTTCGATCTGATCTGGCCTTGGAAGCTCATAGTTTACCACAGTGATCTGCTTCTCGAGATTCGGCGGGAGACCCTGGATTGCTCCACCGCCTCCGTGAGCTAGCACGGGGCCAGTGATGATGAGGGTCTTGCCAGTGTTGATCAGATGCTCATACATGTCTCTGATTTGCCGAGTGATCGGTTCGGTCAGTGCCATGTAGAAGTCACGCATCACATACACGATGCCTTTGACATCATTGTTTTGTGGCTTCATCTTGACGATGTGTTCCAGAGCAATAGGTGGCTGGAATGTTTCAGATTCCTCGCCAGTAGCTCTCATCCCCTGGCTGTCCATGTACTGGTTCTGTCTGATGAGGCCCTGATAGATAGACCACAGCCATACCTGCCTTGCATTGGGCTCGGCAACTGTATTGACGAAATCGTCAATGAATCTGCCCTCTTCATGGGTAACAACCCAGATGATTGGCACTCGGGCTTTGATCAACGCCAGGACTTCTTCCATAGTATTATGGAAGCGGTGGTCCTTGACCTCCTGGGTCTGGTTGGTTGCTTGCTCGGACATTTCTGTCTCCTCTTTCTACTTTTTGTTTTATTAACCCAACGTATGAGTTGAGTCGTGTATCCAGCTCTGCAATTCCTTCTTCTACTACACGTCGTGCAGCTTCACTAAGGATTACCTTTCCGAATAAAGCTAGACTTTGGTACAAGTTCGAACTCCCTAATCTTGAGAGTCTCCATTGCTGCCCGGATGAAAAAGAGTTCAACGAACGTTAAGTTTACATCTGCTGTACCCTCTTCAGGCTCCAAAGATAAACGTACTTTGAGTCCATCCTTGGTAACCCCTTCCCAGGCCTGCACCCCCTGTTCGTTCATAGCAGTTTCGAGCTGCTGTAGGACTTGCTGGGAGGTCAGATCAGGCAGGGACTCCTCTTTAACAACGTTTACTTGACGCTCTTCAGCGCATATACTTGCACCGCTCGGGTCCCCTGAGTTCAGGGCACCCTTTAACTTGAGCAGTTTTTCATAAGCAAGCTCTCTCTCAGCTTCGTCACCATAGTCCGAGGCCAATCTATCTACATCTGGGAACTCTATCTTGACATAGCTCGGCTTGTCTTTTGCTTCTGTTACTCGCCAATGCTCGCCAAAGAAGAACACTACGTCCTCGCCGTTATGGATGGCATCATAGTTTTGCAGGTCGTAGATGTCCACAGCCTGTTCAGTAACTAGCCCTACCATTTGGCGGATCAGTTCGTGGTTATTAGAATTGAGGTTGAACCCGTATGCTATGAAGCGCATTACTCCCCCATGATGGCGGCAAATCTGTTCCTAGCTGTCCTGTCCAATGGAGCAAAAAGGGCTTCACCATAACTGAGGATGACCTTGCACTGCCAGTAGCGCCCATGTACTTCCGCTCTCGTTTTTAGGATGGCTCCCCCTGTAAACATGGAAATGTTCTTGCTTACGGGACCAGAAATCCTTCCTGGGATAAATCCCAGGTCTCTGCCGTCCAGCGAATGCAGAGGGCTATCCGGGTCAGCGACTAGCCGTATCATTGTGGCATTTGGGTCGAATTGATTATCGAGGACATGAACCAGCTCGATGCTATGTGTGCCCTGTTTTCCAAATGGATATAGCTGGTCTTCTGTGCCCCGCCAGACTGCTGCTTCCCAGATTAGTCGGTGTACCTCTTGACGAGACACCCCATCTGCTGTTGATGGCTTGGTAAATCCAGCAGGGTATAGCTCGAGTACTCCCTTGTCAGGCTGGTCATGAATAGCCCCTCTACTCTTCTTCTTCTCGCGGAAAGCGTGAGACTCCATGCCTAGAGGGCTGGGTTTTTCATACTGAACTTCAGTCTTCTGAATCCTTCTCCCCATCTTCTTCACTTTCATCTCCTTCACCGTTGAGGATATCTTGCAAATCGTCATCAGTGATGTGTCCTTGGGCTCTTAGCTCCTCCAGTACTTCCCTAGGATTTGCACCAGCTAGGCTTGCCAGAGTAGCCACTGAATTGGCCTTGGACTTTCTGTGAATCTCTTCTATCTCTTCGTCTGACACAGGCTCTTCGAACGTGTAGATCTTAAGTTCTTCCTTCTGGATGAACTTCAGGATCAAGAGTCCGATAGCCATCATCTGAACAAAAGCTGCACGAGTCAGCTCGTTGGATAGATGGAATGCAGTGGCTCTGATGCCGATCATGCGACCTAGGCCGCTGACGACTGACTGAGCCATAAGGGGCATAATCTGTTCATTGAACTGATTCCCCTCTTTGTCTTCCATCTTGTCCTTGCTGTAGTGGAGTAGCTGCTGGATAACATCCTTCAGCTCTACGGTGTCACCATCTGCGTCTCTGAGCTCGACTACGGTCTTGACCTTACGTCTCTTGTTGATCATGACCATCGAGAACAGGTCTTCTGGGTCTACGTGGTCTTCTCCACCAGTATAGAGTTCTTCCAACTCTTCGTCGTCCCAGTTCTCTTCCCAGTCATCTTGCCAATCTTCGTTCATCTCATCTTCCTTTCCTATTAAGGATTGGTTAGTTCTGTGAGTGGGCCAGCTCTGTGTCTCATGATGGCCCAGATTGCGCGGACATTCTCTAGGTGTTCCCTGTCGCCGATGGGATAGTCCAGCACATCTTCGTACCCTTCCACCTCGAGGGTGGCTTTATTTCTAATAGTGCGCATGATCATCTTATATCTTGCTAGCTGACCATGAGTGGCCTCTTTTTTGAGGTCTCGCATTAGCGCATGTAGGTATAGTACGTCACCTACTATGTATTCCTTTTGCTTGGCACTGAGTTTTCCATCCCAGTTATACGTGCCCAGGTAAGGTAGGCTGATCCCATACCTGGATTTTACCAAGTGTGCTAGTCCTGCCTTTATGCCTGGGTAGATCAATTTGTGCAGAGTTTTAGTACACTCTACTTTCCCCATTACATCAATAGCCATCCACCTTTTGATGAATCTCAGGTCGAACAGCGCATGATGAAAAATCTTGGTCGAGTATGCATGTAGTAATAGGGCCTGTAACCACCTACTGTGGGCGTCAGGTTCTCTGATGACATAACATCGGGCATCTGAGGTAGAGATCTGCACTAATCTCAGTTTGTCTGATAGCCAGTTGAGTCCGTCTGTCTCAGTATCGACTGCCAGGTATTCACGTTTAGCTAGGCTGTGATACAGCCTCTTGTCAATGTCCTGCTCGAGAATTCTTAGTGTCTTGGCACGTCTAACTCGTCTTGTGCGAGGTAGTTTGCTTTCTTTAGTGCCTGGGTGCTGTTCCTTGGTCTCCACACGAACCTCACCTCTACTGGTAGTCTCTCCACGAACTCTAGAATTATGTCTCTTTTGTTTCTTAGCGACTCGTCGCGGCATTCCATTTCCTTATTCAGTTGTTCTATTGCCAGCCTACTGTCTGACCTCACCTCCACCATTGAGCCGGGGTTATTGTGTAGGTTGAACAATGACATCAAGGCGAAGTAGATAGCTTCATACTCTGCCTGATTGTTCGTTGTGGCCTTTGACTGTCTGCTCATTGAGAGTTCAGGTCTGTTGTCTGGGAATTCGATAACGATTCCTAGCGACGCGGGGCCACCGGGGTTCTTTTTGATTGAAGCATCACAAGACACAATAATGTGTGATCTAGTCAATGGTCTTTGTTCCCTTGTGGGCCTTACTCCTAAGGCTACGCAACTGATTTCTGTTAGTACTTTTTGAGAGCTAACAAGCATATCAGCGCTGCTCATGTGCTCATAGATCATCTCTACGATAGTCTCGAGCCTGTCGTTTGCTTCTTTTCTTTCGAAATTCATTTGATCTCCTGGATAGGTATGAGGACTGGGCGTCAGCTTACCAATTAAGTGCCTGTGGGATGGCCGCTTGTAGCAGTGCCCTAAGGGTCAAAGCTTCGGATCCATCTAGTGGCACTTCGTGCTTTCTCTCTTGCCCGCCGGACTGCTGGGTCATAGTGACCATGCAGCCCTTAGCAACACCTTTGGGAGAGTAAAGGCGCATGAATTTCTTCACTGTGCCTTGGGATTCACTCTTGGCACCCGGGTCGTGCATGAGACTAAGAGTCTCATTGCCTTTCGGGTCTGTTCCCATGGTTAGGAAGTAGAGAATTTGTCCCATGTCGCTGACTGAGAGGGCGAAAACGACCTTATTGTCCCAGTCATACACATTTTTATCTTTAGCGGATGTGATGTTCAAAAACAGACATCCATCTCTTGAACTCCAGCCCTCTTTGAGCCTTCGTTTTCCGTCCACAACCTCATAGATGGACTCGCCGTCGCTGTCCTTCTCGTTGAAGGATTTTTCCTTCCCCTTGTAGTGGTGTGGTGCCTGGGGAGTGATTTGGATTGCTCCAAATTTACCTGTAACTCCCTTATATACAGCCCATTGCATTGGTAGCATTACATTATTCCTCCTGAGTATCTTCGTTTAGCTGTATGCTTTTCCAGTCCTCATACCAAGTCTGGTTTGTAACAATTAAGCGTATACACGTCTTGCTTACGCCAAACTGTTTTGCAAGTTCTATCTGTCTGCATTTCTTAGCAGCATATAGTTCTCTAATTTGTCTAGATCTAGCTTACTGTTTGGATTTGTCAATACTTTCAAGCTGTATGCTTTGCCAATCTGAATACCAAGATGTGACCGTCATCCCTTGTAACATGAGCGCTACGCCCAAGTGCTTCTTTTTATCGCTGCTGCCTGCATAGTAGAGTTTCTCTAGTTCCTCAGGCGACGGTCCTTTCTCTTTGTATCCAGCTATCGATGCCCCGAGAGTATAGCCAAGGTTGCCGTATAGAACCAAGAGTTCTCCGACAGTTAGCTTGCCCTCTTGAAGCATGTCTACGATCTTCTCATGAGCGTCTGACACTTTTTCCGGGCTGAATTCCAGAACTTTTTCCTTATCCATTTGGGCTCTCCAGGAAGTAACCTTTACACATGTCGCAGTAGAACATCGTTGTCGTGCTTTCTCTGCCATCTATTCCCTTGAGTGGGAAGCTTACTAATTTCAGGGGGTTTCTGCAGTCGGGACAGACCTTCTTGATCTCTCCCATCTCTATCGCTATCTCTCTGAATCTGCGCGTATCTGTCATCACATCTCGATGCGGTCGAATCTGCTTGTCCCCGTACTACTAGACTGACCTGCCTCCTTCCGCCTCTTATCTATGAAGTCTTTGAGAGCGTTGTTGAGACTAGGGGTGCCGTCCATCTTCCTACTACCGTGACACCTGGGGTAGTCTGAGCAGCCCAGGAACTCTCCATACTGCCCCCTTCTCTGAGTCAGGTGACATCCACAGATGGGGCAGACAGTCTGGTCTGAATAGCAGTATTGGTCTATATACTGCTGTATGATGGGGGGAACGCGAGATTGAAAGATTCTATCGAAGTCCCTTATCAGTGTTTGTAAGATTGCTGAGAGCTGCCTCGCTGTTGATGAAGAATAAATCGATGCTGCAGCATGTTGTGCGTGCAGTCTCCTTCTAAATCTTTCCACTGGTGACCCGTGCGGAGGTATCCTGCCTCGAGGCATGGCTATTCTTTCTTTCTTTTCTTCTTTGTCTTAGCTTTTCTAGTAGCCTTCTTGGGCTTCTTACTGCCCCTATCCTTTTTAGATACGAACACCTCGTCACAGAGGCCATGCTTGAGCATTTCCTCTGGTGTGAGCCAGTGGTCTGTGTCTAGGAGGATGTGCTTTCGGATGTCCTCCTCAGTCCTGTACCTGCTGTGAGCAATGAGATGTCTAATTTCTCTCCTGTGCTCCATGTCCTCCGCTTTGCGCTGAGCTACCAGGTCACTGTAGGTTCCCTGACTACCCCACGAGAACTGGTGAATCATTGCACATGAGTTGGGAGACATGATGCGCTCGTCACCAGCAATAAAAATACTGGTTGCCATAGAGCAAATCTCGCCCATGGCGATGGTCCTGATCTTCAGGTTAACAAAGGCCATCATGTCGATGAATGCCCAGCCTGCGTCGGTGTATCCGCCTGGGCTATTGATAATGATCTGAACTTCTTCTTTGAATTCTTTGTCGAAATGTAGTCTAAGTAGAGTACGTGTGGCTCGAGCTAGAGACTCTTTAGAGATTTCGCCAGAGATCATAATGATCCCTCGATTTTCTAGGGATCCCATGTCTCGATTCAGCTGTGCAAAGTATTCAAAAGGGTTGACGAACTCTTCTTCGTCTTCTTCCTCTTCACCCTCCTGCGCCAGCCTTTCCATCTCTTGCATCAGTTTTCTGATAGCTTCGTCTTTAGCCCTGATGCCAGCCTCATGTAGCTTTGCCATTTACTACTCTCCAAAACTGTCCATGTCTCCACAGAATACCTCTGTGGGCGCTTCGTCGGTGTCTGCTGGGTCATTCCCAGTTGTCTCTATCTGTTCGATCACTTGCTCAGATAGAGCATCAATATAGCTGCAGATTTCGTCGTTTGGTTCACACCAACTCTCGACTACTCTCCATAGCTCTTCACTCAGTTCCGCTTTCAGTTGGTCCCTGTTCTCGCTCATCCTCTGGGGCATCCTCTTCTATGTGTACTCGTGGGCGCTTATTTTCCTCTTCCTTCTTCTTCTTTTTGATCTTCTTTTTAAGGAAATCAATGACTACTGGGTTCGGAATCCTCACGGAAGACTACCTGTACCTCACCATAGATTCTCTTGGTCTCCCACTCGACAGAGGCTGCGGGCACTCTCTCAACTGGCTTACCATCTTTGTCGGTCTCGAAGTATCGACTAGATACCTTCTCAATCCCGCCTGACTCTACGAGCTCGGCCTTGGTTTCATCTACTTTGGGCAGCATTACATCTACCCATCCTTCGTCTGTGTCCAGCTCAACCGCCATGGTCACACGTTTTCCGTTGCACACAACGTGCATAATGTCGGCAGCTTTGGGATCGGATGATTTTAGGTGCATTCTATTATCTCCATTAATACTCGAGCTGTATGTCGAGTTGTTTCAACTATTTGCTTTACTATATGAACTGTTCCACAATGACAGTGAATGGTTCTTGGAAGCTGTTCACTCTCTACCATGTCATAGTAGTGGGCACAACCTTTTCCAGGACAGTCCCAATATAACCTATTTGCTACACGGTTCACAGTAACGAACTTCTTCTTGCCCATTCGCCATCTCGCTCTTTCTACCAGATAGAGTTACCTCTTTCTCTTTTTGTACTTAGCGCTGCGCACTTTGCGTTTCTTAGAGCCTCGTTTTCTGCGTCCCCTGTGCTTTGCTTTTGGTCCTACCTTCATAGGATCATTCTAGTATAGCTGCATTAATTTGTACACAAGGTTCTTGTCGGGAAGTCGCCAGTAATGGCTAAAAACGCCCTGAAATACGCTTTCTAAGACATCTTTGGTCATTGACTTAATGCGTCGAGGGCTTTGAGGATAATTTGCTAAGACAAATCCACCTGGAGCTAGTAAATTTGCACAGTTAACAAGTACCTCGAGGACTTGATCCTGATTTTCCTGTACATTCAAGACGTTAGACAACATAATGATGTCAAACTCAGAGCCAATCAGACTTGGATTGATGTCAAAGTCATGCGGAATAACATCTAGGCCATACTTTAACAGCTTTTTTGTCTGCCTTTGTCTTGGCCCACAGCCGAAATCCAGGATCTTTAAGCCGGAGTAGCCCAGCTTAATGGCCCATCGAGATACTGCTGTTAATCTATTGCCTACTGCCCCGCCAGCGCGAGCAGTTTTTTGTAGTCTTTTAATTACTTCTGGAGTGTACGCAGGTTTTCTGCGCTTCATGGTTAGTTCTTCTTGGTTTTACCCTGCTTAATAATATCTTCCTGAAGCTGGGCGTGTCGTTCCAGACCGGAGGTGTCCCATCCGTTATGTCTGGCTCGCTTACGTGGATTTTGATCCTTACTCCACGTATGAACCTTTGTTGCCTCTGTCTGATTTCTCTTCCAGCGCGCAATTTTCATGCGTAATTTGCGCAAAACCTTTCGAGCTCTAGCCATACGGCTAATGCCACTACTGGTTCTCTGCTTGCGTGGTCTCTTGGCGTTTTTCGATTTGGTTGCCATTTTCTCTCCTTCTCTTACGCTTTCTATATTCCTTCTTGGCGTCCTTTGCTAGGCCCTTTAGATGATCCACAAACTCGTCCATCTCCCTATCCACCTGGTCCATCTCGTCCTCGCCTAGGATGTAGATGAGGTAGTCCTTGGCTTGCAGAATCGGCACGCCAAGTTTGCCTCGTTTGACGAGGTGCATGTTTGCATCTCTGATCTTCTCAAGATTGGGGTCCATCACTATATCCTTTCTAGTCTTCCTCCACAATTTGTACGAACCGAAGTGTTCGTATCTCTTGTGCGGAGACACGTCTCAACCAACTCTCAGGTGCAGTACGCTGGTACGAGAGTTGGGTATTGGACATTTTAATGCCAGTTACATACTCGGTATCCTTAGACCTTCGGGCTACGAATGCTCGAGCAGCAGTGAAGAGGTTCACATCACGAGCAGCAAAGATACACCAACAGATCTGATATCCATGCCCACGTTTATCTGGCTCAGTTTGCAGTACAAGCCCCTCCATACCGTCTTTCCTCTTGACGATATCTCCGGGCTGAAACTGTCTTTTGGGCCGCTTGTCTGTTTCTCTTAGCTTAGCCATGTTTTGGGCTGAAAGATACTTCCCAGCCTCAAGGTAAGCTCAGATCTCCGCTTGGTAATAGCTCTACCAATCAGAGCCTTCTGCTGCTCACACACCAGTCCTGTGATGGACTTGTCGGAGACTGCGTTGATCTTAACTCTATAGGACCGGTTCTTCTCTCCGTCTGGAGTCTTGGTGATCTCGCCTCTGCAAACGAATAGGGTCTCTGGATCCTGTTTGGTAAAAGCATGGAAGAACACTTCTCTTCCCTGCTTGAAAGGGTCTTCTCTTTTGGGTTGCGCGGACTCTTTCATGTTCCGGTTTTTCCTTTTCTTTCCCACTGTATTCTCCTAGAGGAATGTGTCCCAGAAACTTCTCTTGGTGTCATTGAATGGGACACCTATATGTGACTTCCAGTGGGGTTCCTTTGGTACTTTGAGAAGCTTCCATCCCATATCCTCGAGTGATTTATCTTCCTTTTTCCCGTTACAAGTTATGCAGCAAGCTACTACGTTGGTCCAAGAACTCTTGCCACCCTTTGATCGAGGGACGATATGGTCCAATGTTAGGTCTTTCTTGCTACATTTCTTGCCACAGTACTGGCACGTATGTTTATCTCTAAGGTACACGCTGCGTCTTGAATACCGGACAGTCTTGATGTGGGGGCTGTTGAACTCGCAGTCCGGATCTATAACCACCTCAGGAACTAAGAGGGTAGTAGACGGAGAGCGTACGACTCCTGCATATCTTCTCGCTCCCTCACTCTCCAAATATGCTTCTGTAAAAATTTTCCAGTTTTCGAGATCATATGTCGAGTAGTCCAGGTCGACGCACTTCACCTTTCCGCTCACCAGAGCAGTGATTGCAGCCCTAGCGCTGGTGACTTGTATCGCCATGAAATACTTGTTGAGTACGAGGACGCTGGCATTGAGCAATCTCATATTCTCGTCTCTTTCTCTGGTAATAATTTAGAAGTTTTATATAGGCATGTTCGTCGATGGACTTGATATAGGCAAGATATCCTTGTGTGTACTGATCTATTGGGAGGCCAGCCATAGCTAGCTGATGAAGCCGAGCCCTGGTATTCCTCTTCATTTCCCTACTTGCTGCGTTCATTCTGCCTACAGATACCCCAGTAACAGCCAGAACATCGACATTTCTAGTTAACCACTTGGTTTTCTTCTGGTTAGGTTTGTAACCGTGGTTCCGAACTTGGTCTGTTACTTCATCGATCAGACTCCACTTCCTTCTCTTCGCTGTGGTTGAGAAGATCATGTCGTCTAAGTATCTAGTATATCTGTAGTTCTCCTCGCTGGCTAGGGCAGCCAGTACTCTATCCAGTGGGGTGAGTGCAATATTGCAGAGAATTGGGCTAGTTGGAGCTCCTGTGGGGAGCATCCAAACCCCTCTCTTCTTGTCGTAACAGAAGCCTAGCTTCAGGCCGCTCTTCACAATCTCCCACCACCTACCCCGAGGGAATGACTCGGCAGTCCACCTTAGCCTGATAGCCTGATAGCAGCCTTTGATGTCTACTTTGAGGAGGAAGCGAGCTCCTTCGTGAACCCTGGCATTATCGGCCACTCCTCGCCCTGGTCTAGCAACGCAGGCGGGATGGAGTGGATAGTCTGCTAAGAAGGGTAGGTAGGCTGTCTGGATGGCTTTAAGCTCGTCTTTGGGCTCTTCTATCTGTCTGAGTTTCTTACCTTGTCTGATTTTGTATCTTTTGTAGTGAAGGTTTGGGTCTTTGAAGATCTCGAGGATTCTTTCCTGTGAGATTCCAGTCTCCTCCGACAGGGTGTTGAGGAGCAACTTGTGCATGTCTACTCCTTGACGACTTGAAGCTGATTCACCACTTCTACGACCGGAGCTTTCTTCTCTTTTACTTCCTTCTTGGGTCTGTTCTTGTTTCCCTTGCGGTCGCGTGGGTTGGTCCACTGTTTCTTTTCCTTCTTTCTGAAGGATGGCCTGGACTTCTTACGCGGAGGCGTGACAGGAGCTTCCCGAGCCGCCTTAGGCTTCTCTCCTGTGAGTACGATAAAGCACTGTGGACAGACTCTGATTTCCTTAACGATCTCAGAGCCATGCGTAGTCAGGATGGTCCCCTTTTGCTTGCCTCTTTTAATCTTGTTTTCATAGGTCCTGGGGCGAGTCTCCAGGACGATACGGTTTTCAGGTTGTCTGGCTGGGGTCACAACCCCACAGTTTGCGTTTTCGCATCTGAACATTTTTCTGATCTCCTTTAGAATTTTGCAAGTTTCATCTTCCTTTATCACCAGTTCCCCTCGTGGGCCTGCTTGAGGGTCACCGGGTGGCCCATTGGAAGAATTTTCTCGCTCAATTCTATGTTTTTATTTAAGGCTACTAATGTATATATTAAATATATTAATCTTTATATAAACTCTTCTTGATGTTGTCTGTCTATTAGTACCCTTTAATTCGAGTTTGACGTTAGTCAAACTCGAACATCCTAATCATATCGCTCTTCGTGTCTCGAGTACTTTATGATTAAGATCTTCTTGATCAAGGTTCGGAGATGAGCGAAACCAAGTTATAGGTTTTATTACTCTTCTAAATCGCGAAGATCCGAACCTTGATCCTTTCTCTTTAACCTGGCGATGCGCCTAGGTTTTGCGGTGAGAGTGGGATTTGAACCCACGTGTCCTTGCGGACAGCCGCTTTAGCAGGGCGGTGCAATCAGCCTGACTCTGCCATCTCACCTATATTGTGCGCCTGGTTGGTGGGAGCAGAAGGACTTGAACCTTCGGCCACAGCGTTATCAGCACTGTGCTCTACCGCCTGAGCTATGCTCCCACATGTTCGATATCTGTGGCAATTTCATCTTGTTCTCCTGGAAGCCCCGGCCGGATTCTAACCGACATTCCCTCAGTTGCAGTGAGGAGCCTTTGACATTTTAGCTACGGGGCTGTGATCTCTTCTAGAATTACACTATAAGTAGCTAGTTCGTCAACTATGATCTGATAAAAGTCCTTAGCTAGATGCTCCATGCCCATGAGTCCTGGCTTTATTCGGTCACCAGCGACTAGCTTGGTCACGACTGAGGTAGTCAGGGCAGTAGTTCTTTGCATGGCCGTCAAACCATCCTGGCCTTTCTCTACCATTCTGAACTGCCTGCCATCAATGTCGCAGAAGAGCACGAGTTGATCCTCTACTTCCCTACATTTATGCAATTCTCCAATGAACTTCTCTTTGTCCTTCAGAAGCGGGAGCACCTTTTCGACATGCCCAGGATGGCGCATGGTCTTCTCAAACAGGGTCTTCACATTCTTGAGCCTGAGAGCGCTTCTAAGGCCGTCAGTAAGAAAAGCCTCCATCATACCTACCCCAGGTATGTAGACCTCTTCTACGCCTGATAGAGCGTCTCTGTGGATGATTGTCCCTCTGTCGATCAGCGCGGCCTTTCTGACATACTCCTCATAGAGGTCCTCGAGAGACCATGTAGTAGCGTAACCATAGGGGGCGTTAGGATCCGCTGCCATTCCCCCTACATAAAGTCTGCCTGCTTCTATTCCACCATTAGCATGGTGTACATAACCAGCGACCAGGTTTGTCAGACCAGGTGCTACTCCTGTATCTATGATGATCGGGATCTTCTGAGCTAGTGCCCATTCGTTCCAATCTTCCCAATGCTTGTAGAGCTCCTGGTAGGATACGTCTACTAGGGGGACCTTGTGCTTGACTGCAGCCTCCCAGACTAGGAGAGCCATTCTAGAAGGCAACGCATTAACCACTACGTCTACCTGGTCTACCAGCCTGTGAATTATTTCAGGCTTTAGATCACAAGCTAGTGTCTTGACTGTAGAATCTTTGAGTCTATCGTTGATATTCTTATCGGCTACTGTGACGGTGTGGTTGGTATCTATGGAGATATCTTCGGCGACTACAGATCCGATGTGCCCACCGCCTAGAACTAGAATACTTTTACCCATTGAATCTCCTGGTGCGGGTAGTGGGTCTCGAACCCACGGCTCCGAACTTGGCAAGCTCGTGCTCTACCTGCTGAGCTATACCCGCGTCATTTTCTTCCATGGTCTCTCTGACCACCATCCTCGGATGCCATCAGGGTGGCCCTTGTGGATGGCGATGATAGCCACGAAGAAGACTATTGGAACAAGCATTCCAACTGCTGTCAATGGGCCAGGGCCAAAAATTCCAGTGGCAATCCATGCTCCCAGAAGTGCCACTCCGACCATCCCACAAAGGAATAGTACTGTGAGGAACATGTCCCAGAAAGCTGGGTTTCCTTCGTAGAGCCAGCTCCAGATTTTACCCCACATCTTCTAGTCCTTTGATAGGTTTCTTTAGTTCTTTTAGGGTTATTCTTGAGTAATGAAATTCACCTAGCTCTGCCTTGAGCAAGTCAGCCGCTAGTATGAGCTCAACTGCGTCGTGTTCTGTGTCTAGTATGTCTATCATGGCCTGAGCGGCCGATGCTACTCTCGAGGCTCTGCAGTACCAGCAAAGAAACTTTTCACCCTGTTCCACAGGCTTGGGCGGTTTAACTCTTTTTGGTCTGTTGCATTTGACGCAGGGCATGGGGTGCTCCTTGGACTATACAGGAAGATATTGGCTGTCTTCTGTTGCAGGGTTTGTAGGGCTAGTTCATGTAGTTCAGGATCTAATCCTTCAAAGTCAAAGACTGCAGAGAGAGTTCCTACCACATGTCCATCTTGAAAGAATTGTAAGAAGTTGGTGAAGATAGCCTTGGGTTCTGACTCAACAACTACGCCTGTGATTCCCTTACCAAATGTAATGCTCACCTGTTGTCTCCGTCACCCTTGATGACATTTCTCTTGTTGCGTTCTAGAAGCTTATCGACGTTCATGTCAGCTACCATATTAAATGGGCAACCGAGCTCCCAAGCTACCATAGCTAGGTACCACAGAATGTCTCCGCACTCCTTGAGCAGGTCGTTCCTGACTTCAGGAGTCAGTGTCTTATCTCCGCGCATGAGCTTCTTTACCTTATTCTGAAGCTCTCCTGCTTCTCCACCGAGGGCTAGCGTACAATACACTAGGCCCATGGTATCTCCCTCACTGGGGTACTTTCTGAGAGTTGCGCAGATCTCTTGGTATTTGTCAAAGTCCATGTTTAGTCCTTTGTTAGGTCAACAAAGACCAGGTTATCGACGTCGCTTTCGATCTTTATGGGTTCAGATGCAGCATTTGTAAATACCTGATACTTACAGATGGGGCACTCTAGAACATCGCCCGCATAATACAAGTCCTTCTGTACCCTAGCTAATCTACCAATAGCCATGGACTTCATCTTTGTATTACACTTCACACAAAGTGTTCCGATCATATTGTTCTCCACTTTGTTATCTTTCTATCCTTGAGCCGATGAGAGGACTTGAACCCCCAACATCCTGATTACAAAACAGGTGCTCTACCAATTGAGCTACACCGGCTTGACTAACAATCCGTAATTATCTCCATAGGCAGGAGGAGTAATATCAATAAGCTTCCTGTACTGCTCTACTCCTGTAACTTCCCATGTATTACCATTAATCTGAATTCTATCGCCTACTTTGACTTCGGTAATTTCTGGGTGATCATGCTTGTTCACATTGAACACCTGTCCACGTCCAGATATTTGGAATTCATCATATTTGTCGAAGGAATATGTCTCATTCGGTATATTTCTGCGGTGCGTCATTCGTTCATTTCCTTGAGGTAGGCTTTGTAAGCATGGTATCTCCCCCCAGTATGTGCTAGACCAAAGTAGTTCCCACAGTCACATTTGTAGTAGATCTGGACCTGAGGTTCAGGGTCGTCTACGACTTTGATTTCATCTTCGATAGCTACATCGTGGCACACATCACAGCGTTCCATCTCGGTGAGCCAGTAGGGACGTTTACACATTATTCTACCGTCCCTTCGATCCACATGTCAGCTTCGCAGAACCTGTCGTACTCTTCCCAGCCACCTTTGTCAGTCAGGCCAGGGATCTCGTCGGCTACCTTATTGATAGCTTCTTGCTCACTCTCAGCTTCAACAAGCTTCATGTGGGTAATGCTCTCGCATACGCATACTTTGTATGTCTTCATCTTTATCTCCTGTTGGAGCCGGAGATGGGTATCGAACCCACTGCCTCTTCCTTACCAAGGAAACGCTCTACCGTCTGAGCTACTCCGGCTTGGTGGGTCTGGTGGGAATTGAACCCACAACTTCTCGCTTAAGAGGCGAATACTCTGCCTAATTGAGTTACAGACCCATTAGCTCTTGCCACTTGCTCCCAGGATCAGGACGACCAGGAAGGCACCGAACCAGCTACCTGCTGTGACCGGAACTGAGAAGCCAGCGACCGCTGCTCCACCAATGAGGTTGATGCCTGCAATGAGAAGCAGGGGACCAACGACTACTCCAAGGAACAGGATTATCAACACTAGCACAACTTTGTTGAAGCTGTCCATCTTTGTCTTCTTTCTTATGCTTTGTAGTGGCCTCTACCACCACGTGAACCACGACGCCGTCTTGCGTCGATATTCTCTTGGTTTCTGATTGCTCTGACCTGTGCCATGGTGCTGTAGTAATTCTTCACCTTGCCATCAGCAGCAGTCTTATCGATGTCCATCCACTGTCCACCAGCGGTGTTCATCTGACCATTGATGACCTTGTGCGCATTCACACCTTTGCGCGGGGACCAGTGGTTTCTTCCTGGTCCTTTGTCAGGACGCTTCCTACCACCCTTGATTGTGGCCATTATTCTTTCCTTTCTGCTTTCCTTGCATCTATCTCTAGAGGATTCATCTTGTATGGATCCCCTCTTATCGCACCAATTAGTAGTCCAAAACAGTACACAAATGGGAACAGCGGACCGAGTATGAACCACTGTATGCAGTGTCGCCTCTCGTGTCTGCAGGTCTTCTCAATAAACCTTCTGTCCCATGAGTGTAGGCTATCGTCTCGGTAAATGTAGGCGCAGGGTAGTCCGAGTCCACCCCAATTGGACCACCACTTACTGTGGAGCTTGTTTAGGTTGGGGTTATCTCGATCAATTTTGAACCTGGCGATAAAAGGCCCATCCCATTGTTTGAATTCAATGTCCTTGAATATCCAGGAGGGCAGAATGTAGAACAACCATACTAAAATGGTCGCTGGGAGACACCAGAGGGCTCCCAGAAGATGTGCTAGTAGCTTCATGAAAGCATTCTAGCATGTGGTGCGGGCGAAGGGAATCGAACCCTCAGCATCCAGCTTGGAAGGCTGGCACTCTGCCAATTGAGTTACACCCGCATGGTGCTCCCGGAGGGGCTCGAACCCTCATTTCCAGATTGAAAGTCTGACTACCTGACCTTTGGTAATGACGGGAGCTTGTGGACCGGGCCGGAATTGCACCGACGACACCCTGGGCTTCAACCAAGTGCTCTACTATCTGAGCTACCGATCCTCTTCTTCATGTACTTTCTCTACTATAGAGAAGAATTCATTTAAGTCCATTACTCTGACACCCTCTTGCTGCATACATATCTTAGCTAATTCCCAGGCTGTATCTAGAGCTGTCTCGTAGACAGCAAGACGCTCGAGCAGGTCATCTATCCTATTTCTCTGGACCTTTGCTAACTCTTCCCAAAGAGCTCTTTCTTTATCGTCCATTACTCTTCCGTTGTCAACTCTTGTTGACATCCACTGTAGTTAGTTGCTACGTTACATGTAGCGAAGGCTGCGAAGGCTAGGATTACTACCAGGCCCACGACTTTTACGATGTTATCTTGATGCATTGTCTATTCCTTTCACTTCTCCCCCAGTGCGGCGCGGGCGATAGCATAAACACGGCCCCGCCAATCATCGCAGTAGGCGCATTCGCCAAACTCCGCACGTATTTGCCGCAACGCATCCCGCAGCCGGTCCCGCTCGGCCTCGGCTTTCTCAACACGCTTCAACAAATCGGCGACGCCACGTGAAAACCCATCAGCTCTGGCTGTCTCTGCGTCCCGCTCGGACTCGGCTTTCTCGGCCGCCTCTTTCCATCCAACGAGCCGGCGGCGGTAGTTGTCGCGCTCGCGGGTGAGTGTGGCGACTTCGCGCTTGCGGTCTGCGTGTTCAGCGCTACGCACGCTGACCTGAAAATTGATGTCCTTCTCCAACTCGGCAATGCGGGCGCGGAGCGAGGCAACGCTATCGTGCTTCCAGCTATCGATTTCATCGCGCAGGTCTGCCTCGGCTCTATCCGCGCGCTGCTGCTCGTACCTGAATCCCTCCTCGGCAGCGTCCCGTTCGCGGGTGGCGCACACCAGCGCTCCGATGATCGCCGTTACGGCATCCGCAACAGAGCCATCCCCGATGCCGAGGCGGTCACCGACGTCGGGCATTGACATGATGGCGTCGAGTTCTGCTCCATACCGGTCGCGCTCCTCGTGTAGGATTTCGTTCTCGCGGGTGAGGGTGGCGACATCTGAGAGTGGGTGGCCGGTGGCGTTCGCAACGGCTCCCTGTAGCTCCTGTGCCTGCGCCTCCATCTCGGCAATGCGGGCGCGGCTTTTTAACTCGGCATCCTGCCACTGCCGCTTAAGCCTACGCTCACTCGCAATCTCTTCCCGCGCCTGCCGCAGGTCGGCGATGAGGCGAATGGTTTTCGGATCCTTGATTGTGGCTCTGCGCTCCAGGTCTTCCCACTTCCGCAACTCCTCCTCGCTCACCGGCTCGCTCGGCTCGGGGTCGACAAGGCCGAGGCGGACTGCTACCGGAATATAGTCAGACTCGGGAGTGGGGGTTTCCGACTCGGGAGCGACCCGGGCCAAGTATTCGTCTATCGCATCGACCACCCGGAGGCCAGAGCCATCGATCTGTGCCCGCGCCTCACGCAGCAACTCGATGGCTTCGGCGAGCTTCTCCGTTGCCTCTTGTAACTGTGCACCTGAAGCGGATTTGTTTCTATCAAAATGGTGCATTATCCTGTCTTTCTCTTGTTTTGTTGCTATTAGAGTGGTGTATTATTCTTCAATGATGTCGCCACTCATATCTACTAAAAGTCTGTAGCCATTGTCATTCGTGAATCTGCGAACCTGAATGTCCGTGACTTGAACTATTAGTCCGTCTACTTCGTAGATACGACCGAGTTCGATGTTGTGGCTGATCTCGTTGTCTTTTTTCTTTTTCTTTGCCATGATTTCCTCGCTTTCTTGAGCCCCTGACAGGATTCGAACCTGCATAAATACTGATTTCGTAGACCAGTGCCTATCCAGTTAGACTACAGGGGCAGGAGGTGAGAATTAGCGACTAGAGAAGAAAATACCGCCCTTTGCGGCCATGTCAGCTTGTCCCTTTCGGGTGCTATCATAAGGAGTTGAACCTTGAAGTATCTCTAACCTTCACTTGACCTTGTGAGCAGTAGAGGGATTGGCTCTTACTGCTCTGTCGAGGTTACCAAGCGTTCACTTGGCGGGCTACTGCTTCCGGCTGGGTCACCCTGATACCTTCTCGGTACCACCTCTAGGACATACCAGTTGATCACACCGATATGTCTTGTGGAGTCGATGGGGCTTGAACCCATTGCAAATCCCGTAGACTCCTGATATTATCTTGGTGGAGGATAGGGGAGTCAAACCCCTAATTCAGCCGTGCAAAGGCTGCGTGATCTCATTTCACCAATCCCCCAGGAGTTGTTAATGATTACAAGACAATGTAAACAGTGTCAAGAAGAATTTCAGCCAGATCCTCGAGAAGTTAAGCGAGGGAATGGTTATTTCTGTTCCTTGTCCTGTTCTGCTAAGTTCAATAGCCTGAAGCGTTCAGCTAAGCTAAATAAACCCAATGTCTCTTGTGCCTATTGTCAGAAGAGATTCTATAAGAGCCCTAGTAAGCAAAAGAAGTCCAAGTCAGGCTTGTTCTTTTGCTGCCGAGCTCATAAAGATCTAGCTAATCGTCTGGATGGAATTAAGGCGATCCATCCTCCGCATTTTGGTCAGGACAACTCTAGGCATTATCGCACTCTGGCTCTACGTAAATTGCCCAACCGATGTAACCGATGTCCTTATGATAAGTTCGTTGAGGCTTTAGTTGTACATCATAAAGACCATGATAGGAGCAACAATAAGTTATCTAACTTAGAGGTCCTTTGCCCTACTTGTCATTGGGAGCATCATCTAGGCTTAACAAATTGAGCTACGACCCCAGAAGTCAGATGATCTAACTATTCTTATTTTCTGTCAAGGATTTTACGCGCTTCTACTATTCTTTCGTTGAGAGTTCTAAGTCTAGCATTCCTTTCAGCTAGTGTCTTGAGTAGAAACGTAATGTCTTGTTGATACTTAGCCTCCCAGAAGGTGGCGGTCAGGGTCTCCGTTCTGCCAGCCTTGATCTCTGTCAGGGTTTGCAACACGTCATTGATTATTTCTTCATAGCTGGCCATGCTGTCTCCTAGTAATAGGTATGTGAGTTGATGCTCACGCGAGTGCTCTTGATTGCCTTCTTGATCAGTCTCTCGAGCTCTTTCTCCATGTTTTTGGCAAAGGTCTCCTTAATTCTCTTCTGTAAAGCTGGTCTTAGCTCTCTCATGAGTTTCTTGACTTCCTTGTCGACGACCTCGGCCATATTCTGGCTTAGTCTTTGCTTGAAGTTATTATTATACTGCTCTCTGATGAACTTGCGCTCATCAACAGACATCTTCTGCATGATCTCTTCGAATAGATCTCTTGGCATTTCTCTCTCTCTCCTGTTTGTTGGGGCACTAGGATTCGAACCTAGAATAAGTGGGTCAGAGCCACCCAGTTTACCATTAGCTTATGCCCCAATGTGATGTTTTCTCTAGTAGTCACTCCAGCCAATGTATGACTTGTCGATATACTCTCTTGCCATCTCTGGTAACTTCTTGTCCAGTAGCTCCTTGACTTGCTTCTGAACCTCTGTGTCGATCTTATTTTTGTTCTCTTTAATATAGCGCTTGACAGCTTTGTGAGCCAGTTTTCTGGCTTCCTCTTTCACGAAGTTGTCCAGGTTCTCTTGGACTGCGCGATCGAATGCTCTTTCTTGAGCCTTGGTAAACTCGTTTTTGACTGTCATTTTAATCTCCTGGTTGAGGGGGAGAGGATCGAACTCTCGACATCTAGGGCCAAAACCTAGCGCTCTACCGCTGAACTACCCCTCAAGAGTTTAGTTATTTTCTACCTTCGCGTATTTCTTGATTAATTGTGCACATCTAGTCTCGTCAATTGAAGCTGTTCCCTGACCGAGTTTCAGCGCACAGATATGGTTCTCTACATCAATAAAATAGATTGCGTTAAATTGTATATTAACGTAGATAATTCCCGGATTATCGTCTTTAAGGATGGCGTTTTCAGAACACCCCCATAGCATTATTGCTATGAATACGAGAGCCGAGAAGAGTCTCTTTCTCATCTTTATCTCCTGGTGGGGTCGGAGGGATTCGAACCCTCGACCGCCTGGTTAAAAGCCAGATGCTCTACGCTACTGAGCTACGACCCCATTCTTGCCTGATACTTCGTCTTGCATCTCTTTCATAATACTGGGTGAGATATGCACGCTGTCAAGCACAATACATTGCTTCATAGAGTGGCATATGTCACACTCTGCTACTTCTTCTGATTCCCTGATAGGCAGGGGGAAGCGCATGGCGCATGATTTGCAGTATTTCATGGTTCGTTTGCTGGTCACTTCAGCCTCTTGCTGTCTGTCTGTCTTTCCGAATCCCACTTAAAGCTAGTTCCACGCAGTTCTCCTGAGTGACTATCCTGAATTCCATCTGAACTTCCAGCGGTCCCAGTGTAGAAGCCTGTTGATGCAACTGCCCCACCGCCTGTGTTAGAGGCGTTAACCAGATGATCATAGTACTGCTGGGATGCGACGTCCTTAGTTATTGTCATTTGTCTGAGGCCAGCAGCATCAGCAGTCCACCGTATAGTGTTCCCTGCATTGATATTGGTGGCATCCTGAACTTCGGCTAGGTCCTGGTTCGCTCCTTCATAGACGAATGTCCACCGCCCGGTGGCCTGCATCTCCCGCACCATAGCTGAGATATGGGATGCTCCAAAGTTCTTTGAGTTATTTTCAACTCCGTCACTCATGATGAACATGAGTACTGAGGTGTTTTTGTCATTGATATCAGGCTGCTGTTGCAGTCTTTGAATTACATACCCAACGGCATCATACATTGCTGTCATACCAAAGGGCTCATAATCTTCCAGTGGAATCGGATCGATCTCTTGCAGCGGGCGACACCAGAGTTCTGGTTGGTCTACCTTGCTGGAGAATGTGACCAGAGATACCTCCGTTTTGATATGGTCTTGGCCTTCAAGGCCGCTCTTCGTCTGCTCAACCTGGTGGTTGATACAATCTAGTGCTTCTTCTCTGATGCTTTTCATGCTAGTAGAGCGATCCAGCAGGAACACTACATAGTGCTTCATCTGGACTGGCCCTTCATTTACTTCATCAATTACTTGCTCGAGTCTGTCTGTCATTATGCCCTTCCATAATCATCAGAGAAGCGTTCGATATCGTCTTCTCCGAAGTAGGTCCCCGTCTGTACCTCGATAAAGATCAGGGGCTCTTCTCCTGTGTTGTGCATTCTATGTATAACTCCCACCGGAACGTGGAAGTAGCTGTTTGGTGTTACGTCTTCCTCATACCTGCCTAGAGTAATGATTCCTGTGCCCTGAATGATGACCCAGAACTCGCGTCTCATTTGGTGGCTTTGCAGGCTGAGCTTTTGCCCTGGATTTACACAGATCCTTTTGACCTTGTGTGTCTCATTGTCAGATAGGACTTCGTACCAGCCCCAGGGTCTGTGCTCTTGCATGATTAGTCCTTTATTAGTTTGTGTGGATGGCGAGATTCGAACTCCCACGCCCTCACGGACACTAAAAATCTAACAGCTCCAATCCTGTCGCACATTTGGGTACTGCTGAGCCAAAGAGAACAGGGAAATCAATATACATGTCTTTTACTATATGTTTCATCCACTCTGGTGTTGGAGTTTTGGTGACGATCCAGTATCGCCATCCAGTTGAAGTCATCTCTCTGTTGGCATCACAGTTAGCACATTCTTCATGTCTATCCTGTGTTACCCACTGGTGTTCCTTCTTGTCCATCTTCCGCTCCGTGGTGGGCGAGACAGGATTCGAACCTGCACATCCGAAGATACACGGGCCTAAACCGTGCGCGTATTCCTGAGTTCCGCCACTCGCCCTTTATTCTTCCCGCTATTGTTAAAGGTCTGAGCATGACAGTTTGGACAAAGGATTTGCAAATTTTCTATCCTATTGTCCCACCTATCTCCATTAATATGGTGAAGCTCCAATGGAATAGGGTAACCGTTCCATTCACTTCTGCTGCACCTCTCACAATTTCTGTCTTTTAGTCCGTCCTCTATTAGCTTAGTCTTTAGTTTGTGGCTATTGATGAGCTTACCATCTTTCTCAAGGTAATCAATTGCCGGTGTTCTTTGCGTCTACTAAACAGTTGGGGGTGTCAAGAATTCTGAGTGGTCTTTCAACGCCTTCTTCAACTGGTTCAGTCTATTGTATTCATTCTTCTTTTGGTCCTTGATGTACCTGTTCCAGCGTCGGTCATTCTTCTTGAGCTTGCTCGCAATCGTGTCTCTCTTGAGTTTAGAGAGGTAGTCGAGCATGGTCTTCCCATTGAGGTGATCTACCTCATGTTGGATGCACCTAGCTAGTAGGTGACTAGCGTCCAGTGTCTGAATCATGCCGTCTTCGTCATGGTACTGCACTCGAATCTTTTCATGCCTTGGTACCTTGACCTTGACTCCTGGCATAGACAGACATCCCTCGAGAGACTCTACGAGTTTGCCAGACCTGTCTGTGATGACTGGGTTAACCAAACATCCCTCGTCTGCTCCTACACTGTAGGTAATGACAGGGAGTTTCCTGTTGATCTGTGGTGCAGCTAGACCAATGCCACCCAGTGCTTTCATTGTTTCAAACATTTCGATGATCAGGCTGGTAAGCTTTCTGTCAAAGTTCTTGATCTCTGCCTTAACGGGCTGTCTCAAGATCATGTCAGGGTAGATAGCAAGCTTGGAGTCGTGCGGATCAACGGACTCTTGCGTAAGCGTTGTCTTCAACGGATCTGGCCTCTCGGCAAGCTTCTCAGGTTCCATGTATATTAGCTCTTTCTCTTTGGCTTAAGGTTCCTAATCTTAGGACCTCTCTTCTTACCAAAAGCACGCAGCCAACGTCTGATCTTGCGTGATGGTTTCTTCATTAATATCACTCCCTAAATATGGCGGGTCGACCAAGATTTGAACTCGGACCAAAAGTTTTGGAGACTTTCATGCTACCGTTACACCATCGACCCGTAGCGCCGCATTGTACTCAGTTGTTTTTCCGAGTACAAGTTTTATATTTGCACACTTTATTTCTTAGTCAATACAAGATCGGCTCTTATTTCCCAGTGACGTTCACATAAAGGGAGATCATGCTTGGTCAACTTATGAGTAGCGTCGATCACCATTGATGGCTCTGTGCATCTAGCTGCCGCGCACCAGTCGCGAGGATACCCATCTTCACTTGGGCGCTTGAGTTGTAACTTTCTCACCAGCGCTTACCTTTGTTGTGCACTCAGGAATCTGTGTCCATATCCCAAACAGGATACCAAGGAAAGCAATTACTATTGCTACGTTGATTAGCTTGCCTGTCGTTGTTAATCTCTTGGCCATTAACTAGTCCTTTCTGTCTATTTCTAGATTGCTTCGGGCTTCCTGTATCTTACGTCTAGCCTGATACATCAGTTCAGCTATGTATTCTCTTTTAGCCTGCTCTGCGCAGACCATGGCGTGAAAGAGGTCTTCTTCTAGCTCAACCAGAGCTAGGCTTAGTTGTTGTTCTTGTTCTGTCATTGTTTGTGACCCTGACGAGATTTGAACTCGTAGTCTTTGCCTTGAGAGGGCAATGTCCTAACCGTTAGACGACAGGGCCGTGTGCCGGTGGAGAGATTCGAACTCTCAATCTCTTACGAGCAGGAGATTTTAAGTCTCCAGTGTATACCGTTCCACCACACCGGCTTATTGTGCGGGTGAAGAGAGTCGAACTCTTACGCCCCGAAGGACACGGGTTTTTGAGACCCGTCTGTCTACCATTCCATCACACCCGCATGCGTCTTAGAAAAGCCTTGAAACAATCTACCACATTTTTGTGAAGAATGGGATGCTCTCCTAGTTTGTAGTCATATTTCGTCTCGAGTTTACTATCACAGATAGTACAAGTATAGTGATCATGCTCATCGTAGGTCCAGTTACCGGGCTCCATGCCGATTTCAGCTAGCTCTTCCTTGACGACTCGTCTGATCTGGTCCTCAAGTGTTTCAACACTGCTTCCCAGTTCAGCCACTCGACGGACCCGCTCCCGCATTTCGGACATACTACTGGTTGGGGGTTTACCTGCCATCTAAATTTACACTTTCTGCACTTAAAATCTGCATCCATTTTTGATGATCCGATGGACATCATGAGGCTGGACTCCCTTAGGGAAGTCATGCGGGTAGAACTCTAGCTTTCTGTAGATGCTTGTTGGCTTGTGGAACAGAACGAGCTCGTGCTTTCCGATGTTCTGCCACTCCTCGTCACTAATGTCCTGTACCTTCCACTCCCAGGTTTCTCCATCAACACTGATCTTCCTGGTTTTCTTGGATCTGGACATGCTGACAGCCTTTCTGAAAAAATTTTTCAAATTTGCCTCTATAAGAGGATTGTGGAGCTGCCGGGATTCGCACCCGGGTCCTAAACTCTTCCAGTTACCTTCGTATGACCATAAGGGGCGCTAGTTGCCCAGCGCCTCCACCAGGTGAGTTTCGGGCCTCATCACCAGGAGTACCTATTCTATTGATCTGTTTAAGTTCACATCTCAGCTAGGTATTAACCCACCCGTCTTCTGTTGCCAGGCCAGGGTTCCAGGCCCCGCTTAGGAGCTTACGCTGCCTGAGCAAATGCTACGGTGTTATCGTTAGCAACTAAATGGTTGAGTATTGATTATAGTGAGCCATACTCTCTCACTGGTCATCCAGTTTCCTTCAATAGCCTAGTCGAATCTATTCAGCCCCCTTTATGTTTGTTTGCTCTGACTACTACCATGACCTCAACTGCTGTCACCTCGTTAGCTGGTAGTGCGTCAATAAATTCGCCTCTATGAACGTTCCAAGCTGACTTCTTATTGTCATCAGACAGCTTGAGGCATAGAGAGGTCATTGGATCAGCTCTATGTCCGCTGATATAGTATTCCCCTACTGCTAGGTCTCTAAAGAAGCAGTTATAGGTCCCGTCTCTTGAGTCTCTGATATGTATCATGTCTCTTTCCTTTACTTGAGGGTAGGGAGGGACTTGAACCCCCAACGTTTCTGATGTCACTGATTTACAGTCAGCTGCCTTCACCCAGTTTGGCATACCTACCCGAGGGCAGGACCTCTCATCCTGCTTCGAGAATTAACTCGCCACACCATAGTGGAACCTTTCTTTGAAGGCCTAAGTCATCCGTTTCGTGGAGCACGGTGAACTTCCGTCTTTAAGCGATCTACCTCGATATTCGCGCGGGGCCGGGCAGGGCAACCTAGGCTTGTACGCTTCCCCACTTGCACCCTCGAGGTTTGTTCACTTCTCGCTTGTGCGCGGTGACGGGCTTGAACCGCCGACCTATTGGGTGTAAACCAATTGCTCTCCCAACTGAGCTAACCGCGCTCTTCGTCTTCTGCTTTTCGATCTTTATCTATGTAAGTGATAATAGCTGTCACTGTCAAGTCTGGTTCGTTTGTATCTTCATCAATGCTAGGCTCAATCTCCGTGACGTTTAGGCCAAACGCTCCGTCTGGTGTGTCTAAGGCAACCCCTCCCTCGAGGAGTTTACCTATCATGCCCCGAGGGACAGTGAAAACGATAGTGTCACCTACATCAGCTGCCATAGGAACAGACTGACATGCTGCTGAGGGTCAGTCAAGCTCTATGTCATTAAATCTGTGATATGGCTTCGGTTTTATGATTTTTTCAAGGTAGAAAGGGTGGTACCGGGCCGAGTCAAATCTTACCCGGTACCCTTTGCGTGCTAGCTCCTCAAAGAGGAGCTTTGTGCCGATTTGATAGGCTTCTTCTTCGGGTGCACAGAATGGTTTCTCAAGGACATAGACTCCACATTCAGCTGGAACTAGTTCCTTTATCTCTACGAGATCTTCGAGAGGAAACCACTTCTTTACAATCACCTTACCAGAATTTGTACCGAAGAATGCCCACCATGCGTGATTAGACTCGTGTTTGTGTGGTGTAACATATCCTCGCTCTATCAATTCAGTTAAGCACGTCATCTTCTCCACCTGCTACTGGAGTTACCTCCAGTTCAGGGTGCTCGGTTTGACCCACTTTCACCTGTTCAATCATTCTCTCCATTAGGTCCTTGAGTATGGCTATGCCCTGCTCAAAATGGACCTTGTGAAACAATGCTTCATAGGCTTCTAGGTTATCTGGATCCCACCTTACACGAATTTCTGGATAGTCCTCATCAGGCATTTTTACTCCGAAAGGATGTTGGCGAATCTTCTGAGGGATGCATCAGTTGCGCTGTTTTTGTTTAGCTTTCTCTTTGGTCTCTTGATTGTCTTCTTGCCTGTGTTATCGACGTATCCCTTAGCTAGCTTCTTATTGATGATAGACCTGGCATATCCCGAAGCCAGAGACTGGCTATAGAAGGTCTTTCTAACACCAGCCCTGGGCTTCTTTGTACCGATGGCCCCATGACTAGTTTCTACGTGCCACTTGTGCGTCTTCCCCTCTTCGAGATAGCACTTGACCTCGTAGAACTTGTTATGAGTGCCAGTGGTGCACTCAAGATAGTATTTATCCGTGAGTGTCTTTGCCATGTCTTTCCCTTAGAAGTTCTCCCTGATGTACTCGATAGTGAAGACTTGCTTCTCTTCGGTCTCACCAGTTTCCTTGTTCACGACGACCTCAGTCCTCAGTCCTTCGAACTCGAGGATGGTGTCGAGCAACTTCTCTGAATAGCCGGCTACCAAGTTGGTCTTGGTGTCCTTCTGCTCAGTCAGGGCACGGCCATAACCAGCGAGGTCCAGACAGTGAAGGAAACACTTCTTGTTTTTCTCCTTCCTGTAGTCCCTGATTAGCTCCTTGACTGACCTTCTGTCGCGACTTCTGCTGCCCCAGTAGTAGTCAGAGTGGCTACCATAGGTCTGCATGTCAGAGATGATGATCATGCGGTCAAATGTGATGTTGTTTTGTTTGAGCGCCCACTTGAGTGCCTCTTCTGCGTTGGTGCTGTGACCAACTCGGAGCGTAGCAACCTCGTCAGCGATGTCAAACACGTTACCACTAGCCCGTGGGTTGATCTGAGCTGGTTTCCATGTATCACCGAACGCACCGATTACGGAGTTAGGCTCGCTCTTCTTGGCAATGATGGTACCCAGAATGCAGGCAGCCTTATTCATGCTCATCTGAGAGTTGCTGCTGATCGGGTTGCCCATGCTACCAGAGTTGTCAACTGCGATGAGACTGGTGCCTGGAATGTCATCCAGAGCATCGATCACCTTCTCAACGGCCTCGCCCAGAGCGTCGTACAGCTTCTTCTCCTGACCGGTGAGGTTTGGAGCCTGAGGAGCGTAGTACCTGTTCACGCTGAGCTGACCGGTGATTGCGTCCCTGGCTGCCAGGAACCTGTGGGGGAGCTGCTTGCTCTTCACAGCACCGTTGATCAGCTTGTCGCACACCATCTGGATGTACTTGGCATCCACGCCAGCCTGCAGGATATTCCTGAGGTTACGCAGCATAGCCATGTACGGAAGCTGGTTGCTCTCAATGAGATGTTCCCAGATATCCTTGGTGTTACCGAACTGAGAGAGCAGAACCTCCCAGCCAGCGCCACTCTTCTTGGCAAACTGCTGAGCTCGAGGCCCGAATTCCTTCATCTTGCTGAGGTTTTTCCTTGCAGCGATGACTGGAGTAGCCTTTGGATCTGTGACCTCACCTGTCTTCAGGTAGTGGTCTAGTGCCTTCGGAAGCGGGTAGTTTGTACTTCTGTCGATCATCTTGAGGACGTCTGAGAAGTATGGGCGGTGCTGACCCTCATACTTCAGGAAGTCCCGCTCCTTGAACTTGCTGAACGCATCAGCGAGACCACGCTTCAGGCTGTTTGGAAGAGCAGTCTGAGTGCCGTACAGAGACCTGGAGGCCACGAACACCTGTTTCAGCTCGTCTGCCCTCTGAATGACCTTCGGACAGTAGGTGCGTACGTACTGCTTGGTCTCCGCACACTGTGCAGCGACTGCAACCAGCACCTGAGGTGTGGTCCTGAGCTTCATCTCCTTGCGTGCCCAGTGGGCAATCGCTAGGAGGTCACGAGGACTCTCGGACTCAGCGATCTCGTGCGCAGTGTTGATGATCAGCTGTGCATGCTCATCAAAGTCCGACTCGTCGTAGTTGTACCCACGATCCATCGCCTGAGGATCGGTTGGGTAGTACTTCGGCTCGTTGAACATTGATGACCCTAGGATGGCGATCATGCGCTCAGAGGGATCCTGAATCTCATGGACCTGGGTTCCCACGGCACTGGTTGCCATGACCTCGCGAATGCTGGTCTTTCCGTCCTTGACCTTGCGCTTGAGATTGGTCTTAACCTTGCTCTTCTTCATTGCTCTTCTCCTTGAGAGTAGTTACTGCTCAATTACTTGGTCTCAAAACCGAGTGCGACCAAGCTATCGAAATCCAACGTGTATTTCTCTTCGTCCCTGAGATGCATGCTCACTAGGCTCAGACTCTCTGCCTCAGCCTTGAGTACCTTGATATGCCCACCAATCAGAACAAGCTTCTTCTGGGCATCAGTCACTTTGCGACGCAGAGTATTCAGCCTTGCTGCTGCCTTGTCTACCTGTGTTGGGAGCCCAGTGGTTCCATTGGTTGCACGTGCCCTCTGCTGGCGTTCTGGGTACTCCTGGCCTTCTGCCATATCGGCTGCGCAGGGCTGGATTGCCAGGTTACCGTCTTGCATCCCGGCGTAGGCGCCTGGAAGACATCCCGAGACTCCCGAGGATGCTCTCACAACACTTTTTGACTGATCCAGCTCTTTTGCGAGCTCATCGATCTCTTTGAAACGCTCCTGGAACTTATCGAAGCCGTCTTCGAAGACCACAGCCTTTTCACCGACTAGCTTATCGGTTTCCTTGTTGAAATCGAACTCAGTGTCGGCCCACGCCTTAAACACTTCGTCCAGCTGCCTCTGGTAGGGGCGTGCTGCGGCTACCTTGTCGTTGCTACGCTCCTGGTAGAACTCACGAAGAGCCATGAGTTCCTTCTCTTTGTCGTTTACGAACGCAGAGACGTCTTTGGTCGCTCCCTCGAGTCTCTGAACTTCGCCAGAGATCTCGTCAACTCTGCGAGCGACTGCCTCTTTGATTTCTTTCCCTGTCTTGGCAAAGAGGAAGCCAACGACAGTATCACCTAGCAGGCGAGGCTGAAACTGATTCATTTTATTGTCCTTTGTCGAAAAATGGGCCGAGGAAAGTCGAATAGAGTGGATTACTGTGGGACTTGAACCCACGACAGTCATTTCACAATAATGATGCCCTACCAACTGGGCGAAGTAACTCGATTCTTCACTACGGCCCTTGTGCTCTACCGAAACTTTCTTTCCGGTGGGGCTATGGCGTCTTCGATAGCGGCTCCGAGAAAAAGACCGGCAATGCCGGCTAATAGGAGCATAGTGGAGGGAATGAATATAGGCATGACAATAGCCAAGGTCAAGCCTTCTCTGAATGTCTTAATCATCTTTCTCTCCTATTAATGCAGGATGTGGATCTCCTGCAAATAGAACGCGTCCAAATCTTGGGTCCTTGAAGCAGATTCTCTTTGAAAGACCATGAAGCTCATAATCTACAGTTGTTCCGCGCAGAACGTCAAGATCTCCTGTATCGCACCAGACTTTGACCTCATCCTTGTAGCAAGCTACCAACACGTCTGAGGAAGTAATGTTGTCTTTGTCTTCACAGGCTAGCCAGAGAACACTATTGACCAGTCCGATTCTATAACAAATGTCTTTTGTGTTCATTTCCTTTTTGAATGATGCCAGGAATTCTAATACTTCTGTCGAGAAGATGAGCTTCATCTTTTCCCTTTCTCTGATTGCATCTAGCTTACATTTCCAACACACTAGCGTTTCTCCGGATCTGCTGAGAACAAATGACCGATATCAGCTAGGAATTCGTCGCCAACATCCTGCAGGAATTTATCAAATGCCTGACGGATAACCTGGTTTACTGAGCTTTCATTTATTACACCAAGGGTATGCCCCAGGTGAGCAAAGGAGACTCTTTCATTCATGTGGTGTAGAGCCGCCAGGAATCTTGTATTGAGCTTTTCTTTATCTGCCATTGCGTAGCCCTGAAGTATGCTTAGTTACTTAATTTCTAGCCTTTTGGGCTTAGATTCTTCTCTCTGTGGAGCCTTAATGGTCAAAAGACCATTATCGTATTTGACCTCAGCTGACGCTAGGTCATAATTGCCCGAAACTTCTCTTCGCTTCCAGGTGAATGCCTTCCCAGCATGAAGATTGTCTCCGGATTCCACTTTCTTTCCCGTCACAGTGATGCAATCACCAGTGACCTCGACTGACAGGTGGTCCTCGGGGTAGCCCGCTAGTGCGAACTGGATAATGAGGTCTTCTCCATAATTCACGCGGGCCTCTGGAAAACCAGAAGAAGCATGAACCTGGGGAAAGAACTCATCAAAGAGCCTGTCAAATTCTTGGAATGAGATCAGCGGAGCTCTCATTGAGCTCCTCATAAGTGCATTTGTCATAGCAAATACCTCCTTCAGTAAGCAAGGTTTACCAAGCCTAGCTCCTCAATAGGCAGCTAGTACTCCAGGGCTACTGGCGGGTAGAGTAGGATTCGAACCCACGGACGCCGGAGCGTCTCCGGTTTTCAAGACCGGTGCAATTAGCCAGACTCTGCCATCTACCCTTATAAAATCACTCTAAAAAAAATTTCTCAAATTTGTCCTATATAGGACTTTTGACCTTTCATTCTACTAGCTCCAAAACAGGCTGAACAGTCATTTTTTAGAACAGCGCTCTCTAGAACTCCAGGTCATACATTGTAAATAAAATATAAGTAATATTGGGACACAATGGCATTACAAGTTGCACTCATGTTCCCTTTATGACCATTCCTGCTGGATTTATGGAGCTAGGAATATCTCCTATCCGGATATGGTCGTTGCAGGGCCGACGAGATTTGAACTCGCGATCTCTGGCGTGACAGGCCAGCGCTTTAACACACTAAGCTACGACCCTATTTGCCTAATAGAACCAATAGAGGATCTATATGGCACTTCTGAAGCCCAATGTCAAACTCGGTTTTCACCAGTTTGTCCATATGAGGCTCCATGTCTGTATCATCGTCAATAATGGCGAATCTGTCAATATCGCTTCTCTCAGAAAGCCATTTATCGATCTCTTGACCTCTTTTTGACCATCTGCCGGTATAGTCGCCATTTTCGTCAAATAGCCGAAACGCTCGAGGCGTTCTAGCGATGATTGGAGTCCTTACACCTTGAGAAGCGATGTACTTCTTTGTGCTTTCAAAGCGTTCTTCAGTGCCATTTCGCCAGCTAGAGGAAAGCACTAAGAATGCGCCGGTCTCGTTACAGATGTAATTTAGTAAATGGACGCAATTTGGATCAAATTCGTAATGATGCTCTCCGTCCCAAGGGATCATTGGCCGTTCAATTGTTTTCCTATTGTTGAGAACGCCATCTATATCGAGAAAGATGATTTTCATTACTTAAGTCCTGATAGCATGGCCAGAATGACCACCGCTACAATAATTCCACCTATCACAAAAGTTCTTTCTTTACCTTGCGGGCACAACCATGTGCCCCCATCTTGTAGCAAGTTGCTACAGCTTGGGATACACCCTTCTTTCTACCTTCGCGGTAACCAAGGTATACAGTGGCTATTATGATTAACATCACCACTACAAACGTGTAAATTAGGACGATCATCAATTAGACAAGTCCCTTGCGTATAGCTACCAGCATGCTTAATATATCCCACTGCTTGACATCCCAAACGCCTAGCCGTGCGAAGAAGGTGATTGAGTCGTCTAGCTTCCGAATTAAAGAGGTCAGCTCTGACTGTGATAACTGCGACTTCAGTTCCTGAGCGAGGGATTCCTCGGTACATTGGTGCCCAAGCTTCTGTGCCGCCGGTAAAGCGATTTCGAGAAATTCTTTGAATGCTGACATGAACACAATTAAGGCTTAGGAGGCTTGATAGGAGTAGACTTGATAATAGCTTCACGCTTCCAGACCTTCCAGCCTTCTCCTTCGTTGTTAAAGCCAAATTCCTCATGAGAGAGGTACTTTTCTAGCCAGACATATGCTCCACCAGAAACGACAGTAGGTAGCCAGGCAAAACGCTTAACAACTCTTCTTTCGCCATGCTTAGGGGCTTTCCACTTTATCGCCTTCTTTTGTGGCTTCGTTGCCAAGCTTTTACCTTTGGGCTTTCCTCGTAGTTGCATCCTAGCCTCACACAGAGCTGAGATATCTCATTTTTCAGCCAGACCAGTCCGCACCTGGAACAGGCTTTTCTGGAGATGCCTGTTAGAAGATACCATTTGTGAGGCTCATGTGCCATGCTGCCACTTCAGGTATGTCTGCCCTTCGGGCTTCTTGAGCCAGATTTGACCTACTCTCGTATTGAGGAATTCTGAGAACTCCTGATGGTATTCCTCTTCCGTCAGATAGCTCTCCCAGAGCTCGTCAAATGTTATTCCGAGGTTTCGCCACTTCTTGATGCGGCGATTCAGATCTCGTTTGAAGTATAGCGCTTTGATGTTATCCATATTGTGGCTACTTCTAGTTTGACTCAGCTTACCTTCCCATGAAGTGGAGACAGTAAGGAACGGAATGCTCTTTCCTGCATTCATTGTATAGAGAGCAGCCATGTATCGCCGATAGCACGAAGACTGACAGTAGTGCTGCGATTATAGCAACTAATTTGATCGTTTCTTTGGTTCCGCGCCTCATTTCTTTTCTTTCTGAAGGTCGGTAACTTCTCTTGCACCCTCGGCATAGAAGGCAGCTTCTTCTGGGTCCAGCTCATAGAGGAGCTGCAGGAACTCTCCAGCATGTACCTTTTCTTCGTCGGCAATCTCGAGTAGTACTTCCTTGGCTAGTTTGTTGCTTGTAGCTTCAGCTAGCTGTTGGTACATCTGGACTGCCTCAAATTCAGCTGCCATCATGAATCTGATGCCTCGCACGAGCTCCTCGTCAGTTACTTTGCCCTTAGCTAGGACATGTTTCATATAGTCGCCGAATTCTGGCATTGTTGCTCTCCTTGTGGTCGGGGTGGCCAGGATCGAACTGGCGACATCTTGGTCCCAAACCAAGCGCGCTACCGCTGCGCTACACCCCGTGAATCTCTGGTTATACAACAATATTGAAAGACTGGAAAGTCCTTTATAAAGTCTCTTCGAAATTCTGTTTCTTTTGTTTCGGAGCCGATTGGACCTTAGGTACTGCGCAAATTCCTCTGACTTCAGCAGCATCTACACCTAGCCATACCCAATGATGCCCTTGAGATACGCACATCTCTACCATTGGTGCCATGTTGTCTAGGATTGCCTGAACTCTATGGTCGAGTATCCTTACATCCTCACTAGCCCTATCTGCCCTCCATGTATCATATGCAGTAGCAGACATGAAGCTAAGGGACAGAAGTGCTCCCGCGATTATAGTAAGAAGCAGAGCTAGACCAGTTATTGGGCTAAAGATCTTTTTCAGGGCAGCTTTGACTCTTTCCCACTTTGTAGGTTTCTTCTTTTTTGACATGCTCTTCTCCTATCTGACAATTTTGACAGGAGAATCATGTATTTACAATGTAGGGAAAGGTGGTTATTTGCGGGGGAGAAGGGACTCGAACCCTTGACACACGACTTAACAGGCCGTCGCTCTGAACCAACTGAGCTACACCCCCTAATTTATTACTTCTTTGCTTTCTTGACTTTGTACATGAGTTCATCAGCACTTGCAAGCATTGATAGCAGGTTGGGTAGCTTTCCAGCTTCGTAGCAAGATGCTCCGATACTCACAGACAGTCTAACGTCACATTCAGGGATACGCTTGCCCTTGATTGCGTTGTTAATTCTTTCCTTCAGCTTTTCAGCCTGGATTACGTCGGTATTTGGCAAGAACACAGCAAATTCATCACCGCCCATACGTCCAACAATATCTGCATCTCGTGTAGTGTCGAGCAAAGCAGATGCTACCTTCAGTAGTGCAATGTCTCCGTATTCATGACCATACTCGTCATTGATCGGCTTTAGGTCGTCTACATCAACAAAGAGGACTGCGGCTGGCTGATCAAAGCGCTTAGATACCTTGAGCTGCTGCTGGCCTAGTGTGATGAATCCTCTTCTGTTGAACACCTGAGTGAGCTCGTCAGTGAACAGCTCATTCCTGACATCATCCAGTCTCTTCTGGCGTTCAATGCTGAATAGAATTGCAGAGATGAGTGCGTGAGAGGTGAGTCCTTCCTTCACTAGGAAGTCATGCGCACCAATCTGCACAGCTCTGTATCCTAGATGGAAGTCATCTTTTTCATCTGTCATGACAATGACAGGAGTAGCCATTACCTCACCATTGAGCTTAGTGAGGGCTTCTAGGTTGGCAAAACCAGGTAGGCTAAGATCTAGGAGAATTGAGTGATAGCTCTTATTTGTGAGGTTCTCTTGAGCTTCCTCAACAGAAGATACCGTGTCGATTCGAAAGGTATACCTGTGGTCATCGAGAAGCATGTTCTCAATAACTGTTGACTCATCTTGATCATCATTAATGATCAATACTTTTGGTCTCCAGAGCATCTCGACTCCTCTGTCGTTTAGACAATTCTATCATGCACTTTTGATGTTTTGAATGTAGGAGAGTGTAGGTTTATTACAGGGTAGTGTCAATGATTAGGTCGTCGGTATATCCCTGGTAGGCTGTCTCGTGGGGATAGCCATAAGGATTACAGATTAGCTCAGTGTCACCTAGAGTCAGGTGTCTGAAATCATGTGTATGACCGAAGAACCAGAAGTCTGGCTGGTGCCAGATTATCGCGTCAAAGTTAGATGAGAAAAACACGTTACAAGTGTTGTGCCGCCATCTTGGATGGGCACACTCTTGGACAGGAAGGTGGTGTGTAACCACGATATCTCCCCGCTGGACGTTGTTTTTCAGAAACTCTTCGGTTTTTGCGTGTTCGGCGATTATTGCATCCCTTTTACCCTCAATTAGTCTCTGATCTGGCCATTTATCTCCTAGCTGCATAGCTATAATGCTATTAGGATACCAGCCAGTGGCACCTATGAACCTTTGTCCATCAATGACTGTGGAGCTCTTTTCTAGGAAGTGCAGATTGTCTATCTTACTGCTGAGGTTGTTGAGAGATTCGTGTCTTCTCTCTATGCTAGAGTGCCAGCAATTGCCTGTAAAAAAGGCCTTTCCGTTTCTGCGTACTGCGAAGTTTGAATATGGAACATTTAAGCACCAGACAGTTCCGTTGTATTGGGTCTTCTTAAGGCCACGGGCCAGATTCTCAACTTGTGTGTTCTCTTTGTTGAAGGCCAGGTTTAAGCGAAAGGCTCCTGGTCTATATTCAACTAGGCTGCTGCGAATGCCACTTTGGACAGCTAAGCTTTGTACCCATTCTAGGAATTCCTTTGTTCCGTTTAGTGCACCGGCTTGTCTTCCTGGGGCCCAGGATCCATCCCCATTCATAGCTTCTCGAATGAAGATCCTAAACTGTCTAGCCGATAAGTGCCTAAACATGTTTTTGTTTGGGGTCTTATCTGAAAAGATCCATCTGCGTAGTAGGCCTGAGCTTTCTGATTTAATATAGAATTGTCCCTGTGATAAACAGGACTTTATTTTCTTTCCAGCAATCTCTTTTATCTCTCTATCTCTAGACGTGAAAGTGTATTTATAGCCTAGATTACTCAGTACATTTTTAATTCTTTGTATACCTTCTGGTTTTGATTGATAGATGCTAAAGAGGTGGTTTTGACATCCTCCGTCAGTAAGAATCCATGCGAGTAGCCTAATTTCGTCATCTTCTATAAAGTCTAATTCTCTGTTTTCTACCTTTCTCGCGCATGGAAGATTGATCCGAGTATTAGGAATATCTTGTGAAGTGCCATATCTAAGGTCTGAAAATTCTCCGTTGGCCTTTCTAAGATAGAAGGGGATTCTATGTCCTTTTGTAATTCCAAAACTTACTGCTTGATTTTCGTAGCAGTAAATGTCATTGGCTTCTTTAATGATAACTTTGTTGATTGGAACCCATGCGGCAGTCTCTTCTGGAGTAATAGACAGAACCATATCCATGGGTTGGATTTCGTTATACTTTATCCAACCACGGAGAGTTAACAGCTCGGTTTCAGTATCCAAACAGTCATGATTTCCTAGCACAAAAATTACGTGCTCGAACCGATCACAAAATTTTCTGAGAGCTTTCTTTAGTCTCTTCTTGTAGCCAACAGCTAGATCGCCGGCTATGACAAGCACATCAACGCCTTCGTTGGGAAGCCTGTCTGGGACCATGGAATTGGGGTGACCGAATTCAACGTGAATGTCACTGATTAGCTTGATCTTCATTCTATGCCTGCGTGTGCTGGTAGAAAGAATCGAACTTTCCCCAGACGCTTATGAGGCGTCTTGGCCCAACCTGAGCCCTACCAGCTTGGAGGCGGTGCCACGAGTTGAACGTGTTGCGCTGAGTTTATGAGACTCAGTGAGCTCGCCCGGCTCTTATGCACACCGCAGCAAATAGGACGAGGATTATCGATAAGAGTCAGTTTGTTATCGTCCTCCATAAGTTGCGGAGGACCTTGGATTTGCACCAAGTCAAAAACATTAAATTGTTTTATCGTCTTGAAGTAACTCTTGCCTTCACTTCGTCCTTGTTTCCTACCTAGATGACTCCAGGTAGGAATGTAGATCAGCCTAACTAGACGAGAATGGTCGTTACTTCCATTCTCTTTAATCCCATCGGTCACTGACATGACCTAGCTTAAGTTCCTCTCAGTCCTAGGTGTGGAGGTTCGTATAAGCAGGAACTAATCAAACTGTCAGCCACACGGTTTTTCTCAATGCCTGTCAGAGCCTGATTCTAACCTTTAAGTCTGGCATTGCACGGAATCCCTAGTGAGTCGTGCTGTTTTTGGCTGGGAAAGGTCGGAAAGAGTAACGAACTGGGCCCACCCTCACACCTGAATCGAACAGGCAGTCTTTGTTTGCAATAAAAGAAGTAACTCTAACCTTCACCACAGCCTTTTGATAATCTAAGAGTCCTAAGCCGATAAATAAGCTGGCCAGCTTGGGTCAGCCCGGTATCCTTAGATCATCTTTTGAGCGAGTATAGACGGTAAGAGAAACGCCCTTTGAGTCGAGCAGACTTGGTAGCAGATTAAAATATCAGCTTGAAGTATCTCTCGCCTTCACTACGCTCTTTTGTTGTTGGTCGATAGGTTGCCACTTAAGAGAACTGCAGGGGCCTATCTGTTACATGTTCCCTTACACCAACAACTTGGGGTGACTGACGGGTATTGAACCCGCGACCTTCTGGGCCACAACCAGATGCTCTACCGCTGAGCTACAGCCACCAAAAATTCGGGAGAAGGGGCGTTAAGAGTGTTTTCTTATTCGCCGAAGTATCTCTCAACTTCACTTCCCGAATACTTATTTATGTATGTTCTTTAGTCCTTTGTCAAGGCTAAAGTAGGAGTATCATTACCCAAACTAACATGCCGCCGGCGACTACAATACCCAGAACATCCTTACCTGGCGTAATATGTTCTATTCTAGGGTAGTCATTCTGACTTAGCCTAAATAGGTCATGAATCATGGAAAGTACATAAATGAATGCCATGAAAGCTAAGTAAACTGTCATTGCTGCTGTCATCTTATCTCCTTTTCCTTACTCAAGGTCACCCCTATACCAACTTAGCTAATGAGGGTAGGGAGGCTGGGGGCTCACCCCAGAATAGCTGAGTATTCTGTCTATAAAACAGCCCTCATCACTATCATCCCCGGAGTAAGGTCTCATTCCCCCTCGAGCTCGCTGCAGCTAGCCGGATCTTCGATCCTAGGCGACGATGCGGGAGCTCGAGGGAAGAGACGAAAAACCGCGTACAGGTTTTTCGTCAGGAATGTTAAAGTTGCTTCTTTTCTTAGTAATCGTTTCGTTTCAATGGTTTTGTCAAAATGTTAAGAAGCATTTCCTTAACTTGGCGGAACCGCCTAAGGAGACGAGAATAGTCAGAAAGAGATTACGTTTACTTGTCACCTTGACATCCCCCTCATGGGGGGGGGATCTGGGAATCGAACCCAGCTAAGCTCATTAGTATTGAGAAGTATCTCTTGCTTTCACTGCGTCCTTTTGACTCATGAGGGCTAGGAGGGGATAGTGCCCCCATGAGTCTGAGGAGGTGATATGTACCATTTCTGGTACATCTTCTGGATCTGTTGTGCGGAGACAGACCCGAAGACCTATTCCTACAGTATTTTTTGTGGTTAGGCAAGTCCTTTCGAACCTGCCTGACCTGTGCAACTTAGTACATTGTACCCACGCTGCGTCTGGCCTGACTTGCGGTCGTCACGTAGGGATAATAGGTCCCTCTGGTGACGTTAGCACGGAAGGCTGCGATGCTAGCGTTGGAGATCTTGTACTTGTTGCGAATGCGCTCGTTTGTCCAGCCACGGTGAATAGCATCAACAACGTTGAATGCTATCTTTCCGTAGAACTTCCGAAACTCTGCGCGAGCCTTGCGAGCTCTCTTCGACAACGTAGCCATAATGGCTCTCCTAGGTCATGCTACCTCTAGTTCTTTTTAGATTACTAAGAATCTTTTGAAGAACCTTCTTTGGGCACTGGTCCGGTAGCCTTGTGATAACCATTGCCCTGTTTACCTCGTCGATTAGTTGCTCTATTTCTAGAGACATCTTCTCGACCTGTATTTCGTCAAGCTGGCTGCGTCTTTCTTCTGGTTTCATATATGATTCCAGAATCGCACCAGCAGTAGGGAGTTCAAAGACTGGCTTGGGATAGTCCCATAGAGCCTCTGCTCTCCATTCAAATTCTTCCTCGCGAAGGTAGTAAATTGCCTGCAGTAGCCGGTAATAAGCCATTATGGCTTTCTTTTTGTCCTTCTTGGATTTTCTCCAATCGTGCAGCGCATTACCTTTAGCAGCCCTACCGATCTTGTTCGTCAGCCCTTCTCTCATCAGGTTAATGAGTCCTGAAGATCCAATTGCATGATGAATCTCAGGCATATAAAGGATTTCGTAGGTTACAAACGATCCTTTAAGCAGCAGACTAATGAACTTCCACATCTCGAAACTGTCGACCGAGAAGTCTCCACCTTTTGTCCCCGTGGGGACTTCTTCGAGGTCTAGTGTGAAGCTTTTTCTGATTACCTGTTGCCTAGGCCTAAAGTCAGGATGCTCAAGGATGTCCCAGGTATCCATTAGGTGTAAACCTAGATAATCTCTGTCTGACGTGTCGACGCTTAGACCATAAGCACGAGAGCCCGAAAGAATGCAGGAGATTGGTTGGACACCTCCTGGATAACCTTCATTGACAATATACTCGGCAATCTCTTCTTCTGTTACGCTGTCTTGGATTCCTTCTTCCACAGTCTAGCTACCTCAACTCTCATTGGAAATGCATGCTTCTGATCTGGTTGCGTCTCGTAGTAGTCGTAGTGACTCCACTGCAGGATCTTATACCGAGCGACTCTTTCGATGTCTCTCTGGAGCATTGGTCGGTATTTTCTTCGAATCCTGCTATTGCCGCCACCTTTCTCTCTATTACTTGTATGCCACACAGCCAGAACTAGTTTCTTACTTCCACAATTAGCTATACCCCTAACTAAATTGTAGATTATTTTCGTGTTCAGCTGCTTCATTGAGTCAAAGTCAATTATCTGGTACTTGACTGGAGTTTGCTTCATAAAATCCAGCATGTCCATATAATGAGCTGCGAAGTGACCGTTCCACGAACCCCGATACGCTTCTTGTACCAAGGGGATGTATTCTTGCACCGAATGGTAGTCTTGTCTACCGAGCTGGCACGTATCGAACCTCTTTGTGATGAATGGACACAGAACCGTATAGATCTCGGGAATGTGGGCAGCAGCTAGCCCCAGATAGTTTCCGGAAATCATGTTCTTTGCACATGCACCTGCAATATCAGAGTAAATGACGTCTTTACAGACGCGTACAGTCTTGTACCCGAATACTGTCGGTCTGTGAACCAACAGCTCCTTTCTCAGAGGAGTGCCATAAAGGCTACTCTTCTGGCTCCAGGGCCTTAGGATAGAGTCCACCCCAGGTGGGATCCTTAAGGGCTGCTCGTTCTTCTTCAGCCATACGGGTCCTGAAAGCATGTAATCTATCTCTCTTTTTCAGGAGGGCTGAGAGCTCAGCCTCACACCGAGCTCTCAGATCCCTATGCATAAACATCTCGTACTCGAGCTTGTGAATCAAACGCCGGATACGATTATTGAGCCACTCCCCTATGTGAGTCAATACAGTTTACCTCCTCTTAGCCAAACGGAATGTTTTGCTTTTGATCGGAAGGACCGTCAGCCTCGCCCTGAGGTGCTGGACCGTTGCCAACCTCTTCATTGTAGGCATTAATTACAGTCTGGGTCAACTCCTGCCGAGCTTCCTTGCTCACGCAGGCAACATCGTCGAACCAAGTCTGCTTTCCGTCCTTCTCTCCGTAGTGACCGGGGAGTGCCACCCAAAGACCCTTTTCGCCTTGTCTGACAGATGCCGAGATTGAGAACTTCTCATCAATCACGATTCTGCAGTTGGCTTTGATCTTCGGATGATCCTTTTTCAGAGGCCAGACCTTTACGGAACTGATAGGCATTGTTTTCTCCTTAGCTTGTTACCTCTATGGTTTATACCCCACCAATAAGCGCCGTCTGATGATGGCGTTAGCGATGAAATTGTAGTTGGCATCAGTGTGACCAGTAACTGTCTCAACAGTCACATCTGGTTTGATAGGGGTTTCGTCCAGATGCTCAATCACCCATTCAACCGTTGCAATCTCATCCCTAAGTCTATACTTAAATGGTGGAATTCTCTTTCTTCTTCGCTCGCGAACTCTTATCTGGAGCTCCTCTGGGTCTCCTGTCATCAGGACAGTAAAAACATTTCTGTTCTTGTGCCTAAGGAAGATACCTTCCAACTGATGATTGAGACCACAAGTCTCCAGTATAACGTCAGTGCTTAACTGCAAGTCCCCCTCTAGCTTCTCCCAAGCTTCTGGCTCATTCGAGCTTTCAGCTCTATAGCCAGCTATGTCGCATAGCTTGAAGTAGGGATGTTCTAGGACGAACCTTGCTGCGAACGTGGATTTGCCAGAGCCTGGAGGCCCTATTAAGTTGACGATCACTAGTGTTTTGCTTCTCGCTGTTCTTTCGTCATTGTAGACAGATGATACTGTTGTATCTGCGCGAAAGCCTTAGCTCGTGCACGAATACTGTCGAAGCGTTCAGCTGGAACGCTTACCTCAGGGTAAACGCTCTTTGCCCACTCCAGAAACTCTTCTGACGTGCACTCTACCAGGTCCTTAGAGATGAAGCCCTCACCCTTACGAATGGTGAGCATAAGCCCAGAGAGCTTCTTCTCTTTTTTGGCCTTCTTCTTTTTCTTCTTCGAGTTCTCAGACAGGACGTCCTTCGGTCGAGACTTAGACTTCTTTTCTCCCTCAAGGTCGCTGAAGTCCAGGTCAAGCGGCTTGTTCTTGGGAGTTTTCTCTTCCATTGATTTCCTCCTGTTTGAGTTCGTTATCCAACTCCTTCTTGAGCAGATGGTAGTACGCCCAGATGGGAGACCAGTTGATCTTCCCACCAGCCTTGGTTCTCTGAGCGTCGATCATCTTACCACGGTAAGAGTTGAAGATTCTAGCGCTTTTCCGGTCCTTAGACATCTCAAGGGCTTTTTCCATCCCCTCCATGATCCGAGAGGAACGCTCGTCCACAGCGAATGCGCGTCTGGTAATCAGACCCTGATCATAGGCCTGCTCCAGACTATAGAATGGACGCTCTACCCAGATCTTGCGTGCGAGAGTATCGCCAAAGATGTTCTTCAGCTTCCCCATGTCGCACTTGTTGATGTCGATGCCTCTGACAAAGACCTTCGGGCAATGCTTGTCACGGATCTTCCGGTACAGAGCCCAGTGATGAGATCTCATCTTGTCTCGGTGCTCTTTCCAGAGGATCTGACCAAACGCACGGACCTTGTTGTGCAGTGTCTGGCCCTGGCTAGCCTCGTGATCCCAGAGCTTCTCGTTTCTCTTCAGCATCATGTAAAGAGAGTCTTTCTCGAGTCTCTTCTTAGCCTTTCCGTGCCACTGCTCAGCCCATACACGGTCGATGGTTTCGAGTACTGCCTCGGTCATGAGAATCGGACTCTTATCAGTCTCAGCTATGGCAAAGCACAGCTTGCTGAGAAGGGTCGATACATAGCGTCTCATGGGCGCATTATTGGCCCAGTTTGAGAACCACTCAGCATAGTCAGGAGTGATCTCATCCCACTCTTTGTTGAGCATGTTCAGGGCGGCGCTGATCATGCCAGCATTCGGATGTCCTTCCGGGAACTCATCGTAGAACATCTGGCTGCTGTTGCCCATGTACAGCATCATGTCTCGAGGAGTCTTTGGCATGTCGATGTGCTTCTCCATGCCGGGGAACTTTTCGAGCTGGCTGTAGGGCAGAGTGTCTGCATGGTCATATGCATCTTCAGACTGCATGCGACGCTCTTGCTCAACCTCAACAGCCTCACGATAGGCGTCCATCTCGCTCTGGCTCGGTGGCCTGGTCTCGATGACCTCACCGGCTTCATTCCACTTGGTGGGAATGGCAACATACCGTTTGAGCCAATCTCCCAGGTCTTCCCCACGGAGATTCATGGGGTCTTTATCGAACATGGTTGTCGAGGGTTCGGTACGGAAGATCTTCCCGTTCCTTGTGTGGATCAGGCCATCCCAAAGCTGTCTGTCGCCGTCAGAAAGACCGCTGACATGCTTCATGGTGGCGTCACCAATGGAGCCAAAGTAATTGTCGCCTTCTACTCCACCCTCCTGCTGGGGGACAACCAGAGCTCGAGCGTTAACGTTCATGACACTGTCATAGATTCGTTCTTGCACCGCACATCTCCTTGTTGTTTTTGATAGGGGACAGGCTCTCACCCGCCCCTATCGTTGGAGCATCGAGTTTGCTGATTACGCCTCAGCAGGGGCGTCCTGCGGGCTGTCGCTCGCAGTATCCTCGATCGGAACGTCCGGAGCCTGATCAGCCTCAGTCTCGGGCTGAGCAGCCGGGGCGTTCTTCCTGCGGACCAGGTTGACCTTGCAGTTGTCGAGCTTCATCCGACCTCTGGTCATCTGATTGTCGTTGTTCTTGTCCTCGTAGTTGTCGTCCACGAGCTGACCTTCGACGATGACGTGGTCACCCTTGTCGAGCGTGCCGACGAACTCGGCAATCTTGCTCCACGCGGTGCACTTGGGGAAGGTGGTCTTCTCGACACCCGCACGTCTGCGCAGGTTGTTCGCGATGGTGAACTCTACCACCGGAACACCAGAGGGAGTCTCCCTCAGAATCGGCTTTCTGGTGAGTCGACCGGACATCAGGGTGTAATTTGCATCACTCATCTTTTCTCTCCTTGTTGTACCCGAAAACGTTTCCTGTGTCGGGCGTTACATTGAACAAACTCAAACACTTTGAGTTCGTAAAGTCCTTTATCCTTTTTAGTACGGTAGAGCATTCTGTACTCTTGGTTACACTTTTTGCATCTACCTATGTTTTGCAGCCTTGGAACAGCCTCACCCTGAAGTGAGCTGGGTATGTACATCAGGCTGGTGCTTAATCTGAACCCGCAATTAGCACACGTAAATGAGACTAAAACAGGCTCTATGCCTCTTGAGTCTCTGTCCTTAGATGTCCTTTTAGCCCGTCGTGCCATCCTGCAATAAACTCCTCGATAATTTGGAATAGGGTCCCGATCTTATCGAGATTTTCAGCCATCCTTCTTCCCAGAAGGTACATCAGGTTGGCCACAATTCGTCGCAGCTTCTGGATTGCTGTTAGCTCCATTGCTCATCATTCCTGCCATCCCGTTGAGCTGAGTCAACAGGTTCTGAACCTGGCTGATTCTCTCAGTGATTCCATTCATGCCAATCTGGCCACCCTTGAATTCACCCATCAGCTGGTCTACTGCCGCATTTGGATTCTGCGGAACTGGCTGTGGTGCTGGCGGTGTTTGAGAGTCCATGAACCTATCCTCGATGGCCTTGGTAAAGCCTGAGGATGCCATACTCGAAGCCATTTGGTTCACGGTCTCTTCATCCAGTCCTAGCCGCTCACATGCCCTTCTGAGAGCCTTCAGCATAGCTGCAGGTAGCTCTACCTCTACTGTAATGGTCTCCATTGGGATTTTAGTCCCTAGGATCTTAGCTGAGATTACAGCCTTAGCTGCTCCCTCGAGCTCTTCTCTCCAGATCCTCGCTACGTCATCTGACATGCTTTCTCCTTACGATCTCCAGGAGCTCTTCTTTTGTGTTTCTGTGAGGCTCGTTGATGACCAAAGCCCATGCATCCTGGAATATCTGCTTGTATATTGGTCCGGGTTTAATGCCCAGTGCCTTCAGATCGTTGCCATTGATAGCTAGGTCAGAATTGAAGATTGGATCTCCGGCATTGATGATATTCTGAGCTCTCTCAATCAATTCGCGCATGTGCTTGGTAATGGCAGACTTTCCAGCCTTAGCCATGTTTCCCTTCCTGTCACATGCACGTAGAGTAATGAGATCTTCCCAGCTTTCACCTACGTCCCGTAGCCACTTTCTGATTGTTTTGTCCTTGCTATCGTTCTGGAAGCGCCACTGATGGTTTCTGACCAGCTTAGTGACGTACTCCCGCTCTTTGTTTGAGAATTTGAGGGACTTCATCCACTCATCAGCAATGATCATCCCATGGACTTCATGCTTATAGAAGTGGATTCTCCCATCTTTGCCAGTACTCTTTGTACCAGGCTTCCCCACATCGTGAAGAAGAGCTGCCAACCTGAGGAGTACATTATCGGTGAACTGTACGGATGCATCGACTGAGTACATGAGGTGATCAAAGACTGTCTCTGCATGGTGCTCATTCTGTTCTACGCCAACAGCATCTGCAATAGGTCTGCAGATACGGCTAAGAAGTTTGTAACTGTGGAGACTTCTAAAGAAGTTGCTCGGCACAGGATACTGAAGAGCCTTAATGATTTCATCCCTGATCCTTTCCCTGGAGACTGAGTCTACGTGCTCAGCTAGCTTCCTAGCTGCACGCGTACTGAGACTTTCGGTATGCCAGGCTTTGCCGAGCGCTGTAAAGCGAGCCGCTCTGACCATCCGCAGGAAATCTTCGTTAATCCGCTCTTCCGGTTCGCCGACGAAGCGTATCGTACAGTTGCGAAGGTCTTGCAACCCTCCTGATACATCGATGATTTCACCTAGCATACCCTCCGCGTCTATCTCAGCAGCCATCGCGTTGATAGTCAAGTCCCTACGCCAAAGATCTTCCTCAATGGAATCAGCGAACTGTACGTCCGCATGACGACCATCGCAGCTCACGTCTTTTCTGAGAGTAGCTAGATCGATGATACCCTGAGGGCTAGCGATCCTAATTATACCATGTTTCCAGGCATTCTTGTCATCGATGACCTTGAGGCCACGCTCAGCCATGGCTCCAGACGATAGAGATGGGGGCAGATCTGTTACTAGATCAATGTCCTTGGGTTTCTGTTGCAGCAGCAGGTCTCTGATACAGCCACCTACTGCCCAGATTCTTCCACCTTTTCTTTCGACTGCACGGATGACCAAGGCCTCCGTGTCAGTCAGAGTGAGCGGTACGCTCATCTTTCACCTCGTTAGAGCATCTTCTCGAGTGCTCTGTGCAGAGCCTTAGATCGGCCTGCCTTTGCGTTGAATTTGCTTTCGGTCTTGATGTGAGGTTTCCCTCTTTTGCTGATCTGTTTGAGCTGTTTGATGTCGTTGGGGTTGAACTTGGCCCAACCGATGAACTCGTTGTCTCCACTCTTTACCACAGCCACGGTCAGATTACCATCCTGGAGGTATCTAACATTGTTGATAAAAGGGATCAGGCCATTCTTATTACGCCTGATCATCATAGTCTCCAGCTCTTTGCGTGCAATCAGCGTCTCAAACGTGCTCACATAAACCGTCCCGGGTTCTGTTTCTTGATCCATCTTTTTCTCCTTGGCTTACTCAGCCATGATTTGTTCTATTCTGCTTCGGTAGTTGTTGAAGAGGCCAGTCATCCGCCCTGCCGCCTGCTCCATCGGTGTTCTTTGGAACAGGGGTAAACTCTTAGCGAGTGCCATGATTCTCCTCGCTGCCTCGATTTTCGCGATCCTCTCGTCCTTTGACCATTCTTCTTCCAGAATGTCATAGAGTCTCTTAGGCATCGAATCAATGTCCTTCGCGTAGCTCAGAGCCTGAGCCATTGGCAAGCCCTCTTCCCAAGCTTCGGCTAGTTGGACGACACCAACCTGAGCAATCTCTCTGGCCTGTCTGACTAACTCTTGTACTTTCTCTGGGTTGAAGTCACCTCTGTGAATGATGCGCAGGTTGACTCCTTGAGCTGCCAGCGATCGTCTGTCTGCAAAGTGGACAGCTGGGATATTGACGATGGGCTCGATCCAAACAGCGCCCTGGCCGACCTCGCTATTGGAGATGAGAACACCTGCTACGTGTTCAACATTCTGGTACGTACGTCTGCAGTCGTCGAACTCGACGAACAGTCTGGTGATGTTGTCATCCCAAACAAATGAGGTAAAGCGAAGATGCTCTGTATGCTCCTTCTGTAGCTCTTCGATCACGACTGGGAAGACCTCATGGTCGTCCATGATGCCGTATCTATCACTCAGTACGGCACGAACTTTATGGTTTTCGTCCTGTACATGAGGCACGAATCGATAGAGAAGCTTTTTCTCGATCTTTCTTTTTCCAGTGACGTGCTTCGACGTGATGTGCTCAGCGAAGATTCTGTTCTTCAGGCCCATGCTGCTTCTATCATAGAAGTGCACAGGAATGCTGAATCTGTTGAGCAGCTGAGTAAATGCCCATCTACTGTAATGAGCAACGGCAGTTTTCCCGGCTTTCTTACCAGCTACAGTGTAGACCATCCTGTCATCGGCCACATGGCATCTGACGTCTTTAACCTTGATTACGTCGTCAAAGTTACTTTCTTTCTTAGACTCGATTTGATCGAGGATACTCTGAGCCTCTATCATCTATTTCTCCTTTAGGCAGCTTCCTGAGCTCTGGGGCAAACATGAAGCATAATCCAGCTATTCCCGCTGGAATTGAATTTCTGAATGATTGCGACATTGAAGTCCTCGGGATTCGTCCTTAGACAGTCCAGCAGTTCCCTCTGCTTAATGTATCTAGGATCGTACCACTTATCTTCGAGGATCTTCTTGAGTGCCAGCGGAGAGATACGAATGTACCTCATATTGATGCTGTACTCTTTGCCAGCTGCGTTCAACAGCTTGAACTCTTTCCAGTTCTTTTGAGTGTTGTAAATGAGCCTGCGCCACTTATTGTAAGTCTTTTGGGCTAGCTCAATCAGGTTTCCCTCGTCATCTCTGCTTCTCAGCGGGATAGCTTGAGGAAGCAGGACATCGGTTTGTTGGGTGTACTGCTTCGAGGTCACACGCTCGAGCAGCTCTTCTTTTGATCCCTCTGTGCTGAGCTCCAGCCCTTCACAGATGGCTCTGAGTTCGGTTTCGGTTTTGTCTTGGAGAACGAGATACTGCTGGATTTGTTCTGCTGTCTCGATTGCCATTCCAATCTCCTCTGTCTCTCTAGTTGGAGTTCTTGGTTGTTACTTTTAGTCCTCCTAACTTGTAAGTCCTTTGTTCTTTCGCTAGGTGATCAATCGCTCCTTGTTGATGTTGAACGGCATCTCTGAGCATTTGAGCCTTCTGGTCCAGCCCATAGACAGCGTTCTCTATTGCACTGCGCCACTCACTCTTCCTGTACTTGTCGTCTAGCTCTACCAGAGCTTTAGCTAAGATATTGATCTTCTGGGCCTGCACTTCCAATCTCTGTTCTAGATCCTCTAGCTCACACAGGAAAAAGCTCTGGCCAAACAGTAAAACTTTTATCCTGAGTAGGGTCCTCCGAAAGAACTTCCTAATAAAAACAAGTATCCCCATGCACTTAGCTTAGCACAGGGAGAAACATTAGGCCAAACAGTTCAGGCCAAACGGCTAAAATACCCCGTAGTAAGACCCCCCATAGCCTTCCTGGCCAGCTAAGCTGGCCTCTCAGAGAAGAGAGGCTTTAGCTTAGCTACCTGGCCAGCGATTGTGAATCGGATTCTGGTAGCCTTCTGTGTTCCTCTCTTGGAGGCTACCTTCGACAACCCAGCAGACAGTGCACACATCAGCAGTGCAATCTGCTGTGACAAAATATTCCAGCTCGCCTGTAAAGTAATCGCCACCATCAGGATTCAGATGCATCTCAGTCCTGATTTGGTAGCGGCACTGCTCGTCCTCTTCCCACTCTGTCTTAGCAAAGAAGATAGTTCCTTTGCTTGCATAGCCAGAGATTGTAGAGCCGTTCCGGTGCTGAATGCCGTACTTGTCCCCGATATGGTCAACGTACCAGACGGGGAAGTTCAGATCAGCTTGGTTGTACCCACAGGTGTCCTCAACCTGTATGGTAGTGACGTCGTAAATTCCTTCTTCCAGGAGAGGTCCTCCGCAAGCACAGAGGCAAACGAGTAAGCATGGAATGAGTCTCATGTGGTCACACTAGCTAGGAAAAGGGTGGTCATAACCATGAATAAGATAAAGCTGGTTTGGCGTAAGCCAAACCAGTCTCCTTCATGGTGCGACTGAAAATAGAACGTCTGGGCCGCAGCAATTAGCATGCCGAGGCCCAGAAGCCCTTCAGTCGTAAGGAAGGAAGCTACCAGATCACTGGGCATCAGCTTCAACTGGCTGAGGCTTGATGCCCTTTTTCTCACGGTAGCGGTTTCCGTACTCAGTGAGAGTCTCTTTCAGCACAGCCATCTGCTCAACAAGGAAGTCCTTCATGTCATAAAGATACAGGAAGTCTTCCTTGTGGTTTGCGATGTGCAGCAAGATGCTGACGAACACGCAGACCATCGCGCCTGCCATGAGAGCAGTAAGCGTGCCGCCCAGCAAAGCATAGACGGCAATGGCAGCCAGAAGATCAGTAATCAGGCTGAACTTCTCGAGATATCTCCGAATCTTGCGCGGTAGCTTCTGATAAATCAGAATAAAACCGCCAGTAGAGACAACTGCGAGGGCAAAAGCATTACCGATCATGACTAGCTCTCCTGAGGTTGGGGTTCAGCTTCGTCCATCATGCCCTTGACCTGGTCGACGAGACCGGCGACCTGCTCTTTGAGCTCGGACTGTTCTTGCTTGATCTGCTCTTTCTGCTCCTGAGTGACTTCAGGACGAAGACGTGCAACGTGTCCCTTGAGTGCGTTGGCCATGACCTCGCCCTCTTTCCAGGGCACACGCATCATCTCGACCTCGAGTTCCATCTGCATGGCAGCAGCGCGGACGGCCATGGCCTTGGCCTTACTGCTCTTGTTGTCCTCGATCTCTTCACAGGCATTGAGGATCTTGTTGCCCTTGGCGAGGAGATCCATCTCGCGAACAGCCTGCGGATCCTTGAGGTTCATCTCAGCACGCTTGTGAATGGCAGCGAACGGATTGCTGAGGAACTTTACGGTGTGGAAGTACCCACGAGCCACAGCGGTCTCGGCGAACGGCCTACTGTCAGCGTTCTTGAGCTGGCTGATCATGAAACGGGCAGCCTTAATCGACTTCTGGTGCTCCTTGATCTGCTCCTCGAGCTGCTCGATGGCGATCTGGTTCTCAGTCTTGACTTCGTCCTTACTCATGACTCTGCTCCTTGCAGTTTGCGTTGTTTTCTTCTTTCATCCCAAAGGATGAGGTAGTAATCAGCTACTCCAGTTAGCTTCTTTGACATCCAGAAACCTATGCCAAGGCAGGTTCCAGCTGCAATTAGCTTACCGGCAGTGATTGCAATGCTGGTCATCAGTTCACGAAGAAGGTTTCTTCGTTGGGGCTTTTGGTATGTTCGACTTCGAAAATCTCGTCGATTACCAATCGAGCCTTTGCTCCGTCAGGGCCCTCAGTCTCATAGACTGCTGGCACCTTCTGGTCTTTGGCAACTCTTTGCAAGAGAGAGTTGATAGCTGCTGGAATCCAGCCAGCATCTTCGCTCTCGACCGTGATCTTAACTCTGAACGCCATTGTTTCTCATCCTCCGTAGAGTGTTGTGTTGATTTTGCCTGCAATTCTCGTTGCTGCGTCGATTCCCAGTCCTCTGGTAACTCTAAGTTTGTATACCATGAACTGAAAGTCTCCTTGACCTCTACCTGCTTCGCCTGGGACCAGAGGCTTGCCCTTGTAGGCTCCTATGACTTTGTCGCCGTACTTGGTTTTCATACCCTCAGTGACTTGGGTCTTGGTCCATGGCTCCATGACTTCTTTCCACCAGATCTTGGCTTTGGGAGTACCATGTTCATACGGACAATCCTGTATGTCCAGGATCCCATCGCCGTTAGTATCTAGCTTTCCGAAGTCTTTTTCGAAGTCAATTTCACTACCGTCCCCGTCTTCGAGGGCTCCATCGAGCCAGCTGATGTCGAGGAACAGCATTGATCTCTCCTCTCCCGCAGTCTCTCAACAATGTAGGCTAGGCGAGACAAGCAGTCTTCCAGGTTTCCTAGCTGACCTAGGGTCATGGTTGGATCCTGGTTATAGATGGTATCAAGAACTGCTAGGTTAACGCGAAGGTCCATGCTGGCCATAGCCAGATCAAGCATTCTCTCCTGGTCCGGGGACAGTTGACTCATCGCATGCTCCTGAAATGTCGTTGCTTTCGAAGAGACGGACTTCTTCGTGGCCCTTGGTAAAGACCACAGGATACCTCTGGTTTGCGTTCTTCTCGGTCTGAGTGCGAGGGGAGCGAGTGAGGAGGAACAATTCTCCCTCTCTCCCGATGATCTTGCCGTTCATCTCGACGTCTTGTCCCAAAAGGATGCCGAAGATGCGGGAATTTTTGCAGAGTTTGAACTCTACCTTGCGTCCACGGAACGCATCGACATTGGTGAAGACCAGATCGTACTTTGCATGTTGCTTCCACCAGTCGATGTATTCTCGTTTAGCTTGACCTGCCCAGACTACCTTGGTCTTGGCATTGGTTCTTGTGTTTCGCACCTGGAGGGTATCGCCCCTCCTTTTCCAGGTCTTTCCGATCTTAACGGCCTTGCACATCAGTGACTCCTCTGTTTACTGGTTTTCTAACCACTCCTTAAGCTCGTTTATGTTGTAGAAGACAGGAACACCTCTCCGTGTCGCGTCTCTTATTTCACCTTTAGTGCCGACCGAACCTTCAGAGTCTGGGACTACCAGTAGCGCATCGCAGCGCCTAGAAAGTTCTAGTGTCCCGGCAATGAAGTATGTTCCAGGTCGTGTTCCCTCATGGTGTGCTGTGTTAGTGTGAGGGCAGATGGGGAACGCTTCTAAGTTTAGAAGCTCGACTTCGATTGCTAGAATGTCAGCTCTAATGATATTGAGCTTCACCTCGAATGGGTTCTTTGCGGTATAACTACCCGCGATGTAGATCAACTTCATTAGGCTTTGCCCGTTCCATCAGGGTCTAGCTCAGCAAAGCTCTTGCCCTGTGCTTCTTTGAGGTCTGTTGGGGTATATCCAGATTGGTCAACCCACCTATCGTCCTCTCCCAGACCCAGAAGCTGATAGCTCAGTAGGAACAGAGCATTACATGCTAACTGTGCTGTATGATACAGCCCTGTCTCTGGGTCGAAGTCTTCGCCTGCTGCAAAGCGCTCATAGTGTCGAAGCAGAGAGTCTTGAACCCTACTCCACTTCATTCCCTTGCGCCAGTTATGAGCGGCGTACTTCTTTGCGCCGTAGGTAAGTACGTTGCCAACCTCTCTGAGTGCCTCAAAGGGGAGTAGGCTCATCATGCTCTTACCTACGTCGTATCTTTTCGCTCCTAGCTTTTTGCTCATCTAGCTCCTAGAAGCCAAGGAACATCCTTCTCAGGATAGAAGCAGTAATAAAGATGGCTGCTTTTGCTACATCCTTGGCTATGCTTGCGCCTGAGTCCACCTCAGCCACAGTCTGTGTGGGTGTCCGGGGAGGAGTTTTCTTTTCGTCTTGTCGAGCCATCCGCCGAACCTCACTCCAAAGCACTTCTCGCATGCAGGGTTACCACACCGTCCATCTGGATGGCTGGTCATGTTGGCTGTTTTCTTCACCCTCGTGCGTGATCGTTTGCTCTTGGTGTTTTGCCCCAGCTCCGCATACTTTTGGTAGCGTGCCTTTTGGGCTGCTTTTGCTGCTCTCTTAGCTGCCAGTCTCTTATTTTTGGCCGCTTTCTTTGCTTTCTTACTCATCGTCTATCCCATTTTGTTGTTCGAACTTTTTAGCCCACTTCCTAATGGTAGCAGTCGTTATACCATAAGCTCGAGCTAACTCAGTAACTTCCTTAGCAGCTGATGCTGTGCGCTTCTTTCTGTAGCCACTACCTGCATCGACAGCCTCGTTTGTCAGGTCATGATAGGCCTTGACTATCCTTCGTCTCTTCTCTTCTGGATGTGGGCTTTTCTTTGGCATGAGTGATTTCCTTGTGCACCGGGGGAGATTCGAACTCGCCAACCTGTCGATTATAAGTCGACTGCTCTAGCCATTTGAGCTACCAGTGCTCTATAAGAATGATACCCATCCGAACAGTCTTACGGCTAGCCAAGAATAGGCAGCCCTTATCCAGGGCATCTTGTCTTGTCTGAGGATCTTGAAGAACATATCATCAGCACGTTTTCTGTAATCTTTGCTGATGTAGCCTTCCCTCATGAGTTGGTACATTGCATCATGTACCAATGAAGCTCTCATGAAATCAGGAGTATCTATGGTTGGTCCTGATGGACCATCCCAGGCATAGCTCTTGCTGATAACCAGAGCTCCATTATCAGCTAGAAGCCAGATGAAGCCGTTGCCGACGGTGTGTTTCAGTCCTATTCCAGTGTAGTATATGTACTCACTAACAGTGACATATCTCCACTGAGCTTTTTCGATTTTGAATGCGAACATGCTCCCCCTCCCGACGCTTTTGCTCACTTACTAGGTGGCGATGAGCGTTTCTATGTTTTACCATGCCAGACATTTCGATGTACTTCAAGCAGAAGTCAATCGTTTCGTCTGCCCAGAAGATAAGACTCTTCTGGGGCATTTCGAGGAGACCACGTTCAATGTCTAGCACTGCGTTCTTGAGTTTCACAGTAGGAAACTGTGGACTGAAGGCTTCTCTCCTCATTCTGTACTCGTCACACACAGCGGTAAGAATGTAGAAGAAAGACATGTTTTTGAGACGCTTCATGTCGGCTCCTTAAAGTGGAGGCAGGAGGAGCAAGGTATTCGTTAGGGTTGCAAGACGCCGTCGGAACGCCCTGCCCCTCCTGCCATAATGTAAGTTTTCGGGACGTTTGGGCCCATTCTCCCTTACGGTTTACTTACAACCGCCATTTCTCGAATGGCCGGGTCCCCGCTCCCAGTAACAGGCTAGGTAGTCCTGGGAGACGGGGGACACAAAGTCAGCTGCTTGAGTAGTTCCCACCTCTCACCGTTCGGTGGGGATCGTCGCAGTCCCGGCATTGCCGAGGGGAGGAGCAGTGGCACCTAACCATTGCCAGTGAGCTTGTCCTCCGGTGCCCTCGACGTATCTTTTGGCGCTCCCGGTAGGAATCGAACCTACGACCCTCCACTTAGGAGGCGGATGCTCTGTCCTCTGAGCTACGGAAGCTTAAGTTTACCCATATGAGCAGCTCTTTGAACATACGCTAAGATCAGTGCTCTATCGAACTCTGACTGCTTATTGAGTACCTCAATGAACTGCTCAATGACTTTTTCATCTTCAGTACCAGCAAGCCGGTACTCTAAGGTATCCTGAGTATCTGGCTGACTTACCCAGTCTGGATCATGGATGTTAGTCACTTCTTCTCCCCCTCGCCACGCAGGATGGCTATTGCAAGACCGATCGGCCTCCCGGGTGTGTCCTCTCGTCGCTCTAGCAGCTCCAGTGCATTACACGTCCTCTTCCGCAGCCGCGCCACCTCGGCCTCGGCTTCCTTGCGCTTCGCGCGCTCCGTCGTGTTGACGCGCTCCAGCTCGGCAATGCGGGCCCGGGCTTCGTGCAACTTTACCGCCGTCTCTTCTTGTTCTTGGCACGCTCCGGCTAGTGCGGCCCCCAGCTCGGAAATGCGGGCGCACGTCAGGCGCAGGTCGGCCTCAAGCTCGTGGATGTAATCTTTGGCAGCATCTAACTCTAATCCTTCCACGAATTTATCGTAGAGAGATACGCTCACCGGCTCGCTCGGCTTGCACACAGGACAGAAAACAGCGTCTCCGAGATATCGGCCGCACGTTGCACACGAGTACCCGTCCGACATATCTCGGTCGTCGAGCGCACCCGGCTCGCTCGGCATTGTTCTCGATACCTCTGGTACATCCGAGTGCAATACTTCATGCCGATCCTCCGGGCTCAACCCGGCGAGTAGGCCTTCCGGCTTGCTCGGTTTGTCTGTCTTGGATGTCATTAGAATGCCGCCTCAACTACTCCGGGCTTGATGGTTGCCATGGTCCTACTGGTCTCAACCAGCAGTTTGGCATAAGCCAGGTCATACAAGAACCTGACACTGTAGTATGTTCCAACAACGATAGCAGCGAGTGCAAAGGTCTTGAGGAATACCATGTTATCTCCTGTTGGATGTTTGGAGGGCCTGGCGGGAATCGAACCCACGTAGACCTGTTTAGAAGACAGGTGCCTGATCCGCTAGGCTACAGACCCTTTACATGCTCTGTCCTGATGAGCTACAGGCGCTGAGTTGGATGCCCTCGCCTCAGCCTATGCCTAAGGGGATCCTTGAGGGCCGGATTGAACATAGGTCTACATAGGAACCTGTGTCCTTTGATTGCTGTGTAGGCGGGAGAGGATGTTGCTTAGCATGAAGCACCCTAATCTCCGGCTTACTCGTTTAACCTATGCAGCAAATTTAGCACAGAGAAGGGTGAGGGTCCAGGCAATCACAGGGGGCCATGATCACCTGGACCCTCTGCTGGGTTAGCTTCGGGGGGAAGGAAGGTCAACCCAGCTTTTCTGGTCAGTCGTCGAGGGCTCCCTCGAGGTAAGCCTCGGCACGGTTTGCCAGCTGCTCATCCTCGATATCCCCGATAGGACCCGAATACTCGTCGGCAACGTCGGATGCCTTCGAGGGTGCATTCTGGTCCTTGGTTTGGGTACTCTGACCAGACTTTTGCTTGCTCTTGTCACGAGGCCCGATCAGCTCGAGCTCACGGACGTGGACTTCGGTGGTGTACCGCTTGACGCCGTCGCGGTCTTCCCACTGTCGGGTCTTAAGGCGACCCACCACGAGGACCTCACGGCCCTTGTAGGTGTAGTTGCCGACCGACTCAGCGAGAGGACCCCAGGCGACCAGCCGGTGCCACTCAGTACGGGACTGGCGGTTGCCCTGCTTGTCCTTCCACACCTCTTCGGTAGCGATGCGGAAGTTGGCTACGGGAGTCCCATCGGGAGTCATTCGCAGCTCAGGGTCAGCGCCGAGGCGTCCACACAGGATTGTCTTGTTCATCTCTCATCTCCTCTTTGTTTACGCTGGGTTTATTAGACCCAGGTGTGAAAACTAGATGCTGTTCAAGAAGTCTGGATCTACGTAATCAGCATGATCGAGTAGGTCCAGCGACTCCTCCTTGTCGTACTCCTTGACATTGTATCGTTTCGGATCTCCTATCAGTTCGTTCAATCGATTTCTCAGCCTCTTCCAACGGGTAGAGCTGATGTAGATGCCGTCGTTGTGCACTGAAGTTCTTTTCTCTTCATGTACTCTGACAGCAATCTTTGGATTTGTTTGACTTTGGGCTAGGTATCTCCTCCTCTTGACAATACCAAACCTCAGCATAGTGAGTTCGGCGATCAGCTTTTGTACATGCTTCTTTTCGCCTTGGGTCAATTCACCCTGACAGGCTTTGAATTTCTCAAGCAACTCAAGCTGGTTTTCCAAGTCTTTGAGGTGCTCAAGTGCTTGCTTCCAGCGGTCCCAGTTCTTATTGCTTTCAGCATGAGCATCAGCAATCTTAACCAGCCGCTCACGGTACTCCAGCTCCTCTTGAAATTCCTGAGTCAGGACTGCTTGTGGATCTGTTCCCTCCTTCGACATAATGTCGATTTCTGTTGAGCTGTACTCGCGCTGAGCATCGATGATGAAGGAGTCCTGCCAGTGCTGCTCTAGCTCTTTTCTGGTCCGCTCGATGATGCCGTCGATGACGTCACGAGCTTGCCATTCGCTCATCTGCTTACACAGATAGATGTAGAACTGTTTAGCTTGTCGTTTGAGGTAATTAATCTTGGCTTCATCGAAGTTCTGAAGTCCCATCTTGTCCTCAAGGAGGAGGATGAGCGCTTCTTTTCCGGATACTCTGCGAGTCATTGCTTGTGCCCCCTATGTGAGTTGTTAGACTTCCTAGGCGAACATGCTAAGAGCTGCGACTAGTCCCAGAAGGACTATCAATGCGGCCATTCTTATTCCTCCACTGGCTGTACTGCTGTTGATGTTGAGCTTGTGTGAACACACGCCTCAAACACCAATCACACAGACAGTATCCTATTGTCAGCCCAGCACTGCTGAGCTAGGTTTACTTGAGGCCTCTGAGTTCCATCAGTGCCTCTGCTGTTCTGGCTACATCTTGTGCAGCCCGAATCAGTTTTCTCATGTCTTCAGTGAGTGCCTTAGCCTTCTTCTTGTCGTCAAATTTGGCCTGAACTGCCATCATATAGCCCATCAGTACGCCAAAGCTTTCTGAGAGGCTAGTGATGCCCACTGAGAACTGTTGGGAAGTCAGCATGCGAGGTGATTCATCCCTGCTTGCCATGACTACTTCCTTTCAGGAAAGGTGATGCAGTAAAAGCGATCATCGAGAATCTTCTCGAGCTCAGGCTTTACTTGCTCCCAGCTCAGCTCACCAGCTCCACAGCCAGGGCGAGGCAGAACTACATTCTGCCAGCCATGCTTATCAGCTAGCTCAACTAGCTGACGCGCAGACTTACGGATGATGTCCATGCGGGCAACAGATGCCCAGCCTGGCACACGCTGCCCAGGTTTGAACTTGCTTTGCATATGACCGACGACGTTAGCTTTGTCGGGCTTGCAGTCAGTATGTACAGGCTTAACGGGAAAGGCTACGAGAGCCCAGCTCTTGCTATCACGACTGATGGTGGCGACACTCTGGGTCACATTGCCATTCTTACGGATCAACTTGCCGAGATCAAAGGGGACCTTAGGCCACATGTCTTTGGCCTTAGCAGCACAGCCTCGACCCATGACACAGTCACCATTACGCTTGGTAAAGCCATTAGTGGTGATGCAGATAGCATCAGGGGTAAAGCCATAGGTATCAGGCTTGAACAGGTCTCCACGAATCTCTTTCATGTTTAACCTCGTTCTACTGGAACATTCCTTTAGCTGAGTCTTTCATGGCAGTTGCAACCCACGCTACTACCAGCTCTTGCAGGTCGCCCTCAAAGGCTTCCTGTGCATCGATGATTTGCTTTCCTGCTTCACTGGAATAGAAATCCAGGCAGGCAATGAGCATTTCATCGGTGTAGTGCTTGTTGTACCGTTCGGCAACAGCAACCATCAGCTCCGGCAATTTAGCCATCCCGTGTTTAATGATGGTCTGACCAGCAGGCACGTTAGTGAACTGTTTCCGAAGAGTGTTCTTGAGGCGACGTTCGACCCCTGATACCTTTATAACGGCAGTGATGAGATCTTCACGTGTAGCGGAATCAGATCGGATGACGACCATGGTCTACCTCTCCACAGGGTTGGGCACGTCCTTCTCTCCGTTGGGACAGTGCTCGATTGCGAGTTTGCGAACCTCGGCAATTTGAGGGTCATTGATATGTCCCTCATTAACGGTGAACTCCTCTCCGCAGATCACTACTGCATGTGCGTATCTTTCCAGTGCAATGATGCCATGCGCTCTTGGATTAGCTGAGACATTAGCTACCCTGATGACAAAGATGCCAATCAGGAAGAAAGCAATAACTGCTACGAAGAACGGCAACGCTGCTCGGAACGTGGTAACAGCAAAATCTTGGGCTCGCGGGAACATTCTGCTCTCCTCTTGATTTCTTGGTCTACTTCATCGATCTTATCCATCACTGCTGATCTATATTGCTCAGTAGCATGGACTTGGATGATCAGGTCCAGGAGATGCTCCTTGTACCTGGGAAGATCATCGTCATGAAGATTCTTGATGCTGACCTTGAACTTCATTACTTGTCTCCGAACAGGTCTCCTTGAGGCGAATCCTGAAGAATTACGTCGGCCTCTGTGAACACGTGGTCTTGCCCATTCTTGAGCTTGACCACTGGCCAACGATCATGGATGCGCTTCTCGAAGTCGCTCTTAGGTGGACGGGTGACCAGCTTGACAGTGTTCCTGGGGCCGACAAGTTTGCCAGCTACCATTACATCTCGCTTGAGTCCGACGCCACGCATCAGACCACCAGGAACCCTGAACTCCACTTTGCCCTCGATAAACGAGTTGGCACGGACAGCAACGTTCTTGACTTCGCCACGGCGTCGCCAGAAGTCCAGTCGACTGCGCTTTGCGAAGCCAGACCAGGTGGCGGTGCCTTGGCCCTTGGTACCAATGACCAGGACAGGCTCGCCGACCTTGCTCTTGAACTTCTTGAGTTTCAGCGTTTTGCACATCGTTCCAACTCCTTGATCTTCTTACGCAGTTTATCTCTGCGCCGAATCCTTTGCACCGCTAGCCGTCTCGCTTCTGCGAAGCTAGCTGAGCCTGTGTCGTGTGTCAGCATGCTCTCCAGGATCTTGAGATCCGTTTTGAGCCTGTTGATCCGCATCTGCAGCAAGTCGCGCATCTCGTGCCTCCACACATCTGGTGTGATACCACTTATTGTCTTGTTTGGAATGAGGTTCGAGGTCTGTGTCTATGAGCTTGTTACAGAGCCGACAGAGCATGAATCTCATCTGAGCTTTTCTCCTCGGAGATAGGCCTTGATCCTAGCTAGGTGCTGAGGATTTGCGAGGTTGAAGATAGGAATGTCATTGCGCTGAGCAATGCGCATTCCTTGTGCTGTGCCCCCCTTGAGCTGTGCTCCAGGAGTCCAACACACAACGAATTTCACAGGTTCATCCAATCCCACGCCCAAGATGATCATGCTGTTGCGACCATGCAACTTCTTGGCGTAATCACTGCACTTGTCCCACGCAGGATGGAACAGAGCAGCGTGCTGCAGGTGGTTCGCCTGTGCGTGTTGAGGACGGAAGACAATGACTTGTTGCGGATCAGCACCAGCTTGGAATGCCTTATCAGCACCCTCTGCGCCACCAGAGCGCAGAGTCCAGCCGTCCTCGGACAGCTTGGCAGCCAGGCGTTTCATGACACCCAGGATGTCCTTGGGGGTCTGACGAGAACCGATGCCTGCGTAGTACTTCTTGCCTTCCATGCTTGCCTCCTTGTTTCGTGGGCACCACTGCTTGTGAACGGGTGTTTTGGGATGGTAGATCTCTGAACAGAGACTACAGACCTTCAGCTCCTTCTCGAAGTTGCTTCTCACAATGCTCCTCCCAGACATCTTTGAGGGCCTTCATGAGTGGATCAGGAATGGGAACTACGTTGATGTCGCGCCAGCTTTTCTTGACGATTAGCAGACCATTGTAGGTAACTTCTACCTCTTTGGTCTTATCATCAAAGTTGAGATCGTATCCCTCGTCCAGAATGGCTAGCCGCTTGGCCTGAGCTAGTTCGTACTTGGTAGCACTGACATAGACGCTCATGGTGGGTCTCCTAGCTTCCACGACATGTAGATCAGGCCTAGCTCTAGGTCTGTAGCTATGGTGAGAACTGATGTTTCGTCTTTAGTTTTGAAACGAACAGAGTAGAGAGTGACTGGCTCTTGGTCTTGCTCTAGAGCATCGACAAATTCCCACTTCTCATGATCAGTGGCCAGGTTGTTCAGCGAGAGGACTTTTTGGGCTATTTGAGGCCGTGCCTCAATAAAGCCTTCAAGCTTATGATATATGACAGGCTTGAGTCTCATGCCTCGATCTCTCCAAATCCGTTGTCTACCATGTAGACTTTGTCAGGCTCTTCCTCGATGATCCTGCGCATCATCCTGCAGGCATGTCTCCAGCCTCGCTCGTAGTCGAGCGTAGAGCAAGGCTCTGCGTCTTCTACTTCGCACAGCTTGGAAAGAATCTCGGAGGTGGTCCACGCAGTGGGTTTGGTCATGATTGTCTCCTTGGCTCTGCATTTACACGGACTTGCCACCGTCAAGATTGTAGGCGTGTAGCAACGCCTCGTTGTTCGGTGATGTCTGGGTGGAGGGGCTGCTAAACTGCCCAGCCCTGATCTCTCTTACCTTTGCAGTTCGACCCAGATTCACCTACGCTAGCAGTGCATACCTGCTAGTCTCTCCTTGGTTGCATTAAGGATGGCACCCACGACGTTTCATCTACCCCGTCCGGTGCCTCTCTGCATGGGCTCGACCGACATAGCCGATCTTTAGCAGAGCGTTGTGATAGCAGGCTTAGCAATCGTGCTTGATTTAACCGAGACTCGGCACCTGCTGTTTGAGAGTTACAGCGGAGATTGTCTGGGGAAGACCCTGCTCTCTGTCCTTATGCAGCTTCACGAGTTTCTAGACTGCACCATAGAGAGTGTGCTCAACGGGATGCATCCCAGTCTAGGCTTGGCTCAGCATGTAGGCTAAAGAACTGAGAGAATCTAATCTCCTTGGTTTGCTGTTCGTCTCACCGCCTAGCTGTACAGGCTAGACTTCCTAAGTAGTAGCTCTGCAGTCACAGCGCTGTGATTACCCTTTATCGGGACACTGCTTCTGCTACCACCTCAGCGTTACTTGATCAGCTTCCAGACCTCCCCTGTTTCGTTGCCACAGGGAACACGATTCCCTGTGTCTTTGAAGATGCCCTGCTCCAGCAGGGAGTGTGCGATTTCTGCGTTCTCGCGCCAGGTCTTGATGACGAAGAGTCCTTCCCTGAGCACCAGGTCAACATCACAACGATGAGTGAGCTTGCAGATGGGAATCCCATCCTCGCCCTGAATCAGGAGAGCAGTCGTGCCATCCTGATACTTGCCCATGATGGTGATGTAGCCAGGACCAAGTGGAGTTTCGCACGGAATTCGCATGACCTACTCCTCTTCGATAAATTTGGAGATTTCGATCATTCTTTGCTCGTTCATCCTTCCTCTTGCCATGGCTTCGACGAGCTTCTTGGTCATCTTCTCGACCTTCCAGGCATCCGCGTCCCGCTGCAGGTCCCTGAGGTCCTTGTGTAGCTGGGTGAGAAAGCTGACCCACCTGTCTGGGGTGTTGTTTTCGCGTGCGAGCTTGGTTGACACCTCATCCACCATGTTGTTGATGTAGTTGATGTCTTCCTTGAGCTTCTCAGCCGTGTTGTAGATCTCGGTGATGGTCATGACAGGTCCTCCGCGAGCAGGGCGAGCTGAGCCATGTACTCCTGGTATTCCCAGTCGTCCAGCTCTGACTGAGACTTGCCGAACATCTGCATGCACAGATCATCGGGATCCTCGGTGTTGTCGTCCAGCTGCTTGCCGAACATATTGGTAATGCCGTTCTTGTAGCGGTCGTAGTCGCTCACGTTTGCCCCCTTGTGGGTGTTAAAAAGGAAGATCCTCATTCTCCCAGCGCAGCCTTTCTGCGTGGTTTTCCCAGGTTCTGTTGTACTCGTCCGACTCCTCCTCAACCAACATGAACTGCTCGTTGCCGTTCATGTTGTCCAACCACATGTCCCACTCCCAATCGGGAGACTCGTTGTTGGGTTGGCCTTTGTAGTGGAACGGGCATTTGTGCAGGCTGTCCCAGTCGCTGACGACCCAGCCACTACCATGACACCAGCACTGAGTCTCGTCTTCGCAGCAGTCATACTGCATCTGAGCCTGAATGCCGCTAAGAATGTCTACCGACATGCCTTCCTCCTGAACTCGTTGAGAGCTTCGAACTGATCGATAGGAATGATGGCTAGCTTGCCATCTACTGGCTTGTGGCACATGAAGCGTGCATGCTGTCTACACTGAGGACAGTCATGAATGTCTGCCTTGTGAGCGCAGCGAACTCCGCATCTGCCCTGCATGTACAGAAAGTACTTCTGTACTCTGATTGTAATGGGCCAGAACAGATTGACCAGAAAGTCTCTCATGTTTGCCTCACTTGTTATGCGTGAAGTACTCGACGCAGTCCTTTGCTTCCATGAGTCCGATGCCCAGGCGGGCACGCATGGACTTGATGGCGAAGATCCGTTGTCCGCTGTTGGCAAGTTCCTTCTCTTCTTCGGTCAGTTCGTATGGATTCTCAATGCGATTCAGACGAGCTTTACAGAGCTTCATCAGCTGCTTGACCTCGTCAGCCCCCATGAAGCTGAGAACCTTCTCGAAATTGACGGTTGCGGGGACATCTTTTATCATGGCCTGCCTCACTTGATGCGAATGTGACGAGAGTAGAACCTGAAGCTCTCAGCTAGCTCGTCGTGGTTAAACTCCCACTCACCATTGCCGCCGTACTTGGTATCGACGTTGCGGATGAGCGAATGCGGAGCAATCGGCGTCTCTTTGAGACTGAACTCAGCATTGATGGTAACCAGGCCGTAATCGCTGTCGATTTCCATGTCTTCCTTCTTCAGCTGCTCCTTGCTGTACAGGATGCAGTGCATGAAGTTAGCAGGCTCAGCCCATTCCATCATCTCAGCAGTCTTCTGAGGAAGAAAGCGAGTTGGGTATGGGTATTCGTTTGTACAGTCGATCGGACGAGGGCTGTACTCATAAATGAAGAACTCTTCCATTCCGGCCTTGATCGGGATGACCGTTGCAGGGATGTTGTGGGTCTGATTAGCTGCTACCTTGACTACCAGGCAGTAGCCCTTGTCTACTACCATGGTGCTGTCATTTGCTTCTGTGAGCGGGACAGCTTTGACTGAGTTGATCATGGACTGAGCCATGACTCGGTAGTACTCACGCTGCTCTTCGTTAAACAGCGGGCAGAGATTCTTGGCGAAGGGAAGGATTTCGATGGTTTTCATGTCTTGCCTCTCTTAGCTAGCTGTAGAACACCATGGACCACATGAGGTAGCCGATGATGAAGAATGCGACGACTTTGGCCAGGTCCTTCATGGCTGGTTCTCCTGGTCCTCAAAGTGCTTACGCATCTTTTCGGTCTCGTCGACCCAGACTTTCTCTACGTAGGCCCATTGGTCCTCAGTGAGCTTCTGCTCGATCCAGCCTTCCAGACACTGGCGGCTGCAATCTCGCATCCACATCTCTACGGCCCACTCGTGGAACGTACGGCCTTTGATGACTTCGTTGGGATCCATGCTTGCCTCAGTACTTGTAGGGGGAGATCTTGTGCATCTCTTTGGCGGGGATGCTTTTGAATTGCTTGCTGGTGACCTTCTTGTAGCCAATCTGCCTGAGTCTCATAGCAGTCAGCTCTCTGTTGGTGGTCTGAACTCTGATGTCCTCGGCTCCTCGCTCATGCTCAGAACCGAACACTTCGTAGGTAGTGACGACATGGTTCATGACGTTTTCTCCGACTGGTTGATTAACCCTCTCCATCTGTCCTTCATTTAGGTTATTTCAGACAGCTGATCACCCCTTAAAAAGGGGAAGAGACCAGTTACGGAGTAGGTATTTGTGACAGGCGCGGGCGTAGCTTTTACTCCATGTAATCAGCATGATACATAGAATAAAGAACCACTTACATTACTCTATTAGCTTACTTGACTAGTATTTGTATTAGCCTAATTTAGTCTAGTTGCATGCTTGATTTCATGCTCTGAAACCATGCTCTGACTAGCCACCCCTCCTTCGACATATCTATGCAGATTGTCTCTGTCGTAGGGTATTAGCCTATATATATGCCAGATGTCCCCCTTGTGTTTCCCCGAATCTGGCTATCCGTTCAGCACTGCTGAGCCGGAGTATCAACTTGGGGATGTATTATCTAAGTCTCATTCCCCCTTCGGGGGGACTTATATCCCTCGCTTCGCTCGGGGGTCTTTTCTCCTTTATTCTATGTATAGGAGAAATGACACTTTATTGGCTAGGAAAGAAAGAACTGCCCCGTTTTTAAAGGAAAACAAAAGAAAAGGGAGCCCAGGCTGACTAAACCTGAGCTCCCTTAAGCAGGAGGAGGCAGATCCTGCTGATTGGTCCTTAGATGGGGAAGAGGTTGGACATGTGGTTAGGGTCAGCCTTCATGGCTGCCTTCTCCCAGGCCATGTGCCAGAACTTGGCTGTCAGTGTCCGCTGGTCCTCACGTCCATACCTGTCCAGACAGTGAGCGAAGCGTTTGAATGCTGCCCACTGTCTCTCAAAGGTCCTTTCCTTGAGGTTGTCCATCACTTGGACTCCTTCTGACGCTTCCACTCGTCAGCGAAGACTTTGCCTGTGGCCTTGGCACCACGTGTCACCTGCTTGGCAGTCCAGACCAGGCCGAACAGACTGTACTGACCGGCGACTTTGGGGATGACGGCTGCGATCTCGCCCATGCTGGGCTCTTGCTTGGCGTTCTCACTCATCACTTCTCCTCCTCGAGTTCCTTGCACTTGTGCTCAGCCAGGGCCATGAGGTCTACGACACCCATGTCCATCTCGTGACCCTTGTTGATCACGTAGGTGATGTCATGCGTTGCGTCATACTTGACGCTAGCCTCATCAGGCTGGAACACGACGTGATCGAACTCACAGCCACAGAAGGCTACGGCGTGCTCGTAGTCTCCGAGGGCAATGATGCCCTTGCCTGAGCTGAATGCCAGGATGAAGAGCATCAGGGCGGCGAAGACAGTAATGAGAATCGTTGAGGTTTTGAGTGCACTCATGTTACTTCTTCTCCTTGTCGTTCTGTACCAGTCCGACCGCCGCACCAGCTACAGCACCAGTGACAGCCCAGCAGGGAGTTGCGATGGGCAGGAGTGCGAGAGTGATGGGAGCAGACGGGATCAGGCAGACCCCGATGCCGACGCCGAACAGGGTCGAAGCGAAGCGGTTGGGCATCTCGTTGTGGATGGCACCCAAAGCCCCACCCACGATGGGAAAGGAGATGGGCGCGGTCAGAGCCAGGGCTCCGTGCACAGGAGTCATGATGGCACCGAATGCAGCTCCTGCGATTCCGCCGATCACGGTGTTTTTGACCACGTTCACGATTTTCTTCTCAGCTTTCGTCATGGCTTAGCCTCCTTAGCCTTTCGTTTCGTTAAGTTTCTTACCCTTCAGAACTTCCAGAGCCATGTGAGCTCTTACTGGATCGATCAGCTGTCCAGCAATGCTGATCTGATTCTGGTACAGCTTGACGTTGAAGCCAAAGCTGGCTAGCTCAGCAGCCATCTCCACGATGCGCCCGCTGTTGTACGGGCAGGTTGGCCGATGGCTGTTCTCGTCGTTCATGTGCCCGTCACAGAGCTTGCAGCGCATGATTTGAGTCTGGCGTAGCCCGAATCTGAGCTCCAGATTCATGCTACATCTCCTCCTGTCGGCGTTGCAGGTCTGCGAGCATCTCTTCCTCTTCCTGCTCGAACCTAGCCTTGCATTTGTCGCACATGACGGGCTCACCAGGAGCTGGTGGTCCACCGAACTCTTTGTCGTAGTCCACGACCCCGTCTTTGCAGAATTCGCATTTGTACATGATCAGATCTCCTCAACTACTGCTGCTTGGGCCTGTGCAGACGCCTCCACGTGGGAAGCGTATGTTGGACATCGCGAGGAATGCCCTTGCGCCACTCGGAGAGCCACTCATCCGTCTCTGTGTGTATCACGTCCACTGAGGTCCAGCGAAAGATGGACGTCAGGCATGCCTTGAGCATGATCCACCAGAAGTGCCACTTGCCGTTGAAATACATGGTTGTCATGATTAGATCTCCTGTTTGATCAGACCTAGCACTGCCCTGGGTTCGGACCAGGAACAGCACTAGCTCTGAGGTTAATGCGAAGCGTCGAGACTATGCGTAGCGGTTGA
>Ga0272441_10000384_pt1 | contig 101394 bp, 143 predicted proteins | sample SSMProp6N_FD_193582 | JGI IMG/M metagenome (GOLD analysis project Ga0272441, IMG submission 193582) | Marine sediment archaeal communities from Little Sippewissett salt marsh, Falmouth, MA, United States - SSM-Prop-6N | ecosystem: Environmental > Aquatic > Marine > Wetlands > Sediment ...
TCATCCGCTAAACAGTAACACTAAAATCATATCAATATAATCACGAATAAATAGTCTTAATTCTAATGACATTTCTTCCTCTTTATTTTATACTTTTTAATAAAATAAACTATAATAACAACCACCATCCCTGTAGCAAGTATAATAATAATACACAGTACAAAAATTAATGATATAAGTGCCGCCTTCTTACGTTTTGTAACCTCTTCATTCCTTAGTTCAGCAGCTATGCCTTTGAATATACTGAAGCCCTCTTTGAAAACAAGCTTCCATAATTTTTCTCCGCTTTTACCAAGACCAATAAGCTTACGATACTCATCATCAACCATTCTATGTTTTTCTCGTAACAATTTATAGTCAGCTGTCTGTTCTATATAATACTCATTAGTCATAGCAATATAGGCTGTCTCCCGCTTTTCCATACGGTCAGCTATGAAGATCATTTTCTTTACATACTTATGTGTATAAATAAAGTTCCACTCCATACGGGAACACTCCGCCTCATACCGAACAAGCCAGGACTTGTCTATGTAAACTTTCGTGGTAAACTTCTCAAACTGACTGTTGTATGCGTTCCACACTCCATAATAGTTAAGGGGATCACGTGCAAACTCTTCCGGTGTACCTTTGTTAAATCTGAACTCTTCTGGCAGAGGAACTCCTGCCAAGTAGTAATCATAGATCCTACCTATACCCCAATGAATTGCGGGGATATACCATGATGGATCATTATTAAACTTAATACGAGCATCCCATAGAAGGATATACATTACCTTTAGTGCATTTAAGGGATCAAACATATCCTCGATACTACTATATTTAAAACCAAATACTTGTGCAAGATGTGGAGGCATGTCTTTAGTAACTACCAACCAAGCATGGTCGATAGCCTCTCTTCTAAACTGAAATACTCCTGCTTCAAGTATCATGTAATACTCATACTTAGTTATGGGTCCAACCTTCACCTTAACAGTCTTTGCAAGATAAGGAGTATCCGCATTTTCCAGTTTTTTATAAGTACGAGCATTTGGCGCTCCACCTGTCTCTTTTACAGCAAAAGTTATTGCTTGAAAAGGCGGACATGAAATAAGACGAGAATACCTTATGTTTAATCTCCAGAACTCAGTCTGTACAGTATGGTGCATACCCTGCTCGTTATAAAACTTTGGCTTACCTACAAAACTCTTAGTATATTTTTTACAATGATCAGCAAAGATCTCACTGCTCATTTTATATACCCTATTATAACGGTCAGCTGAGCTTAGTATCTGTGCCAGTGTTCTTTGGTCATCTACATAGTGATATTTATCAACTACCATCTTCACTCTATCCCCACCATCCTTATGAAAATATACTGCAAGGAAAGTAGAGAACAAGAACATAAAAAAGAAACATACTGCACAAACAAATGTTATTGTCAGTAATCTACGGAAGTTTAACTGCATACCTACTACCTATTATAATGGAAAACTTATCAAAAGTCCACTTCATCATCTGACTTATTAGCCTGCTCTATGGCCTGAAGTGTTTCTTCACCTTCTATCTCACCAATAGTCTGATCGAAGTTCATCTCATTAAGATGCCAATTAAAGGTAACTGAAACAATAGGACACTCCCTAGCTACAATACTTATAAGTTGGTTCTGCCCTCCAAGTCTTAGTTCCTCAGACCTATTAAGTGCAAACACTATATCGGGATCTTGCAGATAGGATACTGTACCGCCTATGTCCTTGTCCTGCGGTTTATATCCCTTCTTCTTTTTACCCATACTGCCCCGGCCCATCTGAACAGTTGCTACTCCAATCTTATTTGTTTCAAGCATAAAGTTCTTCATGGCTCGTGAGTTCTGTTGCAGATCCCTCCACCCGCCATGATCTATAGGTGTATTGGCTTCCAGTAAATAAAGACCATCGATCCATAGCAGATCCGGGTCGTGCTTCTTGACCAGATACTTTATCCAGTTCATATTGTAGCTTCCGGTAAACTCAGAAGAAGCAGCTGGTGACTCAAACCGAAACCAGTTCTTCTTCTTCTTCAGTTTATTTTCAAGTGCTCTGAAGATGGCTTTCAGCTCTCTCGGTGTATACTCCTTACGGGTCCACTTTGTATAATGAGCATCCACCAAGCACGCATAGTGTCTGGTCTGCATTTCATACTCACTCATCTCAAGTGGTACGCATAGTACATTCTGTCCATGAAGATCGTATGCCTGTGTGCAGTCCTCCATAGCAGTAAAGGTCTTACCTGCTTTAGATATACCTGTGTACATAATAAAGTTACCAGGATGCTTCCCTCTCGTTGCCTTTGTAATAGTTGGCCAGGGGTAAGGAACCCCCATAGTAGTATCACGATACTTACTCTCATAGTCAGGCAGACTCTCCGCAGTAGTCTTACCCGTAGTCGGACTGTATACCGTATTAAACCTGTCTATAAAAGATACAGCCTGCCTTCGTATCTCCACAAAATGATCATTCTGCAAAGACATCTCTGCTTTCTCAATAAAAGAAACAGTCTCCCGTTCCTCATACATTCTACGGAAAGCATCATAGTAATACTGTACTGTTTCACCTGACTTTCTTAATTCTATATTCGGGAACTCAAGTGTAAATGTTTTTATACTTGGCAGCTTATTATACTTAAGTCTGTGATCTATTATAAACTGCATCTCCCTGTGATACTCCCCCAACAACTTCGTGTTGAAATTTCTCTCAAGCAGGTAGTCTACTGCCTTTTTATCTTTTAAGCATAACGATACAGCTTCTAGTTCTACGTCACCGCCTCTGTGGATCAGTGCTTCTTCTTCTGGTTTCTTCCTTTTTCGTTTAGCCATTATATCTCCTAAAATAATTCGTCAAGAAGATTATACCACCCTTTAAACTTAATACCTGTACTTAACTGGAGATCAGTCTGGTGGACAATATAATCTATATCATACATCTTACTAAAAAAATCAGCACGCATACCTTTCTCATAAGTTAAATAATTAAAGATAGGATAATCAACTGCTTTAAAAAAATCCTGCTCTCTATCATTCAACTTACGATTAAAAGTTATAACAAAAATAGTATACAAATAGTTCCAAGATATTGTATATAAAACCTTCCTGGCGCCAAGCACCGGACGGTACTTTGAAAACTTCCATATACCTTTTTTGTCATAAAAGCACTCAGCCTGTATAGCTATAGAGTGCTGCGCTGTATTTAAACCTTTTATTTCACCACGTATCATAGTGGGACTTTAGTAGTTATGTCCAAGCACCCTAATATAAACTTTGCAAAAGGATTATCTTCATCAGCTTCAAGAGCTTCTGTAAAATCACTACTATGAAACTCTACAAGTGTGATCTTTTTAGAACCTATTCGCTCAAGAAGTATAGAAGCTATAGTTGTTAGAACTTGCTTAGGTACAAGGTGATTTACAACCAGAAGATCCGCAAACTCCATAATGAGAAAGTCTGCCCCCTGTAATCTTTCCAAACCATCGTTTTCAAACTTAACAAACATATTCATATTTGATATTTGAATGGTTTTGTGACCTTCGTACTTCACAAGGAAGTATTTGACTACGTATGCATTTAACATACATATTGATTTGATAATATCTTCTGTCTGAGAGGTAGGCTTAAGCACACAAAGGCCCTCCGCAGCCTTAATGCGGTCCAGTGCCCTTGCTATATGTTTTGGAATATCCTTCATGTGCACATCAAGGTATTCCTCACGCACCCCCCGATAAAGAAGTGACTCGTGTGATAATATTAAATCAGTACTCGGCATAATTACTCTCCGTTGCTTGCTTCAAATGTAAGATCTTACTTTACTACAGAATATTTAATGTTAACATGAAAAAGCCTTTTCTCGTTAATCATGTTCTGTATAATTTTCTTCATATCTGCCTGTTTGTACCCTTTTATGGGCAATATGCAGATATTCAACTCCTCGTCCCGCAAAAAAGACTCAATCAGTTTACGGTAAACCACTTCCCGGATCTTATCGTTAAGTGTTATTTTAAAGAGAGGTTGCTTAACATCAAACTTAATTGTCTTTGTCGGAGTTTTTTCAGTTATTAACTGATAGTCCCCCCACACATTAAGCATATTGAAACAAGCAGTACATGCATTACACCACTTGGCCTTACGGTCTGACTTTGAACTGCACACTTTACGTGGTAGGGTCTTGGCACCAAGATGTTTATTAATAATAGACATCTTATTAAGAGCATCCTTCTGCATATCAGGATCTGCTTTTATCAACTGTTCCTTCCATGTATTATCATTCTTGTTTTCTTTTATCAGAATGATCTCCTTTTTACCCTTCATCATCATATACACCTGTGCCTGATAAGCATACTCAGGCCATAGATTAGGATTATCGTAAGACCGCCAGTTCATACTCTTTATTTCAATAAGGTAGACCTTCCCGTCATTAAGTGTAATACTGCCGTCAAGTTGTGCTACAATATTCTTGAACTTGTGAAGCCTTTTATCCGCAGCGTCCACCGCCTTCACCTGTTCCTCAAAAACACAGCTCTTAATCTTACCCTCTTCCTTGGCAAGCTGAATGTAGCCCTGTATCCTGTCATGAGTATCATCCCCGTTATGAAATTTGCGGAAGGTGTCAGCAGAAAAAGGATCTAACTCTACATTTAACATCATAAGCACCTGCTTACGCAGACACCCGCCAAGCTGTGACGGATAGATCCCCACATGCCTCATACGGTTATGCGTAAAGAAATCTACTATAACCCTGTCAAGTATAGGCAATAACTTCTCATCCGCTTTTGCTTTCTTCATTATTGAATTGATACTCATTACTTTCTCCTTATCTCTTTAAATTATTGACACGTTTAATTACATCATCAAGTTCACTGGCAGAAACTACATGACAATCCCACGCCATAGTGGTTATCTTAAGTCCCTCAATAGGCTTACAGTCTTTAGAGAACATCTGCTGCATAATCCACTCTGCCCCCTTGATATCCATAACCTCAACCGTGAGGATTAATCTCTTCTTATCAAGTATGTCCTGTGTTGCTTTCTTGTGCATAGCTTCTATTTTCTTAATAGCATCCTCACCTGGATCTTTAGCCTTTTTTTTCATAGAACCTGTCTTTTTACCTATACCTTTATCTTTACCTTTAATTTTTCCCGGCATCTTTTTCCTCCTGTACCTTTTTAATAATTGAAAGTGACCTATTTATCTGTTCCTGCCACCTTCCACGATCATTTATACCGTGATCCTTATAGAAGTCTGTTATATAAACAATCTTCCCTTTGAGATTAAAAATCAAAACAGACGTATCATCATCACTATCCATAAGTAGTTCTTCTTTTGCTTCTTTAAGTGTAGGATACCCCTGCACCTTGGGACACCCGAACCTGTAACATAGTGTAAAAAACTTACGTTTCATTTATTCCTCCACAAGTGTTACTTTAAGTTTTAAGTTATACTTTTTAAAATCAAGCAACAATACAGGGTTCACCCCTTGTGCGTATGCTTGGCCTTGGAGCTTGTTCCACATTTCGACAGTAACTGAGATACTTTTTTTATCTGTCGATTTAATGTCATACATATTCTGATCGTCCTTAAGATCACCTTTATCAAATGGAGTCGCCCCGCTGTTCTTTGTCTGCTTCAGCCCTAATTTCTTCGACAACTCTTTCTCTCTTCGATTTGCAGTCCGCTTCACTGTATTTCTTTTTCTTCGTCCAGAAAAGCCCGTACTCTTTGTCATAGAACCACTCCCACCATTTTTTCTTAAGAAACAGGAAGTCACATCCTGCTGCCACATAGCTTCTGAGTTCCTCTGCCATACTTGGAGTAAGCTTTCCCCAAAAGTAGACATCAATATAGATCTTTACACGCTGAAGTGCCTTGAACTTATACACCTTTATCTTGGCAGCCCGAAAATACTTCTTTACTATTTTGCGGAACTCCTTGGTAGTAACAGGTGTTGTGTTAAGACCTATCTCACCCTGATTTATTGATTGCTTCATTCATCCTCCTCATCCTTCATTGTTTTAACAGTAATAAAAAATAAAATAAGGCCGGAAGCTGACCCAATGCCTAAGCCTATAATTATCCACTTTATTATTCTTATTAACTCTTTAGGAACATAGTTAATTATGTTGTGTACCATTAATGCCTCCGCAGTCTTTACGAATTATATCACTTGATATTGGCTCAGTGTAATAAATCTCAAGTGCATAAGTTTCTTCAAGTGCTTCAAACTTATGAAACTGTCCTGGCTTCACACTAGTTTTCTGCCCAGGCAATAGTATAGTAGTATCAGTAAGCTTGTAATCTGTTTTCTCTACAGTTACTCTAAGATGACCGCTATCAACATAAAACAGATTGTGCTTATGCTCGTGCTTGTGCATAGAACAGAACCCACCTTTTCCTATAAAGATCCTGTGTACCTCACAATTACTATTCTTGAATATCAGTTCTGTGGTTCCCCACACTTTCCCCTCTATCATGCCTTATCTCCATTTACAGAAAAGATCCGCCTTTCTTCTACAGGTAACCCAATACTCTCAGAATACTTTTTGGCAGCAAGCATACCTTCCGAGTACCCATAATCAATATAGAACACATGCTTGGTAGCTACAAGAAGCCAAGCAAGCCCTGCCCGTATTCCATGCTTTCTCTCTTCTGGTACATTGTCATCAAGTATACCTTCCTGTGTATAAAGAAGATGAGAAGCAATAGGTGCTTCCCCTCTCATCAGGCTGTTACGCACACACAGTCTTGCGTACTTTACATTTTTCTCCACAGCCCCCGCATAGGGACTCTCAAGAACCACTAGTTCCATTACTACCTCCAGTTTCCTTTAGTGCTTTACCTAAGTCATAAGTAAGACCTTCTATCCTTTGTACATGATCATGGTTGACAGTATCGTGCATTATAGTCCTGTATTTACTAAGTGACTTTATTGCCTTCTTAATAATTGACTTTAGTATCTTCTTGTGAAGCCTAAGCTTTTCAATTATACCTCTTGCTTCATCCCCGCCAACTGCATCATACTTGATTTGTAAGATCTTACATTTATTCTCAAGCTTTTTAATAAGGCAAGGTGCACAGAGACCTGCTCCATGCACTTCGCCTTTACAACCCGATGTACCACACTGATATCTAGCTACCACATCTGTACTCCTTTCGATCTATTAAATCAAGTATCCTTTGAAGCCACTCTCGATACATTATACCTAATTTAAAAGGTATGGCATACCGCTTGTGAACCTTTTTACATATAGGACACTCCCACCCTGTAAGTAAACTCTTCATCTTCCCTTCCTGAACTCTACTATTAATGATGGAAATGTAGCAGGGTTTTTCTTCTTCGTGCCGTAAAGCTTATTAAACTTACCGTCAAGCTTCTTCTGCTTCCATACCCACCGCCAGTATTTATCCGTACCGAACACCAGCCGGCCAGGAACAAACTGAATGTACTTGACATGCGGACGGAACTTAAGCTTCTTTGCATCCCACACGTAATTATGATACCACTTGGTATCTGTGCGTGCAGCAATAAGGAGAACGGCCACTTTGCACCCGTTCTTCATCACTTCATCATAGGCTTTCTTAACCCACTTCCCCACATCTTTAAAAGGCGGGTTAATAAAAACCTTCTTACCTTTCCATGACTGCTTAAGACCGTCCTGTTTCTCATTGAAGTATGTTTTACATACTGCATTGTCTTTCTCAGCACAGGGATCTAAAGTAAACTTGTACTTCTTATTGAGTTCCCGAAACAGATCTCTTGGTGTAGCCCACGCTTGATTTTTACTACTGAACATTAACTCTTTATTCATTACTTACTCCTTATCTAAGTCACACTTACAAGTGGGACACTTATGTTTATAAAAATCCGCAGTTGCCTGATCACACTTAAGCTCACAGTTACAACATCTGTAAACATCTTCAACCTCAGATACACTTAAAAGAATAATCTTAAGGGCAATAGACTTGTTCGGCCTGTTTGACAGTTTAAAATAATTATCAACACATAGCTCATTCTGAACTCTAAGTATTCCTTTCTCAGTTTTATAGTTGAAATCTATATCCTCTATAAAATTGGAACACCCAGCCACCCCGTCCTGAGCATGAAAATGATATGATATAAATACCTTCATGATTTACTCCTCTTTAAAGTATGTTTTCCCCACACTACAAAACCTTTACCTTTCTTGATAAACGGACCGTGACATTTACTAAGTGACATTTGATTATCAAACTTGCCGTTCTTTGCACAATTCTTATTGTAATGTCTGCTATAAAAGCACTCTCTACAATGATCATAAACTACTGGCATGCTTTACTCCTTCTTTAATAGTTGAGATTTAATTTCTTTAAAGTGGCGCTTGTTTTTTAGGAGCCAGGCATATAGCTTTTCTTTGCCTTGGAACTTATGCCCCTTGTACTTAAACCAGCCACCGCTTTGTCCGAACACGTCACACTGAAGGCCGACATCAAATATTTCAGAGTTCTCATCAATCTGGTATTTCTTGATACCCAAGGAGGGTATATCTTGAGTATAGATATTGAAGTTGAACCAGTTGAAAGGGAGTCCCTGCTTGTCTTTATATATCTCAACGTTAGTCGAAAATCCAACGAACTTTTTGTTGTGCTTGAGTCGCTCAGGATTTTTAAACTTAAGCCTTTCAAGTGCCATATATCCCACCCCAAGCCCTCCAGTAGCTTTGAGATTATTGTCAGCAAAAACCTTAACCATACGGAGATCAGTACTAAGCTGATTAATAAGCATGAGACAGCACCACGCAATATTATTCTCATCAGTTAAACTCCCTTCATTAAATCTTGTTACGATCTTTCGCACAAGTTTATTATTCATTCTGGCCTTTACCGCCATTGAGTGCTCAGTAAACTGCTTGGACATTTCCTCCCCGGTAAGAGAGGCGGCAATACTGTCGTACACAATAAAGTTGGCTATCTTCTGCGTGATTAGATCATCAAGTATCTGGTAGCCCTCCTCACTGTCGCGTGGGCGGTGGTATAGTAAACGGGAAATGTCTACACCCATCTCAATGAAGAACTTCATAAGGACAGACTGTTTCTTTTTAGCATCCCCGCCTTTAAATGAGATCCACCCTTCCTTTGACAGAGCAGATAGAGCAGAGTTCTCAGCATCAAGAAAAGCACACACACGTTCTTCGTAGTCACCACAGCTAGGGCAGATCCGCTTATTACCTTCTATCTTAAATGGAGTATTACACCTATTACACAACCTCTGGTTTACAGCTATGTTCTTTATACACCACCAAGTCTTACCGCACTGGTTCGGTCCGGTGATCTCAATGATACCGCCCATATAGGTTCCCCCGCCCATTACAACGTCATGAGCAAAAGAACAGGTAGGTATCCTACGGATCGTTACCGCACGTACATCCTTAGCGAGAGCAATAGTCCCTTCGCCGAACTTATCGTTCAGCTTTTTAAGATGTTTCGCAAGGTTTTTAGTACCGTCAGGATTAACCGGCTTATTGGAGATTTTTGTTTCCACAACATCTGTTGATACTTCTCCTTCCTCCGCTGTTCCCTTCGACTTAACCTCTTGGGTCTTAGTTTTCGTTGCCTTTGCTTCCTTTCCCTTCGACTTTTTCTTCGCTGCACGCTTTTTCTCCTTCTTTTTTGTTACCACGAACTTCCTTGGCATAAGGTTCCCTCCAAATGTAAGATCTTACTTTTCACTTTCTTCTTTGCAGTGGAAAAGATACTGCTTGAACAAACAGAACAGAGAACAGAACTTAAGTCCTGGAAAACTTTTATGTGCGATCCATATTTTCTTCTTAATGTTTAGATATTCTACGCACTTTTTGTAGCTACATTTAACTTTCATTGTCCCGTTTTCCCTCCATCTTTAATATTATCTTTGACATGACTTCTTCCATTTTACTGTAAGCCCCGCCATAGATAGCACCTACATAGTAGTCACAGTCCTTATGGATCTGTTTCTGAAATGCAGGCTTGTGATTTGAGAACCGTACCTTAACAGTCTGGTCCTTGTAAGTAACATAAATGTACTTGCTAACTGTAGTCTTGGCAGGATGTAGCTGTACCTTATATCCACGCTTAAGAAGTTCAATACAGAACCTCCCCCACTTGGGCATAGGGTAATTGCCTTTGTACCTTGCATGATAGTTCTTAACAAACCTTTCTGTTACTTCAATCATCCTTTCGCCTCCCCCCAACTACGGGATACCTTTCCGTCAACACAGAAATCTAAAGGCATTTTAGACTTAATAACCTTGGACATACACTTACGCAATAGTGCCTGAGCTTTCTTAGCATCTTTTTTCTTCACATCAATAACAATCTCATCATGAACCTGCATGATTAATTTAGCATCAAGCTTGGCTTTATCACGTTCACGCTGAAAATGGATCTGTGCGAGCTTGGTCATATCACCACCTGTACCTTGTACTGGAGTGTTATAACTCTTACGTTCATCCCCGCTTCTTAAGAAACCATCTGAACTGAGTATGTTATTAAGGGGTCTCCTTCTTTTAAAAAGAGTTTCACAATAACCGTGGGAGCGTGCAAAGGAAACAGACCTCTGCATGAAATTAAATACACCCCTGAACCTTGTTTTAAAGTTCTCAATATACTCACTGGCCGTGCTTGGTGTTATCCACTTACCTGTGGCTTGAAAGATCTGCTCCACCAAGCTGTCCCGCCCCATGCCATAAAGCACACCGAAGGACACTTTCTTCGCTTCATCACGTGAGCAGTTACACATGTCCGCAACCGTCTGATGTATATCTTCATTGTTATTAAAGGCAGAGAGCATTACAGGGTCTTTTGACAAGACCGCCGCGATCCTTAGTTCCAGCTGAGAATAGTCCTCCACGTCCAAAATCCGACCCTTGGCTGCAACGAATATTTTCCTGAAGCCGTACTCATCACGTGCAGGAATATTCTGGAGGTTAGGATCAGAACTTGACAGTCTACCTGTTCTGGTTCCCACAGCTTTGTATCCACCATATATTTTTCCATCATTAGTCCGCTCAAGCTGTTCTGCAATTCCATCTACAAAGTCTCCCTTTAGTTTCTGCAAGCTTTTATATTTAATTAACTCCTCAACACCCTTATGCTTTTTACCAAGCTTCTTGAGTGTTTTCATATCCGTTTTCGGTGTGCCCTCATCAGTGTAAGCAGGACACTTAATCTTAAGCACACCATAAAGATGTTCACCTAACTGCTTAGTACTTTTCAGATTAAACTGACGGCTTACCTTTAGTAACCGTCTGCACTTTCTTTCTATATTAACAAGATCTTCATTAACAAGATCCCGCACCTTTTCAAGCCGGTCCTCATCAATACTTACACCCTCACGTTCCATCTCAATGACAACATAGGTGTAAGGCTTATCTATTTTATCATATACCTTTTTAAGGACAGGGCTTTTTGCAAGGCGGGGCTTGTACTTGTCATAAAGTCTGAGCGTATACACAGCATCATCAATAGCATAACTGCACACTTCAGGATAAGGCACGTCCCGTATATCCCGCTTTCCTACAACGTCCTTAAACTTCTCTGCCCTCTCCCCAAGTTCAACCTGAGCGAGTTTCTTAAGAGAGTTCCCTTCCTCAGAGTCCAAGACATAATGCATAAGCATTGTGTCCTCAAAGTCAATCTTTATAGGAAGCTGATACTTTTCAAGTACGTGAAAGTCATAAGACGCATTATGAAAAATAACCTTCTTCCTCTTAATAACAGTCGTCAGCCTTTTATGTACATCAGTCACCCGAAGGAATGGGTGCTCTGATCCTACATTAAACATAAAGGGAATAGCGGCACCTTCATACCTCTTACCTTCTCTCCATGCAAAAGAGATCACAACAACTTCCAGTAGCTTTCGCTTAAGTGAAGTTGTTTCCGTGTCAAGCGAAAATTCCTTGACTTTGCTCAGTTTACTCATCAACCAGGTAAACTGTTCTTTTGTCTGTATTATATTTTTATGCTTAGTGTATTCAAAGAAATCAAAAAGCGATCTTGTTTGTAAAGTTCTCATTAGTTTTCTCCATGTAGTAAAAGAGCAGGGATTGCCTTCCCTCTACGCAATCCCCACTCTCATTTACTGATTTTCTACAGTAATTGCAGCTACTTAATCGTAGTCTACGTCCTCACCTTCATCAGAGTCATCTACCTCAGCGCCATCCCCATCACCCGATGCTTCACCAGCATCAAGTAGTCCGTTGACACGCAGTATAGCCTGTACCTCTGAGGCGGGAGGCAGAGCAAAGAAAGCTTCCCACGTAAAAGCCTTTATGAGTTTAAGGAGTTCCTTTTCCTCTTTAGACTCACCAAGTTTTTTAATCTTGGGAGCACTGGCCTTTTCAATATGGTAAGCAGTGTCCGTATTGGAACCTGTGCGATAGAACTCCCACGTTAATTGCAGGAAATCCTTTTTAAACTTATCATACTTCTTTTCAATCAGAGGTATTGACTTCTGACCTACCATCAGCACGAAAAGCGTTCCTCCACGTTTAGTCATCGTGATCTTGGTACTCTTATAGTTACCATTACGGTCCTTGATCGTTTCAAACTTACGTCTGTCGATCACCAGATAAGCGTTCTGGTAAGTGGGCCTGTGACCACGTGAACACATGATGCACGTTGAGTTTGGATCATCCTCATCAATAGTACAGACAATCCAAGCCCAATAAAAGTTTCCTTTCTTGGACTTTTTACGAACCTTATGGACATAGACACCTGTTGGTTCTTCGTGCGTAAACACGATTTTGGTCTCTTCATCCTCCTTAAGAAGCAACTGCTTTACACGAGCTGACTTCTGCCGGTCAAGGTTTTTCTTATGCTCTTTTCTGGCGACTTCTCGCCCTTGTTTAATGAATCCCATACGAGATCTCCTTATTAATATTTATTTCCCCAACGGGGATGTTTTGATCCTAACGGATCTATCCGTCCAGGACATCCTGGGCATTTGCCCACCTATCTAAATGATCAGTGAGCAACTCATCCATAGCATTGAATGTGCTGTCTATCTCCTCTCCTTTCTGAAGGTCACGAGAGATGCCAACATCCATCTTGGCTGAGTTATAGTTACCAAGATTAACAGTTCTTCCACGATTAATGTGGAGACGAACATCACCCTTCTTGAAATCAATATCAGAGGGTGTCTCAGTCTCGGAACTTTTCTTGGTAACTCGTCTTTTCTTTTCAGACGGCTTCTCCGTCTTTTTTGCTTTCGTTGTCTTGCTACGATAATTTTTAGGCATTACTTACTCCTTGTAATATTTTTTAAGATGCCATTAGGGGGAGAGGATGTTCATGGCCATGCCACCCTCAACCGATTGCCTTATTCAGTCAGGTCGTCTGTAGTGCCTACAGCTGATAGACCCTCCCCCCTTAATGGCACCTTTATAATCCAAAGTAGCTGGCCCCTTGATGTCTCACTGTCGGATTTATATAGTACTACTTTACCGCCCAGATACCATCTATCTTTATTAGTTCCCGTCATACTTGTCACCGTTATGCGGAGGGACCGCTACTACTCCAACACGAGTCGGAGCTTCTTACCTCCTTAAACTTATATGAGGCTCTATGCGCCAGGCAGGACTTGAACCTGCAGATGCCTTCCCATGTTCTTTCCCTCCCGGTACTCCCATGAAACATATCCGTGAATAACTGGCGACCCATCATGCGACCACACGGAGTCTGGTCTATTTACGGGCTGTGTTTACATCAATTTTCCACCACTGGCGCTAATAACTTATCTGTTACTACACTCACTCCTCTTTTTTGAATTACCTGTGAAGTACATTCCTGTGCATATTCAATAGATACCCTTACATCCTTGTACTTCATAAAATGTATAGCAAAAGCTGCCATAAAAGTATCTCCTGCTCCTGCTATATCTATTGTTTCAAACTTGTGGGGAGCAGGATAGTGGTCACCCAAAAATACACAGCCATCTGGTCCTACGGTAACAATTAATTTATCTATGTAATCCCCTGTTGTACTTTTAGTTAATTCATACTCAAGTTTATTTATTTTTATAAACCTTACGCTGTCGGCCCACTTCCCAATACGTTTCTTAGTATCAACAAATACATTCGGGTTATCGTTTGCAATACGTACTATATCACTCTCTTCTAAAAACCCCTTACAGTAATCCGCTATAAGTATTGCATCATACTTTTTATAACTCTTAAGGTGTTTAATTCGTTCACATGCATCATACTCATCCACCCTCAAAAGTAATGTATTACTTCTGCTGTCTATGTACCTTTTTTTAATAATTAACTCTGGATTGGTTTTTAATTCACACTTACATCCTAAAGCTATTACATTGGCATGTACATTTCCAGCCATGCCAGGATTATCAATCTCATACTTCGGTTTTAATACAGGAGCAGGACCTTCTGGACAAAGACGGTCACACGACCCATAAACAAATACATCTTTACAACTATCACCAACAACTAAGATTTTCATAAATGTAAGATCTTACAATCACCACTTGGGCTTTGTACCTCCGTCATATTCCTTGGCAAGTCCACTTAACAACATGATCTCCGCCACACTCACTCCGTCAACATATACATCAGCTACTATCCTGAAATACTTACCACGAACAGGATTACGTAGTTCAATAACCTTTGCTGACCTAAGATGTGCTTCAAGTATCTCCTTTGCTTTACGTGCAAGCTTCTTGATCCTTGGTGGTGTTCCTCTCTTCTCAGGAGTATCTATACCGTTTATTCTTATACCAATATTCTCCCCAAGGATCGCGGGGAACCCTTCTATATTTATATAGAAAGTATCTCCGTCATACACACGAATTATTTCTATCTTATTAGTTATGTCGTCATAAGCTGACAGACCCATAATAAATAAGATCACAAACAGTAACTTTTTCATGATAACCTCCTTATACCCCGAATGGATGTTCTATATCTTCAACATCTATATCGTCAAATGCTCCCCAGGTTCCGTCCTCTTTTCTTCTTTTTTCAAACTCCTCTTTATTGCGTTCATAACGCTCAACATTATTTTCTTTACGAGAAGTCCACGCAAGATTACTCACCACACAGTTATACCTATCAGGTAGTATGTGCCCGACCTCATAAGTTTCATACTGAGGATCTACTGGAAGCCAAGCATGAGCTACTACCTGATGTAAACAAAAATGCTTTTTCTTTGAAGGACTCGACCCTACAAGTCTAACTCTGAAACTAGGATAATCCTGTCGTGGCTGTTTACCTCTCGGCACTATCTTAACAAGTAAATGAGATTTAATGTGACGTACCTTTGCACTTGCACTCACTTCATAATTTGTATCAGGTATTTGTTTCCAACATTCAATTTGCAACATAATTAATCCGAGTATAAAAACGTACTTAGCTACAAGTACTCCTACTATAGTAATAACTAATATTAAAAAGAAAAAATCAGTCAATAAAATCTTGACCCATGACCAAATGTAAGATATTACTTTTTTACCAGACACCATCTATCTCCGCTTCGATCCATTTTCGTTTAAGCAATCTACGAAAGGCATCTGTGTATTTTTTCTTGCCACACACAGTACGTGCAGCATCAAAACAGTTTTTGATTAATTCCCGCATAGGTCGTGGGTAAAGACGGTCATGCCCCTTGCCACGATCCTTACCTTTAAACGGAGTTGGCATAAGTATACCTTTGTTCTCCATAAGGCGGATCGTAGCAACAGTCATTCCGAGATCCTGTGCAATATGTTGCACCCTAAAAAACTCAACAAGCTTTCCATTGATAACTTCAAAAATAGGAGGAGGGGTCTTACGTCTGCGGATCTTAACTCTCTCTTTGAGAGTAATTGCGTTACGTAGATAATAGTCATGGTTACGCTTCTTCCGCTTCGCCCCGATGTCACCCTTTCGGATCTTCTTCTCTATGGCTTTTTCAGTATCAAGATCTCGTATCATAGTTTCACGTGAAACTTATTTTACATATAAAGAAAATACCGGGAACTGCATTTCTGCAAGTACGTCCTTGGAAACCTCTCCGTTTAAAACGGCTGTCTCAAGGGCTTCTTCGTCAACAACCTCTATCTTCTTGATACACCCCTTTACCTTATGAGCTTTAAGGACTGCAACCATTTCTGATTGTGACTTATTTTTCATTGACTTACGCAACTCACACTGCGCATCAGGTGTGGCGAGATCAAAAGAACCTTTTTCATTCTTCCCGCCCTTGGCTTTTATGAAAGCTTTAATTGAAGGCTTAAGTTTTTCAACTATTTTTTCATATAACTTAACTTGTGTATTGGCTTTTTTGTATTCTTTTGTTGCTTCTTCAAAACCTTTCTTCGTTAAAAGTTTTTCTGGCATTACTTTCTCCTATAAATTAAGATCACTGTGTTGCACATAGATCTTACCATGATATAAGGTTATTGTCAAGTATAGATTTTCTCACACTTTGAAACAAAGCTTAGGCTTGACAAACCTTTTCCGTATTTCTTCCAACTCCATATCGCCCGGATCTCCATACGGTTCAAGATCCACACGATACTTTATACAACCAACAAACGCTTTAAATAAATTAACTGTTGCTTCCATTCCTCCTTTATCGTTATCCATAGCAAAACAAACTCTGCTTGTAACTGCTTTAATTTTTTTTACCTGCTTCGGACCAAAGTTTGTACCGAAAACTGAAACCACATTAGCAATACCTGCCTGTTTCATCCACGCTACATCCTTGGGTGACTCTACTATAATGATTGTCTTTCCTCTTTCCGCATTGTCCAGGTTATACACATACTTCTGCCTGTCGAAGTCATCATTGTACCAGTAGTCCCCTTCATCAAAGGGGTTCCGGTACATCATGCCTACAAGCTTGCCACCTTCCCTGACCGGGAAAAGTAAACGCTTATCCTCATCATTATAGAAGATCTCGAACTCTTTAAGTATCTCTTTAGTGAAGCCTTTATGCTTCGTCATGTATTTTGCGTACTGTCCCCTGTAGTATTCAAGTTCTTCAGACAACTCCCGCACTTTTCGTGATTGAAAGTTCCTTTTGCCAGAACTAACAGATGTTCCTTTGCCTGTGTAATTTCTGTCCAGTTCTTTTCGGATAAGTGTGAGTGCTTCGACCTTGCTAATGCTTCTAACTTTTTGAATAAGTTTATAAAGGGGCATTTTACCACAGACGTAACACTTGGCAACAAGTGTTCGCCTGTGTACACCAAACGACCTTCTCCTTTCATCATGCGTGGGGCAGTAGCTGTTAACCCACTCTTCTGTCTCAGATATTCCTGATAGTCCAAGATACTTCTCAAGAAAATCAGCTAGATCCATTTTCTTCTGGATAACCCTTATCAGCGGTCTTGTCTACATACGCTTTATCTAAAGCCTGTTTATACTTAGACTGAATATCCTCAAGCTGTTGCTTTACCTTATCAATCAACTCAGCACGCATAGCATAGTTTTTTTCTGTCTCAGCTGCATACATCTTAGCCTTTGCAAAATCCTTCAGAGCACCTGCCCATAAGCGAACTCCTGTAAGAAATAAAGCAAACGCTAAAATAATGTTAACCCATAATGGTAAATTAAGATCAACCTTCATCTTTTTCCTCCGGTTTATTATTATGTTGTAAGTTCGCAAGTTCCTCCTGTCGCTTACGAACCGTTTTAAGTATACTATCAAATACTTCATCAGTATACTTAAGCTTACTAGCCTCTATATCGAAGCCGTCAAAAGACTCAGTTTCCTCCCGCATACCTTCAAGCTGTCTAGTCATAACACCAACAAGGTGCGGGCTGTTAATAAGAACATTATCTATTATCTTAAGTATCGGTATAACGACACCCTGTACTACTGTCATAGCCTCATTAACTTCATTATTTTCTGACATCTACTCCCTCCCCCATTTTTTCTTCATCAGCTGTAGCCTTATAACACTTGCCATCATACACCCGAAGTAACTTATTTAATTTAGGTGAATAACAGTAACCCTGGAACTTCTTGTCCTGCTCATAGTGATTAAAAAAGTTAAGTTCATTACGGGCCGATGTTACTGCCAAAGTTACAATAACTGCATCCTTAAAGTACTTCCTCCCCTTAACAGAATGTGCCGGCACTCCGTCAATAAGATCAATAGGTTTAAGGCGCTTTATCCCGCGGCCTACTCCAATAATCTTCTTCTTTTTGTGAGCCTCTTTAACTCCCTCCACGTAGATCTCTTTAAGATGCTCCTTGGGGTAAACTACTACAGACTCGTCTGTATCGACCTCCTCCCCAAGATCAGGCTTGTCAGGTGTGTACTTCGGTCTTTCATTCAACTTCCTATGTAAGATATTACTTTCTGCTTTGCTCTGCATTAGTATTGCTCCTTTTATCTTTTTTAATCCATATCTCAACCGGATGCCCTTTATAGAAAGTGGCTTCCTGATTAAGTCTTAGAAACTTTGTTTCTTCTACACTTCGCAGATGTTGTATACTCCCCCTCATCACATCAAGCTCCCGCTGTAAACTATCTATCTTAGCTTGATACCCCTCAATAACTTTATTAAGATTACGGTGGCCTATATGAAGATGTACATAAAACATCACCCACACAGTAAATAGTATGTATATGTAAGCTTTAAATGTCATGCTGTTTTCCTCTTATCATATAATGCAAGCCTTCTGGAAGCCCCACCATAGGTGTCAAGGTACTCCTCAAGCTGTTCAATAAGAAACTCATTAAACTTGATCTGCTTAACTACCTTCCTATACCCGTTATCTGTTGCGAGTATCTTATCAAGATGTTTCTGCCCCTTCTCTTTAAGTATGCGATTTTTATTCCTTGTTATATTGGATCGCATCCTTCTATTTTTGTTTTTATAATCCGAAATAAAATGATCAATCCAATACTTAAGGCAACTCGCTTCAGTTTTAAAAAGCTTGCTAAACTTTGGATCAAACGTAACAGGACAACTACACCCGCTGTATCCAAAACTAAAATTGTAACCTCCCGACCACTTTCCTTCGTGCTCACCAACTCGGATAATAAGGTGATCGCACCATCCTTTATCATCCGCTTTGTATATGGTATGAGAAGTTGGTTCAACGCAAACCCCATGGTCGTTCACTTTGAATTTCTTGTTCTTCATTGATTGCTCCTACTCTCCACTTGGCTGCTTTATGAGTAAATATATCAAACATCTTCTTCGGCATGCAAATGATATCCTTTACTGCCATCTGCATTATACAAGAAGGATCAGACACCCTTTTAATGTATACAAAATAATCTTTGAACTTGCCCTTCTTAATAATACCTTTTGTAGCTTTAACAAACTCGTCTAGTCTGTTCATTTAGACTTCCTTGTTATAGTAAACCGCCCCCTAGTCTCCTTTACCTTTATCTTTTTCTTTTCAGACTTTCCTTTAGGGATTATAGGAGCCGACTCAGTATTACTTGCCCTTCTTCGTTTCTCAGCTTCTTCAAGGATACCACTGAACTCTTCTCGTAATCGTTCCTCTCCTTTGTAGTTAGCAGCATGCACACTGTTATCATCAAACAAACACTTGAAGCATAGACCCTTCGGACCTTTTGACGAGAAGCCTACACAATCTGCCTGTCTTGTTTTACAAGAATAACACCAGACCTTCTTTCCATTTTTATCAACAAGCTTACCTTTCTCCTCTCTGTATTCAGTATATGGTGCAGGCTTATGCTTTTCCTGTTTTACTTTTTTTGCTACGTTTTTTTTCTTTGTTACTTGCTTTTTTACTTGCTTCTTTGGCACGACCTTCCTCCTCTGTATATATTTTGTCACAATGTTCACAGTACCAACTATCTCCCCCACAATAATGTGGAAGCTTATCACCACATACAGGACAAGGTGGATACTTACTTTTCCTCACCCGCCTTCGATCATTTAATAATTCGTGCAAACTAATCTTATTATTTATGAAATAAATAAACATAGCAAGACAGGCAATATCAACTTCCTGACCCTTTCGGCTTTCTATCTGCCGTTTTACATGTTCTTGTAACATCACGTGGATTACACCCTCAAGTTCAGGCTGATCCCATCCACATGCCCCCTCATCTGCTTTCTTGAAAAGCTTCTCCTTCATTTTCTCGGCAAAGATGTCTATAACTCTAGCCAGCTTTTTTTTCTCAGTAACTGCTTCCATTATTTATTTTCCTCCATCTTTTCTGTCCTTCATTAACTGATCTATAAAATTAATTATATCCAGCATACACGACTTACTGAACACAAGATCAACAGAACCGGCAGGATAAAAACAGTAGCATCTCCAATGCGAGAACCATTTTATAGTTCCTAAAGGAAACCCTCTATTTTTATTCAGCACCTGCCACTTTGTTGTCTTTCCGGTGAAGTCATAACACTCCATCCGTATAAAATCATATTCAGTTTTCAAATTAATACCCGTAAAGTTTAAATGCCTCATCATCACATGGAACAAGTTTCTTAATATTCTGCTCACTTGTAACCTTGTCACCATGTCTTTTTATATAGTAGTCACTGTGCTCTTCCCAATGTATGTAGATACACCAATCAAAAGGACCGCTCCTCCTTTTAGCGATCCACCTTAACTTCCGCCCTGAACCTACCATGTTAATTCCGTCCGGAGAGTCCACACAAGTACCTCTGGCAAAGATACTGTCTGGTTCCATATCTATAAGTTTCTTTTTTGTTAACATTACTTGCTCCTTAAACCCCAACAACCAGTTGCCTCTTCTTAATTGCTTCTACATCAGTATCAGGATCTATAGTAAACACATACTGACGCGCGTAGTGAAGCTTAACAATAACACTGTACTCCACAGAAAACCTCTTCGCTTCATCAACTGCTGCCCGCCAATTACCACGATAACCATCAGTAAGCTTTACATCCATACGTAATGTGATATATTCATACTTCAGTTTACTCATTTAAAAATCCTCTAAACTTACTCCGTAAAGAGCCTTCGTGCTTGGACGAGCAATAATCTGTCGGCACTGGTTCTTCATTTTAAGATCTTCATACCAGATCTGGTTTATGCACATTACCACTCCCCTTGGAGAGATGATCATGTTCTCAAACCCTGCCCCGCACTTAGGGCATTTAATTTTCTTTGGATTTATTTTAAGAAGCTCAAGGTATTCTTTCCTGTCATACTTACCAAGGATCTTCTGCATAGAGCCTGACATTACTTCTTCCTTACTTCAAGGTAAATAAGCATTACCCAAAATAATATAGGTAAACTAAAATCACTGCCTGGTCTTAACAACCCTACAATAAAGAATGACATAGTTGCTATAAAAGCTTTTGCTGTATTAGACATAATCAAACACCTTTTCATTACCCTTGAGATATTTATCAGGAAGTGATTTAAGTGTTAATCTAGGTTTAGCAATCAACTCAGGAAGTACCTTATCAAGAACACCATCACGGATCAACTCTCCCACAATTACTTCAAGATAGAAAGCAATCGCATGCCGGTACTTCTTGTCCGCCATCTTTTCAGGATCAAACTTGCCATTTTCAATAATGTAAGATATTACATTTCCATCGTTAATCCTGGCTTTACCGTTTCCACCAGATTTTTTTCTGGCCCTCTCTTCCATCCTGTTTATCACCTTGACAATATTGGATGGATGCAAAACAGAAAACGGATTATATTTATAATCCAAATCACGATTAAATAAATAACCGATACAGCTGTCAGTATTGTACTTCTTCGGGTTCTCATACACATCAATAAGGGCGGGGATTATCTGAGCACAATTCCCTACTATATACTTCTTAAGCTGAACAGATAGTACCTTGTATGTATAGGAGTGCTTGTACTTCTTCTGGTGGAACATGCCTATAAGTAACCGTGCAACATCTCCCGCCTTCATGTTGTCCCACTCGTTGAAGCTATCCTCAGTAACATACCCGTAGAACAATACACAGTCTGTTCCCCCGCCTATCTTGGGTGGCTTGCCGCTTTTGAGGTATCCCTCCGGATAAGCAATACCACACAACTCCGACCTGCGAAGTTTCTTAGTCTCAGTAGTAAGACCAGGATGTTTCATAGATCCTCCTTTAGAAGAAGAAACATGCTCCGAAGGAGCCATATTGTTTTCTTTCTTTTGTTTTCTTTTATTGTTTTCTTTTAATGGGTCCAATTTTTGAACCGGATCTGGTCCAATTTTTGAACCGGATCTGGTCCAATTTTTGGACCGGTTCAATTTTTGAACCAGTGGTTTTTTCCAGTTAATATCGAAGTGCCGTATCCCTCTCGGCCCTGTCTTAACTACTTTTATAGACTTCTTATTAAGAAGTCCGTTTACTGCAGTAATAACTGTTCCCTTGGCCATCCCCAATTTCTGCATGAAGTATACAACTGCAAATTGTTTGTTGGGTTGAGTGTAACCAATGTTCTTTCTTACCATCAAGTTTAATATCTTGCACTCGGCAGCAGTAAAGTGTATTAAGTTATCCAGTATGCAGTTTGGGAAGCGTGTCCAGTTTTCCGTTGGTCTATCTATAGGTATTCTTTTCGTCATTTACATTCCCCCATGATTGTAAGATCTTACTTTTTCTTTTTAAGATCAGCCAGGGTAATGTTACGTAGATGATCCTGTGAAGTTTTACCTATACACTTACACTTATAGTTTAGTTCAAGTGCTTCGTCAATGGTCAGATAAAATGTTATTATCTTCTTTTCGCCTTTAGGCAGCTTCCGCAGTTCTTTTCCTGTTAAGGGCTTTGACATTTTTAACCTCCTTCAGTTCCTTGAGTCCAAGAGATATAGCTATCTCGTACAGTTCTACCTTTGATACACCAAGCTTGTTACTTAACTTGGAAAACTCCAGGTTCTCTTTGGGAGTTATTTTGGGATGTATGTTTACGGTCCTGTCGTTACCCATCGGTTCCTCCTTTTATGGAAATAACTTTCTTTTCCACGTGGTATCTAAGTTCCTTTATCATTACGATCTTAGCTTTTCGCTTAAGACCTTGTGACAGTCCAATGAACTTATCAAACACGTAGTAAACTTCCGGTTGGGGTTTATTCTTCATTACACGTTCTATGCGGCCAACCGCCTGTTCTACATCTGTTTTCTTCGCAATAGGTGTGGCTATAAAAAGAGTATCTAGCCTGTCAAAATCCCACCCAAGCTTAAGCTTCTGGTAGGTGGCTATGATTAAATTACCACGCTCCTGTGCGAGTGATTTGCCATGAAATATAAGTGGCTTATGTTTTTTTAATAATTCACCTAAATGCTCAGCATGTGCTACTCTGTGTGTTAGAATGGCTACATACCTTCCTGCCTTTAATCTTCTGTCAGCTACAACTTTTATAGCATGGTTTCTTCTCTTATCATTTGTAATCCAGTGACAGAAATCATTAAAGGAGTTCATTTTGTAGTTCTTTACATTAACTACCTCTCCCTGTTTGTTATACACAGGCATAAGATCTACACCACGCACAGGGTTACGTGTTAAACACTCAATAAGTATCATTGTAGGTTTATACCGCCCAGGTTGCTTCATAACAACTTCACGTTTGCCTACATGAAATTTTTGTATATTTATATTATCAAGCCTGTCTGATGATGCAGTGATCCCGAGCCGGCGGAGAGCAGGGAACATAGCACCTGCTTTTTGGAACTCAAGTGCACCATGTATATGTACCTCATCCAGTATAACCAGACCAAAAGCCTTTGCCCATCTAGGGTAATCACATGAGTCTCTACTAAGTGAAAGTATAGACTGAACAGTTCCGATAACTACCTTGCCTACAATTCTCTGACCAGCAGATATAATACCTATGTCACTTGCCCTGAGATCTGTAAACTTAAGCAAAGCTTCTTTCCATTGTTTTGCAAGTACAAGTGTATTTACAAGAACAATAGTCATTCGTTTAAGTTTACATATTATTTTTATGCCTACTACTGTCTTTCCTGATCCGGGTTCTGCTAGGATCATATCAACTTTGTTCTTAGCAAACAATTCAACTGGTTCTTTTTGATAGTCACGCAGTTTGATACTGTCTGTTATAGCGATCTTTCTACCAGTTGTTCGCTGGTCAATAAACCCGCCACGTTTTTCAAGTTCTTCTATTGAATAGTAACCACGGGGAAGTAATATACGGTTATTATCTTCCCTGTACAGTTTGATTTTCGGTGGGATAGGTACTATAGTAGTACGACCATTAACTTTACGTTTAACTATAGGGCGATACCCCAAGCGTACACATTCTGCATGCTTGGGGTTCGCTACTGTTAGCTTTTTGAAAAGAGATCGTGCTACTCTGCTTTTGTCTACACTTAAGTAGTTTGATAAGATGGCTTTGTCAGCCTTTTCCTTTACCGCCTTTGCCATTTTCTGATCCTTCATCTTCATCAAGTTCTTCAGCCGGTGGTGGTTTATTGTCACCGTGCGGAGGTACTAGCTTCTGACCGTGAGCCGTTGTAGCAGCCCTTGGGTCTGGTATTAATTGTTCTTCTGGACCACCGAACATAAGTTCGTTAAGTATATTCAACAGTTTTGAGAAAGAGTCAATGTACTCAGAATTGACATTAACGACTTGAAACTCTTTTTTTGTTTCAATACTTATAGTGAAAAGTGACTCATCAACCAACTGGTGCTGGAGTACAGCACTGCCGTCAGGCATAAGGGTTTCGGATAATCTTACCACTGCGTTTTCTGCAACGTCTTTACTTTCAGCTTCCCAAGCTTTGATCTTGAGTTCATACTTTTCAAAAGGTTTATCTTTGGACATAATTTCCTCCAATGTAAGATATTACATCCTACCATGAGGGAAAGATTTTGTCAAACTATGTTTTTATTAGATTAATATGGTTAATCATGTAGTACTTATCCAAGAAGTAGATATAAGCATCTTCACCATATTTGATTTCAATTTTCTGTTTCTCTTTCAGATCTTCATCGTACTTTATGATGTTCATAAGATCTGCTACAGGTATGACAATATCAAACATATCCATAGGTGTAGAGAGAAGTTTGTGCTTTAGTTTCTGTTTTTCAATAAGTCTACCGTCCTCTTCAATGTACCATGTTATATTTTTAAGGTCGAGCCTTACATAAGAGTATTTTTCTTTCTTGTAGAACCTAGTTATTTCTGATACAAACTTATCAAATGTAAGAAAGTTTTCTACCTTGTACTTACGAGAACAGTTAACACCGAATGATGTTCTGTACTTAGAGGGTACAGCCAGATCCTCCCCGCCCGTTTCATAAAAGAGAGTGACACCAGGACGGAAGGTAATCTTAGTACAACTCATTCCTACTTCAACTTTAAATGTGGCGGGCATACGGCCAATAGTATCCATGATCTTATACAGGAACTCAGCACAGTGAGCAGGCATAACAAAGTCTTTATCTATTTTAGTAGGAAGAAAGAAACCCATTATATCTGTAGCATAGTAGATACCTTTCTTTGCTTTGAAATAGATCCATTCAGTAGCGTAGTGTATTGATGTCTTTCCCTGGCGGGGCAGTACTTTATTAATATATAGAAGAGCAGACGTAAATGCATTAGCATTTATTTTTACTGTTTTTGGTTTTATACAACGGGGAAGCTTAAACATATCTTCCTTTACAACGGTCCCGCCTTCAAGTTTGATCTTTTTATCAAAGATTACAACACTATTCTCCAGTACAACCATTGTCTCTTTTTTTTGTTTATAGATTTTATATTTCTTTCCTATTTTCATTTGCTTCTCCTTTAAAATTCTGAAGGTGGTTCTTCTAATGGCTTCCAGGCAAGAACCATATCTTGTTGATCTAAAATATTGTTACCCTGCATCCACAACCCACGTTTCGACCAATTAAGTATGATCCACTTATGCACTGGTGTTGTACATAGATAACATCCTGCATATAATCCCTCAGGTATTGGTGGTAATTTATCTTTTGTTTTTGTCCAACTTATACCATTAATTATAGAAACTGCATGATAAGTACACGGAGGTACTATGTTAGCTACTGCATTACCTGTTTTTTTATCAATTTTTACAGTTAAAGCTATTTTTTTGTTTGTTTCAATATCTTCAAAGGTTAAGTCTAGCTCATCTGTTCCAGGAAAATATCCTGCTGATATTTTATGTGTCGCTTCCATTCATTACTCCTTTTACTTTTTTAATGGCCTCGTCAATAATCAATAAGTTCATCATCTTCCTCTCTTACAACCAGCCCTATAGAATACTTATAATCCCAGTCTTTTTGTTCGATACTTTTCTTTGTTTGAATACACTCTAACAAAGGACAATCTGCACCCTCAATTCCCCACGATGTATAAATATATGGATTCGGTTTCCCTAATTTAATGTCACCATCAGGACAGGTACAACTAGAAAATGGTTTTAACCTGTGTTCCCTGTATATTGTCCCAAAGACATGCTTATCGGTTGGTACCCATTTTACTTTCATAACTCCCCCTTTACTTTTTTAATATATCATTTATCCAAGCCCCCGACCGGATTGTCGGGGGCATTATGTAAGATCTTACTTTACGCAGCGAACTCTTTTTCGTCAAGGTTGCTGGCAAAGAACTTTGCCTTGGCAAAGCACTCTTTAATTGTCCAGAAGAAAGGAAATTCTTCAGCTTTCCCTGGCTTATCTGAAAGTGCGAGACCTTTTGATGACATATCAAAGTACAGGTTCTTACCGGCATGCCCGCTTACCTCACCATGAAGCTTAGTGAACTTGGCTATGCTGTCTTTCCTGCAAGCTTCGTGTACTTTTTTCATCATACCCTTGTCACCCTCAAAGGTAACGAACTCAATGGCAGCTTCCCTCAGCCGTTCCATTGTTTTTTCGTCAACCGTCCTGCGTACAATAACCTTTTTGGGTTCAGGTTTCTTGTACGGAGCCTGTTTCTTTTCTTCAGGCTGTTTAGCTACAGCTTTACTGTCATCTTTTTTTACTTCCGGTTTCTTGGCTGCCGGCTTTTTTGCTGAAGCTTTTGCTTTGCCCTTTTTCTGAGCCTTGGGCTTGGCTTTTGTTTTTGTTTTTGGCATCACGTGCTCCTTCGTATTTACTATATTTGTTGCAACTTTTTATGATCATGCTGATGTCAAACTTAATGTCAGACACCTGAGCGAAGTCCTTTATTTCTGCAATAATGCCTTCCTTCTTCATGGACCTGAAGGAAGAAAAAATACTGCAACTTTCATTATGTATGCAGACTTCACATAATCCTACTTGTTCTTTGTAATATTTATCTTCGAGTTTCCGCCACGCATCATTTCTTATTATGTTTTCTTGATCCACACCTGTTATAGCTTCATATAGTTCTTCTATGAGCATGTCATTAACCTCCCGCCTATTTTACGTGTGCCTACCTTCTCTTCTTGAAGAAGGCGGGCAACATAGTGGTGAAAAAGATGATTGTGTGTAAGAGAAGCACCTGTACACCACTCAATAGTATCATCAAAAGCTTGTTCGTGTAGTTCATCTTTAAGATGATTTTTGTACTTGAACTCCGCACCTTTTTTGATCCATTTCTTTTTTGTTTTGTCTACATTTTTAAGGGTATCCAGATAGGCTTTTTCTTCCCTAGTTATGAGATCAGTGAGATTAGGAGTCAGACTACCTGCTTTCTTTTTGAAATAACAACTGTCGTAGAACTCCATCCACTGTTTGTCTTTTTTTATTCTAGGGAGAGACTGTTTGGCCTCCTTCTTTATATCCTCCAGTGTAGGATACTCTTTAGACAACAGATAAAACCAACAGTGGCCGGTATCATATTCTGTATTGTTTTTCATTTGAATAAACTCCTTAATCTCCCTACTACCCCCTGTCTTTTTTTGTCAGCTTTTTTAAATGGAACTGCTCTGCTTTTATCAGGATAGTATAATTTCCGATCATCTGCTTCCTCTTTCATTTTTTCAAGAAACAAACGATTAGTTTCAGTATCTAATTTAGAAAATCGTTTCATTCGTCTATCTAAAAATGCAATAGTATTAAGTAAATGATTGTTTGTCATGTTCTTTAATGAGACTACCTTTCCATCTTCGGTCTGCCAATAAAGATTACTACTGTCCGCCTTCCTTATGTCCGATGGAGTGGTTTTATGACGAAAAAGTTCAGGACAAAATTCCTTTATGAACTCTTCGTCTGTCACATCATCTAACCAGTGATCAAACATCATGTCTGCTATGTCACCCATTGATTAACTCCAGCATTTTTTTCTTGTACATCTCTCCGAAAAGAGACTGTTGACCTGTCGCCAACGTCTTTTTAAAAAGAGTTTTAAGACAAGCCATCCGTGCAGCCATATTGTTATAAAAAACAATGTTATGTTTTGTTTTCCAACAATGACTGCACGAATGGCAGTGTGAATTACACACGAAACCATTTTTATGTGGTGCCATGTGCTTCACAATACCTGTAGAATGAGTGTCGAGTGTTGAAGTCAACTTACAGGATTTGTTGATCTTCTGAGTACTCTCGTCTACAGAGAAGAAAATATTGAAATTCGCGGGGGCTTTGGAGAAATCAATATCTGTATTCCTTGTATAAGCCAGGAATAGGATCTTCGGGAACTCCTTGGCCGCTTTTACCCACGCATTGTAATATCTTACATTATAAAACTCACCAGAACTGTGCAGACGTATCCTTTTAACTCCAGTCTCAAGGATCGCTTCTTCGATCTGAGAACATAGATTTTGTGCAAAGTTACTACTCTGGCTCCACTCCATATTTCTCTGGAGAGCATCCTTGGTTGTCTTATAGCAAAACCGCCCACGTTTCGCATAGCAGTTTTTGTTGCATATTGGGGTCCGGTATTTCTCACATGTACTTCTCGGTAAATTGAAACACCAAACATATTTACCTAGTTTACTTACATAGTTGGTCAGCATGATCTGTATCCCTCCACCAGTTTGAAAAGTTATCTACTTCTATTATAACACCGTGCCTATTCATAAGATCATATCTTATGAAGTACCTGTCAAGCGTGTTACGTCTTGCCTTACGTACTATAAAAGGATGTTTCTTTTTTCCTTTTATAATGACTGTGTTCCTCTGAAGAGGCACGGTTTTTCTACTCACTTCCTGTTGCAATATATTATGCAGTGCGTTCTTGTACTCATAGAACTCGTGTATGTCCCTGTAAGTAAAATGTTTATCGAGATAAAAAGTATCAAATGCTATGTTCTTTGTCCCTTTCTCCTGATGTTTGATCAGATGAAGGGCGGAACTTAGGCATTGATAAAACCTTTTATGTACAGGAGTCCACTGAAGTTCATTCATACTAAAGAGCGCATCGATCTTATTGCACAGGTTGATAACTTCCGCTGCATTTTCGGGTTTCAGTTCTGACACATCAATTTCAAAACCTTCCCTTGTTCGCATTATCCCTCCGTTACATATTCAGAAGTCAATTATTATACGGCTTACCCGCCCGTCTTTTATTTCTGCGGTCACAGGATATACACCATCACCATAACCTGATGAGAAGGCAACACCTGCTCCTGCATGCCCTTTTTTGTAATTAAGCTGACCACCTGGACCTCTTAAAGTCTGGCTACAGCAACCGGCATAACTGAACTCTTTTAGATCAGGCATTTCTTCTTCCTTAAGTATACCCTTTTCAATCGCATCACTGTAGGTCATGCCGTCACGGTACTTACTTCCGAAGTTTATATCTTCGTGTGCTCGTTTTCGTGGACTTATTACTTTCTTGTTTTTTTCTGTATCAAAATAGTCAGGACTAGGTACTTTCTGATTATCCCTCCATTCACTTGCAATATAGCATGGGTCACAGATCATTAACTGCCCACTATCCACCCCGACTTCTCCTAATCGTACAGTTTCTACAGGTTTATCTTCTTCACTTTCATCATCATCTGGAAATGGATCGTGATCTTCATCCTCTTCTTCTGGCTCAGGTTCGGGGGAGAAGTGAATAAGCTCGTCCATCATTTCCCATACAGTAGAATGGTATACGTTTAGAAGTTGAGATATAGTTCCTGTATTGCCTGATGGGAAAGTGAACTCTTTATCGAAAACCTTGTCAGGGTCCATCCACCCACTGTCAGGGCTGAAGTCGAGTGCACCTTCTTTTATATTTACATCAATAAGCATGGCAGCGTAGGCAAGGTCGTCCGCCCGCCCTCGATCATAGCACTCGAAGTGTGTCATTTGTAAATAAGAAAGAAACTTGTCAGAATAGTCCTTCCTTGTTTTATCTGCTTCCTTATCGTCTTTAAAACAATCTGTGATCTTAGGAGGAACAAAAACAGACTTTTCATCTGGTATTTTCTTTTTATCTTCAATCATTTTAAGTAGATCACTGTACATATCAGCTGACTGTTTATAGTACTCATAGTCCTTTTCACCTTTCCTGTAGTTACAGCGAGTATTGTCGCTGGCATTATTAACCACAGCACTTGCAAGTATAGTGTGTGAAGCATAATTGCCTATGAACCCATGAATATTTGTGTGAGCAATAAACCCTGACTTAATGTGTATCCACCTGTAGGCATACTTGTTAAGCTTATGTATGTTCTCTGTACAGGCAAGAGCCAAGCTCCTTAATATTCTGTTTTTGTGTCCTTTACTCATTGGTTGTAACATTTTAATTCTCCTTTTTATTTTAATTTGTAAGATCTTACTTTCAGAATGAGAAAGTAAGTTCCTTTCCACACCGCCGGCAATATACCTTCGATTTGCTTGTATCGACTTTGCCGTCAGTCATACCGACTACAACTTTAAACCTTTCATACGGAAAGCTTGTAAAGTCATTAAGCATTTCCAGAGAGGGAAGAGGTACACCTTCCATTCGCATCTGATCCGGGTGTAGCATACCTTCGGGGTCTGTACCCTGGCTTTCCCACCTGTACCCTGCACTCCATGATGTCCAGTTCTCACAGCCACAGGCCATGTTAACTATATTATTATCATGTAGACGTTCATCTGCACTGACTTCAAAGAGTTGAGGCCATGTGTACCCACCACGTACATCACATCCTTGGTGGATCATAATAAATACGTACTGAGTCAAGCCTATATCTATTCTTCTATACCATAGAGTTTGTGATAAGGCATCTTCTCCGTTGTAGGTATTAACAGCTTCTTTGCTCAGGTCAAAATCCTCTGTATCAAAGATTTCCTTAAGTTTTTTCTTAAGTATATCAATGTCCTTTTTGAATAGATCATCAAGGTCACCTTCATACTCATGTAAAAACTTATTGAATTGAGCACAGTCGTCATTATACAGAAGAGACTCATAAAGAAAATGATATATGTTTATAGATACCTCTACCTCAAACGTTTTGTTTGACATATCATTTTCTTCTTTAAGATCTTCATCATCACTGCCATTTATGTGTACAGATACTCTTGGGAGATCTTCAAAGTTACCCCCCGCCTCAAGGAACTTTTTGTTACGTTCCCAATGCCGACCATAAGCACCACCACTGTCACATAAGGCAGCACCTGTACTTGTACCTAAAAGCTCCACAAGTTTTTTATGGAGCGGATCTATTACTTTAGTTTCCATGATTATACCTCTACAAACTCAAGGTATCTGAAATGACGTTTAATCAACTCGATGTTAAAATGTTTGCATGCAGTGGGTATGTCGGTAGCCACATGTACCCACCCTTCTCTGAACTTCTCTGTTAGACTACCAATATTGTAATTTGGAAACTCACCATCTTCTGTCATAAAAGTTACACCGTTAGGTGTTACGTGGGTCACTACCATAAGCTTTCCGCCACGGTGAGGTGGTTTATAATAAAGCATGAGACCCGCATTAACTCCTTTACGCAGTATACTATTTCCGTTCAGTTTGTCACTAAGATTACAGTCAGTAACCTCTTCAATAAGCGATATTACACTTCTCTCATAACAACCGAACTTTCCTCTTATTTTTTGAAGAAGGCGGGATGCTTTATCAGTAATGGGTTCTTTCTTGACCCAATGATTGATCTCCAGAAAGTATCCTGATGATCGGTCTACAAACATTATAAACTTTGCAAAAAATATGTCCATTTTGTTTCTCCTTTTTTATTTTAGTTTAATGTAAGATCTTACTTGAGGAGGGCCAGCCGCCCCATCCGCCCCAAGAACCAATCTCGTTTTTATATTGGATATTGTTGTTTTTCATGACAATATCAACCACGAAACTAACGGGCTTGTTGTGTAGCGTAAGTAATAAGTTTATACAATACACAACATGCCCGCAGTTTTTAGTGACCCCTTTTGCATAAGGGCCTTTCATTTTTATTTTAGTTACCCAGGCAACTGCCTGGACCCTGCTCTTTGGTTTTTTCCAACAGCGCATGTCCCAAAGATACAGATCATTTATTATCCTGTCCTTAAGCTTTGCTACAGGGAAAGATTTACGCTCATCTTCCTGCCGGCTTTTTTTAATCTCATTCCAGATAGCCATGCCTAATCCTTGCGAACAGGCGGGAGTAGTCCGAGCTTAGCCTGCCTTGTATACTCGGTATAATCAAAACAAAACATTTTATCGTGACTATTACATCCTATATCAAACCCCCACACTCTACAGCGTAGTTTAAACTCGTCCTTTTCAAGACGAGTGAAAGCCTTGCTTCCTTCTGAACCGTAAGTGTACACCAGAACTGGTGACCCATTCTTTGTAAATATTGATATTGGCTTTGCCATAAGTTACTCCTCTGTTATAAGAAATTCTTCTTCGTCAATATATTCTGACAGTTGTTCTACTGTGCCCCTGTGCTGCTCACAGGTATCGAGTTGTTCAATAGTATAGATCCTTCCATCAGGCTCCCACACTATTGCAGAAGATCCATTTTTAAGTTTTAAAATCTGACCTTCATGAAACTTGACATCTTCGTACCTTTTGTACCTTTTAACGTGTTGCGACATCAGGTAGTAATTTATTTCTAAGGTAAGATCTTACACAATCTACAACTCGGTCCCGAAACATATGAAAAATCACACCAATCTGTCTATTCTGGTAACCCTTGTACCTCATAGCGTTTACAAAAAGTGAACCATGATAGTAATGATCCTTTACGTGCTGGTATAGATGGTCATTATTTTTGAGGGCTTCGCCAAGAGTATTGCCTTCCTTCGTGTTCATACAACAATACCAGCAATCACCTGATGATGGTTCGGGAAGTTTTTCCAGTTTCTTCATTCCATCACAGTAGGACTTGATCATTTTATTGATCTTTTTAATTTTAGCCCAATCAGGATCCCGCTTTTCTGTGAGGAGTTTTCCTTCGTATGAGAACTTAATACCATCATAGAACATGAAGTGCTCTTCCTCTCCGTCTATACACACATACCATTGTCCTTTTTCCTGATAAATACCGAAGTTAGAGGGTAGATAATCATTAAGTCTTTTCTTTGTTGTAATAGATCTCCACCCACCTGAATTAAGTACTATGTGGTCTTTGTGCCTTTCCAGAATTATTGTCTGGTGGTGTTTAAGGTAGTGTACTATTTCACCGTTTACACCTTCATCCCACGATACTGTAGAGTGGGCTTCTTTTTTTATATTGGTCTTACCTGTTTTGTCAGGCAGTAATTCTTTAATAGGTATATCTCTTCCCATCATTTTTTTCCTCCATTTTTTCTTTCTCAAAACATTCTTTGCAGATATCATCATTATTAATATCTACATTTGTTTTTCCGCACTCCCTGCAAAACTCTCCGTCTCTACCATAAGCAGCTACAATAAAAGTTTCAGTATTATCTGACATGCTAAACCTCCGTATATTCAAGTATTTTTTTAATAAGATCTTTTTTAGTTGAAAAAGTACAAACTACTGATGGTTCTATGTAGTCAGCACCTTCACCGTAAGCTTCGTTTTTCATTTTATAAATAACTTCATCTATACCTTCTTTATCAAGAACATCACGAGCAGACACTTTTCTCCAATGTATAGATCCATGTTCCTGATCGGGCATTTTTAATGTATACATTACAAATAAATATAAATACATAGCTTACTCCTTTACGTCCGCCCCCAAAAAAAAGAGGGGACGGACAGAATTGTAAGATCTTACTCTACACTCCGAGAAAGACCTTGTTAAACAGAGAAGTAATAAGCATATCCTTCTTCTGCTTTGTGCCTACCTGGATCTTCTTATTGGTGTTCAGGTACGTGAACTCGTTATAGAGTTCCCAAGCATTTTCGCCCTTGTGCATTTTGAAGTTATCAAATGCTTTACTCACCATGATGTTCTCACCTTTTTTATCAATAGTGATGATATGCTCTTTGTGCTCTTTCTTTACCTTGAGATTTACAAGCTTATTGTAATACTCAACGTAGGTTTCCCTGTAACGCTCTATTTCCCCGCCGAGCTTATGAAGATCTTCCATATTGAGCGTTCCTTTCATGTGTATCCCGCCAAGCTGTATTGCCGGCTGCATGGCATACATCAGGTTGGTGCAGATCAACCGGAGTACATTAAGCATACCTGAGAACCTGCGCGATCCATCAAAAGAATTGATACTGTCAAATGCAATCTTGGCAGTTTCATTCTTTTTGTTGTAAGGAACAATGGCATTTGTATTTAAAAGAAAGCGGGTATAGAATTTTCCACCGGCAAACTGTGTGCTGATAGAAAACTCCCCTGCAACTTCTTCAAGTTGGCGGTAGACGGGAATGATACTGTCTTTGAACTGTACAATCTCGTACTGGTCTGAGACAATACCTAACCGCTGTCCTGTGTCGGACCTGTAGTTTACAAACCGCTGAGGGTCTGTAGTAAGTATTCCCTTTTGTGTTTTGAACTGTACTGGTGCTTGCAGTACATCAAACTTTAACCCCGCCCTTTCAAGCACCTGGGTGTCTGTTAACTTTTGCATAGATTTACTCCTTTTTATTTTAATTTATGTAAGATATTACATTTCAATATATTTTACTGCTTTGATCGGTTTGTGATTATTAGGACAACCAGTTGTATATACAAGTCTTGCTATCACGTGTTCCTGTGACAGATCATTAAAGGCTAGGTAGGCACATGTAATTGCTCCGCTAAGATACCATTCTCCCTTTTTTGGACACCGTTTTTCTCCTGCCTTTACTGCACCTAATCCATACTTATGACCATCTTTACATTTTATAATTATGTGATGAGCATCACTATGATTAACAGGGTACACTACTTTGTCTGCAAGATTTTCCTGTGGCTTTTCATTCTCCTTGTTATACCAGTTAATAAACTGGACAACTTTTTTATACACAGCTTCAATCTTTGACTCTCCGTGTACTGATGGTGGGCTACCATTAATATAGCAGGATGTTCCTACGATATAAAAAGTATATCCACCAAGCTGTTCAATGTATTCTACAACTGGCATTAACCAATCCCAAGAAGAGTGGTATTTAAGTTCATCATGTAAACAACCGTTTTCATCTTCCCAAGGTTGTTCCCAATCCTCATTATAAGTACAGCCCATAAACTCAGCTATTAGTTTATTGGTTTCCATTGTCTTTCTCCATTTCATCCCGCTTTTTTTCGAGTTCACATACGTTCACACAGGGGCCGGGGCAAATAGAACAGGGGAGTATCCGTTTGCCACAGGAAGGACACTTCTGTACTTCCATTACGGCCTTTAGTTCAACCTCAGTGTCACATTCAGCACACCACTCAACTGTTTTTTCTTCTGTAGTCATTGATATCCACCATAAGGTTATCAAGTTCGATAATGGTCTGCTCAAAAGCGTCTCTCAGATCATCTTCTTCAGCAGTATCCTCAACAGGAACCTCTGTATGAGCTTCATATATTGTTTTTAGACTATTCCTCACCCTCTCCACGCTTGAGTACAGATCTTCCTGCAAAGGAACATTCACAGGCTTTTCCGGAAGAAAATACTGGACATCCTCTTCCTTTACTCCGAGACCTACCTGATAGTCGTGTACTATCAGCCTGTACAGATCCCGGTTACTGTCCCTGGCACTCCGCAGTTCATTCTGTGTGAGGTATCCCCACGAACGGGGATAGAAATGACAAAGGCGGGCAGCACCATAGATATGTCCTATAAAAAGAGCAAGCATACCCATCTCATTAATAGCAAAGAGACCAAGCCTTGCTTTATTATTGTCTTTAACTTTTGCCATTGTTTTCATTTTGTTCTCTTTTTTTACAAGTTTATTTAGTTTATTCTCTGCATACTCACTTACTCTATACTTGTGATGCTTACTGAGAACCATCTCAGCCCTGACAAGTTCAGCTTCTTCTTTACTGTGATAGTGTGTGGGTATACCATTAGTATATGAAGATGGTTTCCACTCATCATTATCTTTATTATATACTTCGATAACAAATGATCTTTCTTTTGTTTTTGTTGTCATTTTTTACTCCTTTTTTATTTTAGGTTGTAAGATCTTACACTTAGCTTTTTTTATCAGGGGACAGAAAATTAACTTCCTTGCCTACAATATACACGTAATTATCTGCCTTACTAAGTCTCCCCGACACAAGTACCCTTGAGTTTTTCTTGAGGTACTTATTACAGGTTTCAGCCAGCCTTCCAGTAGTTATAATATCAAAGGTAGTTACCTCTGTTATCTTATTGCCAGCTTTATTAGTATAGGCTCTGTTACTTAAGACTAACATCCTGCACTTTCCGTCTTTAAAAGCGGGGTCTGCCTTAAGATGACCTTCTATCACAGAGAAATTAAAGTCACTCATGATTTAACCTCCACTATACGATAATCCTCTCTAGGGTGCTTCATGATGTCACACACTTCATCAATTTCCTTTTGGGCTTCCGCTTTACTTCGGAAAACCATAGGTTCACCTTCTTCTGTCCAAGGTGCATTATCCCATCCGTAAATGAAATGAAGCTGAACTTTATAGTAAGAAACCGGTGGTGTGTAATGTACTTGAGGACACTTTAGCAGATCATCACTGTCTGTTATTTTCTTACCGTCTGCATCAGTCAGTACATATCCGCAGTGGTGACACTGGAACCGATCAACCAGACCACCTGTTACCTGTTCCTCTGTAGGACTGTATTCAACAGATGCGTACCTTCCGTTATTGTTTTCATTATTTTCAACATGAATGATATCTATAACGGTAGAGTGTGTGGCATCTACAACAACCTCTTCAACCCGCCTTTGCTTGTTACAGTTAGGACAATTAAATACTGCTTCTTCCATGTCATTACTCCTTTGTAAGATCTTACAATAAGCTATTCTTTTTAAAAGAATAGTAGTCGTTCCCAGGACCCCCTACAATGATATGGTCAAGTATAGTGAGTCCAAGGAGTTCCGCTGCTTTTTTAACCCTCTTGGTAAATAGTATATCCTCTTCTGATGGGGACGCATTTCCCGAAGGATGATTATGTATCATAATGAAGCTCCTGCAATTTGTCTTGAGCAAAAGTATAAATAAATCAGCAGGAGGAACTTCAATAGTCCTGTGACCACCTGTAGCTACTTTCTTTTTTATAAGTAATTTGTTTTTATTGTCAACTCCAATTATAATGATACTCTCATTGTGCTCGAAATCGTTTTTTACTAAATCAAACACATTATCTGGAGATGTTATATAAGGAGCGTTTAGCTCAGCAAGCTTTAGGTAGAAATACTTTACTTTAAACTTATCCTTGTACTTCATTTTCCACCTCTTCTTCATCTTCTTCGTACTCCCAAAAGCCAAAGTCAGATCCGTCACCTTCATGCGCTCCGAAGGTTGTACCATAAGGAGCAATTTCATTCATCTTATCCCAAATGACTTCATTTAACATTTCAGACGCTTCACTTTCCTTGCCTATCTTTACAAGGTGTATAACATCCTTGCAATACCTTAGCAGGTTAGTGAGCCGGTGAGGTTCTACAGAATGTGGCGGAGTAATACTTATAAAAGAACCTATAGCTTCCGCAATATCTTCTGGTTTATGTGTTGCACGAGAAACAGAATAATTAACGAAGCAGTTAGGGAGGCACTCCATATGCATATCGTTGTCTATCATGGCCAGTTGACGAGAATTAATTGTGCACCAAACACCATTTATTTCCATAACCTTTTCTATGGTCTGCGGGGCCATTGGAATGATAAGGTAATTGTGCAGATCCATGAACTCGGAAAAAACAATGTACGTGTCATATACGGCGGAACATACAATGTACCATACACATGTGCCTACTCCTTCACCAGACATGTAGATATACATAGGCATACTGTCTGTGCCAACCATTACATCAGCACTATCTACTAATCTATGTTTGCAGGACATTATTGTCCCAAGATTTTTTGTATACTTGTTCATAAATGAACTCCTTTTTTATTTTAGGTTAAAGGCAAGTCTGCAACTCCTGGGAGGACACCCGCCATCAACAAGGGTGTACCAGAATGGAGCTGCAGACTTACCTGCTTAACTAACAGATTGGTTATGAATTAGCAAGCCTTTTTGTAAGATCTTACTTTTCTACTTTTTTCGTAGCGGTAAGTATCTTTATCTTTATGAGTGGAAGAGGACTCAACAATAATACTATCCCTGAACCATGTAACACCTGTAAACCTGTGTACATCTCCGGGCTTTACTCTCATGTAGTCTCCCTTGCGGAGAACATATATTTTATTATTGAGTTCCATGCGGACCTTGCCGCAAAGAATGATGAATACTTCATCTTTTAATTTATGATAGTGCAGACTGCACTGAAAACCTGATTTTAATACAAGTACTTTCGTACAATAGTCACTATTAACTATAAATCCTTCGAGACCCCACACTTTACGTGCGATCTCTATAAAGAAGTTTTCTTTAAATTGACGTTTAAGATTTTTCCACATAATAATTTCCTCTAAAAAGGGGTTTCCGTACCAAACGGTATCTGCTGGTCGGATGCGTGCAAGGCACGGAAACCCGTTTACCTAAAATGTTTTGGAGTTGAATTAGCTTACCGTAACAGTATTCATGTTCCGGTAAATCCGTGTACGCTGTTTGTATTGTTTGTTTCTCTCGTTGATAAATGCACCAAGCAGTTTGCCAAGTGATTTACGGAGAGCTGTCCACCCTTCTTTTGGCTTAGGGTGGTTAGCAAGATAAAGAAGATCATTCTTTGCGGCAATAGGCAGTGTGGAGATAGAATAGACAACGGCAGCAAGCTTCTTTGCATGAGCGTCCTTTGCTTCTCCCATATCTTTTCTGGCCTTGGTTATTTCCTTCACAAGGTTATCCTTCCGTGTTTTAATTATTGACTGGACTTCCTTTTCCGGCTTTTCACCTTCAACTGAAGCAAGCTCCAGTTTAATTAATCTTATCGCTTCATCACGCATGATGTACTCCTTAAAGTAAAATAAAGGCAGCCTAGCTACTCAACTGCCGGGGTAGTTTTCAATATAGTGGAGCGGGGGGCCGTGCCAGTATTCCTGACACTGCAGCCTTTGGTGACCGCTTCCCAGGGGGCATTATTTTCGCAACTTAAGAGGACTCACTGGCATAACGTTCCGTCTTAAGACTACCTTTCCTCTCCCTGCCCTACCAGAGGGCGGGGTTTGCAGGAGGCTCCGCAACTTGCAAGTCTGTATAAAAAAGAGTGTAAGTATAAAGTCATTGGTCAAAAAATAAATGATGTAAGATCTTACATCAGGCGACTGAACCGTTACAGGCCCCAACGTAAGATCTTACATCTGCGCGGCTAATTATACCCTGTAAAGTCCGCTATCGGAACAGGGTGACGGAATTTCAGGATCAAAAGCATCCCGGAGTATCCGTAGATGTTTTCTCCCTAGCCGTGTCCGCTTGCGGAGAGTATTAAGCTGATCTTGCTTCTTCTTTTTCTTTGGTTTCTTCTGCTTTTTCATTGGAAGCCCCCTCAGCTTTTTTAGCTTTATCCTCAAGGCGCTTCTTTTTAGCGGCCTCAAGCTCAACCTTTTTAGCTTCTTTCCGTTTGATAAGCTCGTCCTCTATGCGCTGAACAGTATCAACACTGTGATACTCTCCCGGTTTCCATAAAGGGTGCTCAACATTACCGGTAATTCGGAGGTCCGTGGTGAGTTTACCGGCTGTATGGAACTCCTCAGTAAGAACTTTCTCAATGAGATCGAGCTTACCGACATAGATACGCTTGCGGATACCTGTAGTACCGCTGCCCTTGGTAAAGGCAATACGGACGGCAGGTTTACCGTAGTGGCTGACGTTTTGGATGTTGACATGAACACACTTGATGTTCATTTCTTCGATAATTTTATCTTTCATCTTTTTTGTCTCCTTGTTTATTATTATAGTAACACTGTTGGTGGTGGACTATTAATTTGTCTACCTCATGTTCAGGTAACTTCCGTAGGGTAGTACCTGTATTGGAGTTCTTGTATTTCTTGCACCGTTTTAATGGACAATCTTTTTTAGGGGTGGGGCACTCTGTAAGGTAGGTCTTTATCATGTGCATAGATACAAGCATATCTATCATCCCCTAACTCCCGCAAAGAAGGAATACACTTTAAACTTAAACTTCCGCCAAGTCATTTTCTTTTTCCAGTATGCGATCCTGTCAAGCACCTTTTTTTCAAGATCTTTATAATAGTCGATCTGCTCACAGCTGTCCGGACATGTCTTGCGGTCGGCGGACCGAAGGCGGAAGCCCTGGCAATTATTGCATATCGTATCACACGCTTCATTAAGAGCGTTGGACATCTTGACATGCAGGTCGTCATACTTTTTAGGTTTCATAATTACTCCAAAACAAATGTGAGGAGACCTACAATACCTCAGCGTTACAGATCTCCTCACAATAATTAGCTAGATTATTTGCTTGTATAATAATTTGTTTTTATATTAGGTATTTTGTGTAGCTACCGCATAACACCCCCTTGCCTACTCTCAGGCGGTCCGGTTGTTTTTTGGTTGGCATACTTGCCGCTAAAGGTTTAAATATAAGGTTTGTGTTTCCACATGAAATACTATTATACAATAAATGTAACATCTTACAAGTCCCCTCTATGTAACAGAGAAAAAAGAGCAGTTGTAATTAAGCAAAAATAAAAGTAAGACCCTACACCCTGAACTGCAGCTGGGAGGCCCCGCGATCCAGAATGTAAGATCTTACAATTTATAATATTTGTGGCAAGGCGCCACCACCCTTCCCTACTCTTTCTCCAAAATTTTATTTTAATACTTGCAGTAAAAATCTGCGGGGACCGCCAACCTTGTCCAGGCGATCCCCACAGATGTTATTTACGTATACCGGATATAAAGGAAATTAAGACCGGACACACATAAACCAGTAAACAGTTATTTGCTAAAGCATAAGAGCTTTAAGCCGTAAATAAAAAACATAAATGTAAGTTCCCCCATAACAGAAATAAAAGAGATATTAAAACAAATAGTACAGGCCCATATTGATTAGGCCAAAAAAATACCCGGAAAGGATTATTATTTTTAATCCCTTCCGGGTATTGTAATGTAAGATCTTACAATCGAAATTGTAAGATCTTACATTTAGCAGGAAATGAAATGATTATTTTTTTAACTTGCGGGTAATGGTGCGCTCATAATTTTCGGTAACCTTTTTGATATAATCAGTACAGGATTTTTCAACCTGTTTCAATTTATCTTTACCGATTTTGATCTTTAAAATGTCAGATACAATGTCAACAGCATTTTCAGCCAATAACATTTTACAGATCATTTCTTTTTGATCATTAGATTTTTTGTTTTCCTTTTTGATACTGTCTCGGTCAATTTGTTTTGACATTTCACTGATCATTTTTTCACGTTCTAAAATTGCATTGTGCTGTTTATCAATTTTTTCACGTTCTTTATTATCGGTGATTTTTGCCGTATTTGGTAATAGATTTACTTCTTTTTTTGCCTGATCTATTCCGAGCTTGCAAATATACTTTTTATATTTGCTATCATCTTTTAAATTGCCGTTACCACTTGCAATATAGGTGATCAGCTTTTTGATGCTATCATCATTTAACTGATTTTTCTTGACCGTCTTTGCTAAGTTCATTAGAACCGAGTACGGTACATTTGTACCAAGTTCAATCTGAAAATTAGCAAAATACCCGGCTGAAATTAATTTCATTACTGCATTTTGTTTGACATGTAAACGGCTGAAATATTCTTTCCAGTATTCATCCACGACCGAAGATATTGACGGTTTTTTGGAATAATTGTCAGGATTTTTTTTATAATCTGTTAACTTTTCTGTCAACAGATCAGCAGTAAAATTATGTAACATGGCATGGTACACGATTTTACTTGCATTTTCATATTTTGACATGGTAATGATCTTTTTGAATTGATCATTACGATTGTTAACTACCGTTAACATATTGCCCATGTCAATAGATGATTTAAAGATTTTGTCCGTGTCGGATTTTGATACGATTGTTTGATTTTTATTCATAATATTTTTCCTTTTATTTTAATTTAGTTAAAATGTAATATCTTACATTCTATATAAAAAATAAAATGTAATATTACATTTTTACAGGATCACAACATGCTGATCCTATTCTTAATTGTATCATGATTATAGTTTTTGTCAAGTTTAATTTTTATCAATTTTGTAATATTACAAAAATCCGATACAGTAACCCGGAACCGTGATCCCGGTACTGGAGATTGAAGGACACCCCCGACGCCGTCAGAGGGTCCGGGTCCCTATGTACTTGAAGCTGAGAACTTTAAAGGATTTAGATTTTAAGTTAGCAATACATAAACATATCCAACACACTTTAAAACACACTTTGCAGCACACTCTTACTACTACTCTTATATAGGGTAATGTTAGAGGGCTTTCGGGCCTGGCTCCCGCCGGTTTTTAAAGCTGTATTATAGGAGCAAAAAATAATTCGGATCTTTGGAAATACAATATATAGCGTGCTTTGAACAATACCTGCTGCATAGAACGCACGTAATACAGGATCTTTGTACTACTCTTACTATGTGTACTGTTAGTGTACTTGTTGGGCCGTTCTCCCGCCCGTTTTTAGATCTTGACACTTAAACAATAATACAATGTAAGACCTTACATAATAGGTATGTATACCTATAAAGTATGTCTAAGTGTCAAGTGTTGATCGCTGTCATGATGTGCTTAGAGATCCCGATTATATGCGTAATACCACTGTGATCATGTTAAATAATAGGGTAGATCTGCTGTGGATCTGAGGGCAATACACTACTACATAGGTCTCTATATAGGGGGCATGTAGAGGGGTTTACCCGTATTCCCCCGCCCTGGCTACACAGAGGCTTTCTATGGGACGTTCTCAGGGAGGGTCTGCATATTGGGCCTACATACAGAAAAACCCTCTGTGCTGAAGCCGTATAAACAGCACAGAGGGTTTCATGAGTGTACCCATAATTAGGAGGAACTTAAATAGCCTATCTGCCACGCACCTGTCTTAGAAATATCTGGTTTCCCTGTGGATTACGTTTACCTATCCTTGGCTTACGCTTACCTGTAGATAAGAAGCTTTCACCAAACCACCCCTCCATTTTTTTGATATAGGCAGTTCGGCTTTTTATATGAAGCTTCTTTTTATACATGCTTATAGCAAGGTTGGCTTTCTGAGGATCTGTTAAATGCGGATTATAGTAGTACTCGTGTATTCCCTTGGTGTGTATACCAATATCCTTTCTCAGAGCTTTTACTTTTCCAAGTAACTTTGCTCTTTGATCCCCGCTTAATTTTGCACGTGCCCATCTGTGGGCTTTATTTAGAACGTACTTTCTGCCCCGTATAAGCTTAGTCATTCCTACACGGAGCAACTGTTTTTTAGGCATTAATATTATGCTTTTCTTTTACGGACAGCTATTCTGTGACCAAGACGATTAATTGCTATAGATCCCACAGTGAGAGTAGCCAATGCTGCAATTCCTTTTCCTGATGTCATCAAACCGGCAGATCTTCCTGCTATCCTCATACTTCTCTGTGCTTTCCTGTACATGGAAGCGCCTTTTATTAAACTGCCTCTTTTAAGCATCCGTTTGGCTTCACCACTCATACGTACTGCACGTTTTAACTCAACATGGTGCATAATACGTGCTCCGCTTTCCACTGCCAAATGTGCTCCGCCAGTAATAGCACCAATAGCTCCAACACCTGCAGTTATCCCACCTGCAAGCTGTCGGCCCACACCAGCACGTTCCCATCTGGATGTTTTACCTAATTTATAGGTTCTTCCTTTTACTGTTTTGGTCATTCCATGTTGAAGCTTTCGTCTTTGTTTCATACGAGCCATAGTTAAGCCCTCCTTCTCTTTATTTTCTTTTTTTCTTTGATAACCATTATAAAACTGGCAATAGCACCAAGGCTTGTGGCTATCTGCTGTATATAATCAAATATCATTGATACTATTGACTTCTTCTCAGCTGTTGTATTGGTAACACGTGAGTCCCTTCTTGGGCGCCGAGTTGTCCGATCTGCGGTTGCAGGAGCAGATCTCCTGTATACAAATGTGGAGTTATCAGTTTTAGCTTGTATGGAGAAATTAACAAGTTTCCTTCTTATAAATGAAAGTGCAGCAAGAACAATAAATACAATACAGACTGTTGTTAATACTTTTAATTTAATATCTTTTATTTTACGCACGTATCCTCCTTCTCCTCGGCCTTCTGTAATTGGAAGCAGTAAGGTGAGTAGCTATTCCACGTTTCCGCAGATTTTCCATTGTACTTGGTTTCGTATCAAAAGATATACGAGATCCAGGCTTTAAGTCTCTATTCATCTGTGCAGTAATTAGAGTATTTACTACACCGAGCCTTCTTTCAGAAGCAGCTCTCTCCCGCTTTCTTGCTGACATCTTAACCAAGAGTCCACTTACAAAAGCACCTGCACTTGTAGCAACTAAAGCCTTGTGTACTTTATAAGGTGCTTTCTTAAGTAACTTTGTTTTCTTACTGAGTGCTAAATAGCTGGCAGCTAGACCCAAACCAACCATACTCATGCGTTTTCCTAGACGGCCACGACTACTATAATCAAAACCTTCTATGTTCCTCTTACCTGTACGTTCCCACCTATAGTTTTTATTCAGTTCATAGGTTATTCCGCTTACTGTTTTCTGTTGACCTATTTTAGCCTTTGCTTCTTTGGCATTTTTTCTGGCTCGTCTCTTGGTTGTTGGCATGCACTCCTCCTTAAATTAAATGAAAGAGATAAATGTAAGAACTTACATTTATCTCTTTCATTGTTCTGTCATTGTCGCAGTGACGTTATGACATCTTGACAGGGCCGATACCGTTGTGTGCCTTCGGTGCAGGATACTTTCCTTTGTATTTGTCAATCTTATCTTTTGCACCGGGAGCCTTAGACGGACCAATCCCATTACGGGCAAGCCCTGGCCGGCCAACCTGGTGTTTCGCACCTTTGTTCTTCGTGTTTTTTGGAAATGTTGCTGCCATAGTTTTCCTCCTGTTTAATATATTAAACCTATAGTAGTCCGAGTTCTTTTTGAACTCGTTTACGTACACGACCTAGAGCTTCCCTTGTACGTTTAGCCTCAGGTGTATTGACTGTACCATGTCGTTTGTGTGCCTCGTACACACTACTTAATTTCATATATCTTTTTCTTACTCCCGGATTTACTCGTCTAATCCCCTGCCTGAAAGATGACTTGGCCCTTACAGTAACTTTACGAGTAGACAATATAGCAAGTGTAATAAAACCAGCAGTAATAGCTGCACCCTTGGCATACGCTTTAAGCCTCATTCTTCTTCTGTATTTTTCATAACTTATGGTTGGACCGGAAAAATATGCAGACTCTTTTAGCGGAACCTTTATATAATCTCTTTCCCATCTTGAAGTACGACCAAGTTTATACCTCTTTCCTCTAACTGTTTTTGTAGCCCCTGGTCTTATACGTTTTTGATCATACTTCTTTCTTGCCATAATGAAATCCAGATATTAATTATTTATTTCTTTTTCTTCGTTTATATGTAGAGTGTGCGATCTTTGTAGTAACAGCTGTACCTAATGCTACAGCCACACCTTTCTTACCGTGTTTAGCAATAGCTTTGCTTAGGGGCTTACTGGCTTTTCGTATAGCTGCTCCTGCTCTGCTTATTGTTTTACTTGCTTTACCTGCCTTATGAGAACTACTCTCTACTCTTTTACCGAAGCGTTTAACCTCTTCGCCAGCTTTCTTCCCCGCAGTTTTAAAACCGCGGTCTACTGCTTTGTTTAGACCTTTAGCCTTACCGACTGCTCCTGTCTTTTGTACCTTGACCCACCGCACAACTCCTTTGCGGATCTCTGTCAAACGGAGCATAGCACCAGCTGCTCCTTTCTTCATAGCACCGATTTTCTGGCCGGCAGCTTTCTTTATTCTTTTCATTCTTGCCATTTGTTATCTCCTGTTTTTTATATTAACGCTCTCTTCGCTGATACTCATAATCACGAAGAGCACGTTCAGTGTAATACCGTCTTTCCATAAGTGTTTTACGTATCCTATAGTATGTAATGCCAGATAGAATACCTAAAGCAACTCCGTAAGTAGGTCTCTTTTGTATAAACTTAAGACCAGATAAAGCAGAGTTATTAAAATGATATGTAAATCGTTTTGCTCCCCGGAACTGAAATCCCATCTTATTACCTATGGGAACCTTCTTCGCCAAAGCCTGAGCCATAGTTTTAGTTCTGGTTATTTTCTGTGCTCTTTTTATCTGATTTAGATGTAATGACTGCAGTGGCTTGGCTACCCTGGCTGTCATGTTAGATATTCCCTGATGAACTGTTTTCCAAGGTTTAGACTTACGTATTCTATCAAGCTCAAGAACTTTAACAAGATTATTACGGAAGCCACCAAATCCTGTACCTCTCCTTCCCTTCCGTCCAATACTTACAGCTGCACCATAGATACTACCAACTACCCACAGACTCCTCTCCCTCCTGGTTAAAGCCGCACGCTTGAACATATAATCTTCACGTAATTCTGATTTTGTTTTTCCGTGGTATGTCTTTACAGCAGATACTCTCTTTAGTCCCTTAACTGCTTCTGGATTACCTGGAGTTTCTTTGAAGAAATCTGATTTTGGATTTTTATGAATAAAACCTGACCTGTCCTCTGCTACACTTACAAGATCCTGCTGTTCTTTTGGACGGACAATAGGAGGTGCATGATCCTCCATTACTGGAGGTTTATTATTTGGAAGCCTGTAGTCACGTTCCCACCTGTGGGATCTCCGCCTGAGTTTGTACCTTAGACCTTTTATAAATCTTATTGTTCCCAGCCTGGGTTCTTCTTTCTTTTTTGTTCGCTTCCTACCATTTGACATACAGACTCCTTGCTAATGTAAGATCTTACATTCAGTTAATAAAATGGGGTTCTTCGTGCAGGACAGCGTTATATAATACGGATCGTCTTACTATTATTATAATGTAAAATCTCAATTATTTCAAATTAAATCTCCTCTTTATAATCGAAGATCCCTCTTTTAGCGTATGAAATCCACCATATACGCTCTGGTAATTTACAATAAAATCAATATACCTGTGCCTAAGCTTCTCATCTATGGGCCTGTTCAAGTAGTCATTTATGATAAATGATATATCATCTATGTACCCCACCTCTTTATAGTTAACAGACGGTATCCGATAACCAAGCCCAAGCGGAGTAACTACCGGCAAATTACTGAAGTACAGTACTTTCTTATTACTGAGTATGGCTTCAGCCAGGGAGGATGAATTGAAAGACACAACTATCTGTGCTTCTCGTATGTGTGTAAAATGATTTGCATTTTTATTAAACACAACTCGCTTGTCTTTAATAGGCACATAGTCATAAGTGAATCCACGCTTTTTATTATAGGCACTTGGATGTGGTTTCACCACCAGAATAAAATCAGTATAAATATTTTTTATTATATTAAATACTGTGCGAACCATATCATTTGCTCTGTAAGGGTGTCCACCAACAGATGTAATTGATTTATCTGTTGATTTCTGTAGTGGAAAATAAATAAGGGGTACTTTGTAGTTAGCCAAGGTCCCGTTCTTGTCATTATTATGTGCTACCCAATGCAGTTCAAACAAACTCACAAGCTTGTTTACTTTATACGGATAATTATTGAATGTCATATCCGTAGTATGACTGTTGAACATAGACATAGGAGCAAGCAGAGATCCACAATACTTATTATGATCCTGCCTGTCAATAAACTGATTGAACCTGAATGGTGACCTTTCAACAAATAGCATATTTCTGTAAGTACTCTTTTTCATCAAGTCTACAAAAGATGATGGTATATTTCCTTTCTGATTGAAGAACTTTTTATAACACAAGTATCTATTCTTCTTCCCCTTATCCTTTAAATAAATAGAATAGAAGTCATCAGTTGATACGTGTTCTATTTTTAAACCGAGTGGTTTAAGGTACGTATCAATTATATTGAACTCACAATTATAGATATTAGAATATACTTTCATAAGCCTAACTTCTTAACAAGAAAAATCTTAAGATCTTTTCTTGCTGTAAAATTGTTAAAGAAAGACATCTCATTGATTATAAAATAAACATACTTGTTGTACGCTTCAGTATCTATATCTGTCATAAGATAGTCTCTTATAACCATAGCATTTTCATTTAGAAACCTCCCACCCGCATAATTCCATGACGGTACTCGGTATCCTATATCATTACAGTCCACTACAGGCATGTTTGAGAAATATAATATCTTTTTATGAAGAAGTGCTGCTTCTGCTAAAGCAGATGAATTAAAACTCACAACTACTTTGGCTGCAGTGAGCAGTGCATAGTGTGATATGGAACTTGTAGTTATAACACGATTATCATCAAAATCAAATATATATTTATAGTTTCCTCTATGGTACGGATGCTCACGCACTACAATAACAAAATCATTGTACATACGTGCAAACAATTTATAGATGACATTTATCATCTCATTAACAGGATAGGTCTCTGCTCCTCTGGATCTGAGTGATATATCCTGTGGTAATTGTAGCGGAAGGTAAACAAGGTTTCTTGTTTTTGGTATGTCTCCTGTGTCTTTATTTAAACCTAACCAGTGCTTCCTGAACCTTGACACAGTAGCATTCATGTCAGCTTTATATGTGAACTTATTGAACTTATGTAAATTACTATAATTCACAAAAGAACTTATGTTGGCAAGCATTACTCCGCAGTTCCTGGAATTAATATTATCATCAGTTCCCTGTTTAAAACGAAATGGTGGTTTCTCAATAAAAAGTAAATGTCTAAAATCATCGAGCCTGAAAATCTCCCTGAAGTGATCGTAGGTCTTTACTTTAGTTCCATGCAGGAAGGTCTTACCCATTACATACATGTTTTCTTTGTCCTTGGCAGCTCTCCTATACAAATCCTCCCCCGCCGGCGGACGTTCAATGTCAACAGGCAACTTCAGTCTCTTAACATTACGTTCTAAGAGAGTGGCCTCCTCACTCTCTGAGTATATCATTATAAGCTTTTTCTTCATTCAGCCACCTGACACACATACAACCTGTACGAATAATGTCTAGGATTAGGATGTCTCTGATTTATTTCGTATCTCTTTATGAGACCAATCCTGTTAACAAGCTCAAGCATGCTGTCAACAGTTATATTAAAATGTTTATGATAATGATTTCTCATCTTAGTTTCATTGTCAGGATGTGAGAATATAACAAGACCACCTGGTTTAACACTGTTCTTAAATAAGAATAAAGTGCTCTCAAGTGATCTATCAAGATGTTCAATAGTTTCGAGAGAAACAACAGCATCGAAACCACCATTACCTATCCTTCCCTTTACCTTATTTAGATCTACAACATCATAAGCTATGGCTTTACTATGATTGAAATGCTTAATAGCGTGACTTATTGCTTCCTTGGAGTTATCAATACCAACAACACTTCTGGCTGTCTCAGCAAGTATTGTGCTTCCGTATCCTACTCCACATGCAGCATCAAGTACGTGCATGCCTCTACAAAATGAGCTGGCAATATAATACCTCTCCTTGTGTAGCTTCTCTATTTTTTCAAGTGCTGTTGCATCCTGTCTTTCTCTGGCCATGTTACCTCACTCTCATATCTGCCTTGATCAGATCTCGACCATCATAAAACTTTGTACCAGTAAACGGCTTAAAAGTATAGTGACCCATGATCTTCATCTTTCCTTTATTCCTGTGTATAAAAGCACGTGTAAGTTTCCTGTCCTCTTCTGTCTCCCCCGGAAGTTTAAACATAAAAGAAGCGCCTACAGTTAGATTTATACTGTTACAAATATCGACTACTCTCTGATGATTTGCTACTGTAGTTCGTTTATTGAGAAGTTTAAGCATACGGTCACTACCACTCTCCGCCCCGAACCTGACACTGCTAAACCCCATTTCCTTCATCATAATAGCAATTTCCTTATCGAAATTACTAGACCGAATAAATCCTCTGAGTGAAAAGCGTCTATTATAATCACGGAACATCCACATCTCGTGGATTTCCCGCAACCTCTTCTTATTAAATACGAATAAATCATCAAGTATGTATATTTCTTTTGCTTGAGGTTCTGTTCTTCTTATGAACTCTACCTCATCAATAAAGTAATCGGAGCTGTGAAACCTGACCTTTTTCCAAAAAACAGAACTGCTACAAAAATGACAGTCATAGGGACACCCTCTCGCACTGATAATAGGAATAGACTTACCACACTTTCCTCTTATTGGGTATGGTAAATCATCTATGTTATCAATCTGTCCCGCCAAGGGATTAAATCTGCCATCAATTAAAGATTGAAACGGAAGTTCACCTTCTCCCTTTACAACATAATCAAAGCCTATATTATCGATCTTGGGCCACTGAGTTCCTTGACCACCTACACACACAGGTATATCTGTACTATTTAATATTTCATAAGCCTCCTTCATTCCGTGGTCATTGGTATACAGTCCTATCAAATCACAGTTATTAAGTTTATTCCTATCCTGTACAATGGTTATCTTTGCTCCCTTACTGTAAGCAGCAAGGTAGCCTAAACCTAGAGGGTATTGAGATACTGGTCTCTCTCCCCCACACATGTACAGTTTTATTTTCATTTTGTTGCTTTTAGTTCAATGTCACACTCACGGCAATTAATAAGTTCAGTTACCTTAAAACCATTCACATTAAAAAACTCAACTAAAGATTTAGATGTATAGCCCCAATAATGATAGTAGTTCTCTCCCTTTCTCTGCCACCCAAAAAAAGCAGCCATAGCATGTTCAAAGTTACTGGCCTTTACAAATGGAGACTTCCCTGGCATGAGTAACTGCTTGGCATGGAACTCAAGATTAGGAACAATAACGTGTATAATACCCTTGGGCATGAGTACACGTCTCCATTCTTTTAGCGTGATGATAGCTAAGTCAGGAGTTAAATGCTCCAGAAAATGACGAGCATATATCTCCTCAAATGTGTCTGCTTCTTCAGGAATCTTCCACGCAGGATAGGGATACTCAACGTGTAGTGCTTTAGGATCTATATCAAGGTGCTGGTATCCCTCTCTCGGTTTCTTCCCTGAACCTATTTCAAGTTTCATCCTATTGCTCGTTTAAGTATTTCCTTAGCTTGAGATTTGTTTGCGCAGATGTATTTATCGTTATAACTTTTTCCGTCCCCGACCTGCAGACCTTTCTTGTTCATCTTGGGCGGAATGTAACCAGAGACTGTAGCTATAACTCCGTTCTTCGCCTTATCAATGCTGAAGTTACTGTGCTCCATAGGTCGCTTTGTAACTCTCGGTATCTTTATACTTGGAGAGATTTTACTGATACCTGCCGAAACTCCTCTGCTCATTTTTCTTTTAGCCATTTTGTTTTCCTCCTATTAAATAAGGAGAGCCAAGTTTCCCTGGCTCTCCTTTGTGATTAGTACCTTATTATATTTTTATTATTGTAAAATCACTCCAACTGAACATACCCAGGCACGCAGGTAATCCATCCGGTTGATCCATTTTGGAGTTTAACTTCATACTTTTCTACGGTGTACTCAAGTATTTTAAGTACAGCCCCAGGTAGCATAAAGCCTATTTTGTTTTTATCATTTTTAGCAGGGGAGCCTCTTATAACACAACCTTCACCATTTATAGTACCGGTCTCACCGGTCTTATCAACGTCAAGGTATGTACTATAAACCCACCCCGTCTTACCTATCCACTTACTTCCTTTTTCAACGGTCCCCTTATAATAACCGATCTTCTCACCGACAACTTCAAACTCCTCACCGGGAGCGGCGGTCCTGATTAACTCAGCACCATTGTCGGGAGCGTTACGGATATTAATATGCTTCACGATCCGCAGGTTCTCCGTATAAAGGAAGCTTGTGAATAAAATAAGCACAATGAATGTAGTTATTTTTTTCATCTTTTTTTCCTCTTGTTGGATTTTTTATGAGGACTTTTGTATCCACTCGCATGAGCTGCCCTCTGGATTTGAAGTGCTTTTGCTTTTGTTTTGAAAGGGCCACGTGACCCCCAATACCATCCGTTTGCTTTTTTAACTACCGGCATTATTTCATTCTCCCTATGGGTCCTCTCCCTTTTCCCACACCAAGTCCCATTCCTCTCCCCCTACTCCTTATTTTACCTCCGGGGCAACACTCCCATCTGTGATTTTTATTTAAACGATATAACTTATTATTAATCCTTTTAGTAGTTCCTACTTTAAGTCTAATATCTTTGTGTTTATTTCTAAGCATAACTTCTCCTTACTATTTTACTCTCTCATATACTGATGTCGGAGCACGAGAAAGCTTTCTACCAAAAGCATCCCTCTCATCTCTCACGACTGTTTGAACTGGACCTCTACGTCTGAAATCATTAACTACCAGTTCTTCATTCTTGATCTCTTCTACCTCTCCCATTTCTGGAATATAGGCTGCCCAGGTCATAAGGCTGAGACCATCAAAATAGTCATCGTGTGCACCCTTGCGCTCCGGGTGGGCGCAGACAATATATTGATTTTTAGTTTTCTTCTCGATAGTTACTACTTCCTTGGCAAGTTCCTTTACCTCTTTATCTACTCGTGCTGTTCTACTCCACGGTATCCATACACGTCCGCCCTTCATTTCAACAATAAGGTTCTTGGCAAGTTTACTCTTCATGGGTATGCTGTATACAATGGGTTCCATCTCCATTTCGTATTCATACTTATTTACAAACCTGTCACCTATGGCATCCCCTACACCAGTACTATCGTATGCCATCTTTATAGGTATTCCACGTGACTCTCTTATAAAGTCATCAATGACATCACAGATTTCATAAAACTGAGTATCATAGTCTGTTCCTCGCCAAGAATAAATACCTAACACCTGCTTAGGTGGGGCAATAGTAAGATCTACTCTCAAGTTCCAGTGCTTAGTTCCTATAACAAGTACTGTCTTGTCGTCCTTCTTGGCAAAGTCCAAGCCGAAGTACAGTTCTGCTCCACGCTTAACTACATGCCACCCAAGTTCAAGCTCTGTTTTCTTGTTCTTGTTAAGCATCTTGTCATCAATAGCCATCCCGCCTTCAAACAGCCATTTAAGACAGTAAGACTTCTGGAACTCGTCACTGTCCTCACCAAGTTCTTTCTTCTTTTTATCTATGTACGCTTTATAGTATGGGTTCTCGCGGATACCATCTTTGTAGTCAGACACAAAGGTACATCTTTTATATCCCCTCACTTTCTTTCTTCGGGCCTCTCCATTGGTAATAAGCTTCCAGAACTTGTTCTTTGTTTCTCCCGCCACACCAAAAAAGAACTCAGAAGCGTTCCACGCAGCACCCATAGGTGAAGCATCAGCATCATAACGAGCAGTGTCTATGTCTTGCGCTTCATCATATTGAAGTACTTTAAACGTACCAGACTCTACTTTTGCCTGTGGGTGCAGTGAGTACCACTGCATAATAGATCCGTTTGTAAGTTTTATCTTGTCATTTATTTTACGCTTGCCTACGTTGATAGCTTTATCAGCCATTATCATCTCAGCATATTCAGTCTCAAGGATCTTATACGTACCTTCCCACACTGCAAGTGCTTGGTACTCGATGTTAGACATGTGACCTATCCACACACCGTTATTTTTTGGAAAATCAGGATTATAAAACTTAAGAAGTGGTTTGTGTACTGTATGAAAAAGCTTTGCTATGATTGGAATGAACAGCATAGCTGCGGCATCAAGGGACCTGAACAGCTCAGTCTTACCTCTCTGCCTTGAGAAAGAAATACCAACAGATGCCGGCTCATCGTTAAGCAGGATCTCAAAGAACCTGTAAGCTATCTTTTTTTGGAGGGGGTAAAGATAAGGAAGTCCACTGAACTGCTCTGTTACCGTGACAAGTCTGTCACATATCTCTCCAAGATTGAACTTCGTTATTTTAATTCGATCTTTTAAGACATATTGTTCATCATCAGTCAGTGCTTCTTTCATGTCAGCTACATCAGATTGCTTCATTGAACTTCCTTATCTAAAATGTAATATCTTACATTTATGCCTGGGAGTAGAACTCCATAACGGCAGATGTTACATCAACATGCTCATCAACAGGTTTACCTGTATTAAGCTTTTTGTTGACGAAGGCTATTAACCTCATTGTCCCTTTCGGGGGGCCTTTTTTAGCAGGCGCTTTTTTAGTAGCCGATTTCTTCTTTACTTTAGCTTTAGGTTTAGCTTTTCCTTTCAGCTTATCCTTAACCTTGGCTACTACACTTTTCTTTTTTTTTGGTTTTGCTTTCGCCATAGCTTTCCTCCTTATAGTCTTTTAGTAAGTTCATCAATGCCTTCACTCATACCCACATCAATAAGCTTATCAACAGCAGGGTCAATAGCTCCGGCATTAATCCTCTTCTTCAGTCTGTCTGCAAGACGGGGTGCAAGCTCATTTTTGATCTTGCTTTTAATCATGGGCTTACCCCACGTAAGCAGAGCGTAGCCAACACGTTTAAAAAACCCTTTAAACTTGGCTCTCCATCCAGTTGACCACCGCTCCTTACGAGCGGCTCTGCGTGCTGCACGTGCGGCACGTCTTTCTTCTCTTGATCTTCCCATATTTATTTCCTCCTAATGGTTAGTCCAGTACTTTCATCTTGTTTATTACCGATAGGTGCAATATGTATACTCCCACATCTAGGACAGCAGGCTTCACTCATTTTCCTGTCCCACTCGTACCTGCATGATGTACATTTGTATCTTCGTGTTTTCGGATTATATATCGGCATTATGACGTGTATTCTGGAAGATCAATAAACTCGGCTTCAAGCGTTCCTTTCGGTATCTTAAACTTCTTTTCATACCGACCGATCTTCAATATATAATACACATCTTCTCCGGTGTCTGCTGTCATGGTATCTGTTTCAATAAGATCCACTTCAGCTACTCCATCCCCGTCAAGATCAAGAACAAAGTCCTTGTCCCTTCTGACCTGGGCATTTCCATACCATGCCCACTCACGATTAATGTAAACCAGTGACTCTTTTTCTGCGTAGTTCTCACCAAGCATGTTTACAATATCAAAGCGCACCTTACAGGTTTCCTTTTCCTTGGGAGTAATACCTACACTTACCTTCCTTACGTAGAATGGAAGAATAAAAGCAGTTTCGTCACCACCCGCCTCTGGTATTAAATATACTTTGTCGTAATAAAGCTTGGCGAGAGTAATAGCATTTGCAAGCTGATACCCGAACCTCCCTGTTATAGATCCATGAGGAGTTATTGATGTTATTGTTTCAAGGGGAACACCGACACCATAGTCCTTTTTAGCTTCATCAATGTCATCATATATTTCAACTCTGACAACACTATCAGGATTTAAGGCTATTTTATTTTTAAAGAACTGGGCAGAAAGTACAAGCGGAGTATCCTGTACAGTAAGATCAAAACGATCTACACCAGTACCAAGTAACTCATATATAGTATCGAGTTCTTCATTTATATCAATCTCATCATATCCAAAGTAATCCTCCCCGTCTTTTTGGGAAGTATACTTAACTTTGTACTGTGCTGCACCTAAAGGCGGAGTCCAGTTATAAAAATACTCTCCGTCAACATCTTCATTCATACCGTCAACAGAAAGTATTAACTCTACAGTATCATCCCCATTCATACGATAGAGATCCAATTTCGGATAATTTGCCGGCTGATCTACAATTTTACTATCGTGCCCTATAGTGAAAGCATGAAGCGTAATACGTTTTCCTGCTGTAGCTCTTATCCTTGCCATTAAGCTGCCCTCCTCCTGTATCCTAAACACAAATCTCCCGAATCATCAAACTCAGGAGTACCCGATATAAAATCAGCATCATTATCAGCGTCAGTTATATCAGTTACCAAATTACTTGTTATTACAGTCCCCGGTTCTCTTTCAAAAAAAGTCCACCGTAAAATATTACTTAAAACATTTCCGTCTCGTCCCCTAGCGGTATACATTAATTCAATTTCCTCTACAGGTAAAACACGGGAATAACAACGAGGATCACCATATACACCTGTAAATGTATTTCCTGTTTCTCCTAAATGAAAACCATCATCCGTACTAAACGTAATACTTGTACTGTTAGTAGCTACCTCAACAGCATTTACATACATACGCACAGTACTTCCATCCCAAGTAAGAGTAATAAAAATTGGATCAAGTGCTGACGTTAAAACATCTACTTCCCGACAATGATGTGTACTACCTGTACTATCCTGAAAAAAACCGTCAAGCCTATCACTACTACCTGCTTCCTCTCGTATCTGTGCTATAGGATAAGGTGATCCTGTCCACAAACACATACGAAGATTTCCAGTAGTAAAATCCTGATCGGGTATAAGCCAAAAAGAAATAGAGCAAGTATTACTTCCGCTTATACCTAAAGCAGAAGAAGTACGGATACGATCTCCCGTTGAAATAATACAGGCTGACATTATAAGTCCCCCGTATTTGTAAAGAATACTTCGACCCCGGCAAACTTTACATTATAAGAAAAAGTATTACTGCCATTATCATGATCCCGTACCAAACAAAACTGAGCCTTATTTCCTGCTACCAACGTAGAAGAAAAATCATCAAAATTAATCTTACCAAAAGTATCACTTTCAAGATTTACAACCTGCCAAGCAAGACTTGAAGGAAGTGTTATTACACCTACAGTTAAAGCACTCGTCCATGCCGACCATGTTCCATTATGAGCCTTTTGTCTCATATATAATTGAAATACAAAGTTTCCACCTGTTCCACCCCCGCCATTGGCATTTTTAACTTCAACCCGCATTACCATAGCATTTGAGTTTTCATGTACCGGGACAGTAAAACCTATCGCTTCACTTTCAGTATTCCTAAATCGTGCAACTTTTACTGCAAAGTCATCACCGTCCGCAATAACACCTACGGGATTATTTACCGCCCAATCATTTACATTACACGGCTCCATTTGATCCGGCTGAAAATAATATCGCCTTGCACTTGCCCCCGCACCTATAGGAGTTAAAGAAATATCATCCCACCACATTTCATGGCTTGTAGTCATATTTGTCAAAATACGAAGCGTAAGTGAAGTATGCTCTCGACTATCATAATAAGTTTCTGCTGTCTGCCATTGATCAAGAACTGAATTAGAGGTATTTATTGTAAACTCACCATCACTATCGTTAAGATCAAGGGCTGAAGTTGCAGGTACTTCCCCTGTTTTTTTATAAAACCAAATCTTAATTCTGTACCTAGTATATGGCTGTACTGAAATTGTACAGTTCAAAGTCTGTACTGAACCATTCCCCGTATGCTTCATAGACCATGTACCTATATTAGACCTGTCATTCACCCGTGTATATGAACTATGCTGTGTCCATCCGTCAGCAGATATACCTGTGCCTGCTTCAAAAGATGGATTGCCTATTATATTCTCAGGACTATAAGCAGGATCATGATAATGATAAGGGTCGGCAGATACTCCATTGAGTATTGACAATGGAACCCATGCTCCGCCATAATAAATAACCGGATAACCTAGTGTAGTATCATTTACTATAAACCCTGCTTTAGGAGCATTTATCTGACCTCTTTGTGTAGTTGTAAGCTGTGGAGGTTGATCCATAACGGTATTTGTACCGTTGTCTACTATATCATCTGCAAAATTACCGTAAAGTACATTACCTGTTGATCCAGATGCTATATTAATCTCATCAACAAGATGTCCCTGTATATAGTTGCCAGCAATAACGCAGTTATCAGCACCATCAATTTCTATACCATAGTCACTCGTACCTGTTATGTGATTATTACATATAACTGAATTATTGCAGGCAGCAGAAAGTGTTATACCGTTAGTTTCGTTCGTTCCTATAGTATTATTTACTATTTCAAGATTGGCCCCCGTTCCATCTATCCCTTGTGAGGCATTATTAGTTATAGTACACCCACGTATCTTTACCCCTGCCCCTACATCACATCCTTTGTTATCATTACTGTTTATTGTGCATCCTATTAAAGATATACGTACAGCACCATCAACTACTTCAACACCATCCCCGTCATTAAAAAGAGAATGACACATATTAAGTGTAAGGTCAGCACATGTTGCTCTTATGTTGTAACCACTTGTTCCATTACTATGGCTTATAGCAGACACAACCCGTATAGCACTTGATTCTGCAAAACGAAAACCACCTGTTGTGCAGTTTTCTGCATAACAATTATCATCAATAGATCCGCTATGACTATCTACAATATTGAAACCGTTGGCTCCTGTGTTTCTCATAGCACAATGACTTAAACTAAAATTACAGCAGTCCCGGATCTCAATCCCGTTATCCGAACTATTACTGACATCTACATTCTCAAGCTTAAGACCAACTACTCCACGAATAAGCACAGCTTCAAGGACAGAGTTTATAACTGTTACATTTTCTATCTTAACTCCAGTGTACATAGGACGACTGTACATACTCTGTCCAGAAATATTATCTCCTTTCCAGTTATATTTAATGTTAAGAAGTAGGTCAGTTGGTATAGTGTCAATCTCAACGTATGCTGACCCAAGTAGAATGTAGTCACCAGGACTTAGGTTTGTAAAAGAAGTACCAACTCCATTTACAATAGTAGATCCGCTGTTTACAGAAACTGTACCTGCGGTTTCAGGAGATATACCTGAAGAACATAGTATGTGATAAGATGCATTATTAAAATCAATAATGGTTCCTTTCTCACATATAAGCTGTCCTCCATCGGGTATTACTACATCAGCTGTTTCTGTGTAAGTTGATTTGCGTACAAATACAGTTTTATGTCCTGCGGTATATGCAGCAGCTACTGAGGTGTAATGCCCTGCCTGTCCAGCAGGTGCTACAATAGCATCATAGCCTATACGAAGAGATCTCTCTGTAACGAACTTTGTCCAATCGTTGTCTCCATTTCCGTATTTAAGCCATGCTAATGCTTCTGCTTCAGAGGTATCAAGTACAACAACACCTTTTACAGCTGATTGCCCCATAGGGGTAGAGGTATCCTCGTTAAAGACACCCGCTTTATCATTGAAAGATATGCCCCTCTTAAAATGAGAAGCTCGTCCTACATTAAAAGACACTTGCTAACTCCTTACAGTACTTTCCTCCGCACAATACGCACCCCGGCATTTACGTCAGACGTAAGCTTAAGCCGTAAGTCATTACCATTCTTGTCTGCATCAATAACTACATTTGGAGGAGTTCCGATATCTTCCCAGTTATCATCAGAAAGATCCACTGTAACAGAATCTTTATGTGCAAGACAAGTTATCTCAGCAGCAGTCGCATCTGTGTCATCAGCAGTAGACCATACTGTTATATCCCACTTGTAACGATGAATGGCACTAAGAGTAATAGTATCAACAACCTTCTCTACAGTAGCAGCCAGGGTATCATTAATCTCAATACCAAGTCTATCAACTACATTAAGAAGATCCTGAATGTTCTGTTTAATATCTTCGTTGTCCGTAATACGTTTAGGGATCTCAGTACTGTTCTCTTGAGTATAAGTACCCATATGAATATTACTCTGAGCATAATTGGCAGTTCCTGTAAGAATAGATCCTATGTTATCTATATTGCCGTCAAGTTTAGCAATACAGGTCTCAAGATCATCACTTGCCAGTATGTTCCCCGCACTTGCTGCATACCCGACAGATAGTCGCACAGCCTGGGCAGCCGCAATAAGTATGCGAATAAGAAATACAAGGTCAGACCCATTGTGCCTTATAACAGTAACTGTCTCTGATGTATCTGGATCAGAAGTGAGATCGAACTGTACAAAGAATACATCATTCTCTACAAGCTGATCTACTCCTGCGGTAGTTACTTTTAAAGTACCAGCGTCATCATATACCCTGAATACTTTATGAGTGTCAGTACCATTATCACGTGATACCAGAAGGTCTCCATCTGAAAAGAAACCAATAGGTAATTGTGTAGGTGCGGCATCATCATCAAAATAACCAACCTGAGATCCTGCATCAAGAATACTTGCAAGGGTAGTACCATTACTTGCTGCTCTTAGTGAAGCGTCATCTGTCATGACTACAGGTGTTTCTTTATACCAATTCATACCTGTAGTGAGTGCCGCAATATTATCAACATTGGTTTTCATCTGACCATCAAGGTCACTCAGATTTTTAAGCAGTTGCTCCGCTTTACTCCAATAGTTCTCATTCGTAACTACACTATCGGGTCCGATTGCACTATCAAGATCATCAATGTGTTTACGTATCGCTTCGGTATTTACAAGTTGATTATTAGATCTTACCTGCGGTGTTACAACGGCTCCTACTTTTGTATCAAGCTTTCCAATGGCAGCTTCAAGATCATCACTGTTTGCCACTACAAATGTAGATGAGTAAGACGGCAATTCATTTCCAACCGCCCCCTTCCCGATAAAAGCGTTAACGTAAGGAACATCTGCATCCAGTTTTCCGATTGCAGTTACAAGACTATCGTTGTCTGCTACTACATTAGTGTTATCATAGTCGGGCATACTATTGCCGGCAGACTTGCCCATGAAAGAAAGAGAATACCCTGCTTCAGCATCAAGCTTACCACAAGCCTCTTCAAGGCTATCTCCGTCAGTAATTATATTCTCTGATGTATAATCAGGAATATCACTTCCAGCTGATTTACCCATAAAAGTGTTCTGGTAACCATCCTCAAGTGATCCGCTACCAGAAGATACCTTTACCCAATCAGTATTTCCTGCTCCTGTCTTTCTCCACTTCTCAGCAGTGCCTCCGTTGTTTCTCCATAACTCAGATCCTATGTTGGCGGCATACCCACCGCCTGCACTCGGATCAATATCGTCTGGAATTAATGACGGACCGTTTCTAATCTCAAGACCAGCTGCACCTATTTTTGATTTTGTTGAAGGCATATTAAATCTCCTTAAATAAAGTTACGCACCACCTTACAGGTGATCGTATGTATTTCATTATTCTGTACATACAAGTTTATGTATGTGCCATCAAATGTTATATTTATAACGTGCGGAATCTCTGGTCCTACAATATCCCAAGTTTGATAATCGGGATTGGTTGCATCTACATGTGCTACTACTAATTTGTATTGCAGATATTTTTTAAGTGTTGGATCTTCAATATAGACCCACCACTCTACTGACTTATTGAGAGCGACTTCAAACTTATCGACAAGAGAGTTTACAGAAGCATTTATATTTACTTCAGACTTCTGACTTACCTCCTCCTCGATCTGTTCTTCAATATATTCCTCAAGTCCGTCAATATGTTCGGGAGGTATTTTACCAGTTAGTATAATAGCCATTAAAAACTAACCCTCCGCATCCAGCTTCTCCAGAAGATCTCCTGACTAGGATCTTTCTTTATGATCTTCTTATATCGTATATATTGTTCCCCGTTTAGAGCCTTCATAAGTGGCCCCTCGTCCCTTGGAAGAAGCATATTGGCTGCATTTAGTGTTTTCATCCCTATTTTACCATCTACAACCAAATCTGCGTAGAGTCTGCTGTCATTGTTCCTATTAAGTGTATTTAGGGCCTCCTGAAGCACTCTGACGGCCCCTGAGATCCCGCAATTCACTCCTGTATCAAATAACTCGTGCTGGACCTTCTCAGAGGCAACAGAGCTTAATCTGAGGGCTTCCCAATATTCCTTGTCATAAAAGGCTTCTATCTTCTTTCTAAGGAACTGGTGCTTATCGAGAACTTTACTGAACTCTTTCCATTCAGCTTTTGTCGTAAGCTTCCGCCCGTCCTTGAGCATATCAATAGTTTTCCACCCTTCCCAGGATGGGTGCTTCTTCCGGGCAATCCCGCAGTATGTTTCGCCCCCACGATCTTTCTTGTGGTTACAGTAGCCACCTTCAAACTTCTCGACTACTTCACCAATAATATCCTGTTTAGTCATCTTCTTTCTCCTATTGAATAGTTTTGAAAGAAACATAACGTACACCTTTATTTTGAAAATAGTTTCAACAGTAATGTAAAAAATAAACCTACGGTAGCTCCTGAACCTATAGCAAGTCCAACGAGTTTCCATATTGATAAAGATACTTTCTCAAGTTTTCCTTCTGCGATAGAAACACGTTTGTCAATCTCTTTTCCGTATTTCTTCTCAGACTCCTTGAAGTCGATTAACTCTTTAGCTTGATTTGCAATCTCCTGTTCTATCTTTATAATTTTATCGTGATCCTTCTGCCAGTTATCCTTAAGTTCTGTCATTGTATTCTCAAGACGACTTATATCATTTTTAATATTTGTATAATTATGTTTTACTAAAGTAGCTACAGATCCTATATCCTTGCTCAGCGACCCTGTGACAGATTTTATATTTTCTCTGATGCCCTCAAACGCTGATTTGAGCATCTCATCCATGACAACTTTAACTTCATCAGGCAATTTAATTCCCTCCTAAATAAGTAGCTCCGGTAAAAAGCTATTCGCCCACTGCTCTCCTATTATCTTGTAGGTTTGAAGATATTTGTTTTTAACTTTATCGAGATCCATCAGTTTATTCGGTATTCTCCCGTCTACCCTGAAAACATTAAGACCAAGTTCCTCTGCATCATTAACCTGTTCCCATATAGCCTGCTCACGTGCTATCGGTAAGAAGTTTTTTATCTGACGTATAAACCCTTGTCTCTCTTCTGTTCCAAGATTAGTATAGCCACACCCACAGGAGAGTATAAAATAATTAGATCCTGCTTTAAGCCTTCTGGTTTCTATGTAAGCTTGCATAAGTGTACAACTTTGTGTACCACATCCGCCATCTGTCCATATACCACCCTCTTTATCTCCGGACTTAAGAACATCTTTTTTGTCCTCAAAGTACCCAAAATAAGTCGGCGCTGAATATGTTGCCATAACAGGAAAGGCAGTAATAATATCTTTATACTTTTTCTTATAAGATTTAAAAAAATGAGTAAGCTTAGAGTCCTTCATATTAATTCCAGTAACAACAAGCTTTATCTTTGCTTTATTCATAGGAAAATGAAGATACTTTAACATAAGAGCATCAGCGTACCCACGCTTGTACCTAGATCCTGTAAACCATGTTGCAGGATTAAAAAGCCCAAGAAATCTCTTCTTAAATATCTTTTTAAGTTCCTTAAGATACATATCTAAGATCTTTGATGCAGGCATACCCGAAGCAATAAGAGCAGCGGTTATTCCTCCGGTAGATGTGCCTATAACCAGATCAAATATCTTGTGACATGGTTTACCCAGTGCTTTTTCAAGTCTTGAAAGAAAAGCAAGAAACATTACACCCTTCGCCCCGCCACCGTCAAGCTGAAGTACTTTTAACTTTTTATTATATTTAGATTTTAATTTCATTCTTTACTCCTTAAATGTAAGATCTTACATTTTAATAATATATTGTATTAAGATCATGAATACTACTGCCACCCCCTGCCTGTCCTATTGCCATGTCTGCTGCACGCACAACAAGATCAGCTTGCGTATAAGAAGAGCCTTTGTACACACTTCCATTTCTTGCTATATGTATGTACGAATTATTTCCATTGAAAGCAGTTATAAATGCAGAACGGATATAAGCAAGTGGAAGCTTTCCTTGTGATCCATAAAAAGTTATCCACTGTATACCATCAAACTCTGCTCCCGCAAAAGTATCCCAATTACGGGGAGAAGGATGTGTCATACTAGGTCCAGGACTAAAAAAGAAATTGGTAGGATAAGGCCCACCACCCGAATAACCTGGACCAGTAAATGTTAACATTCCTACACTTGTTCCTGCATGCCACTCTTCATTCATCTGTATAGGTGTGTTCCCTCTATAAAAATAAGAAGCTCCACTTGATGAAGTTGCAGGCTTAAAACTACTTTGTGTATTATTAGCCTGTGATGGACTATTAACCAGATCCTGTATTGCTACTGAATAACCTTCAGGTGGGCTATAGTTACCTATACGAAGTGCGTTATAAAATCCAAAAGACGGAAGGATCACATAACTCTCCTTAATTAGAGTCCATGAGTGAACAGGCACAATAGAGTGTCGTACCCATTCTTATTATTGTTAAACTAAATAACTCTCCGTTACCTATGTTGTTAGCGATATTCCTCACCTTACCTCCCGCCCATACTACTGAAGCAACTTGACTGGCAGAGTAAAGGTCAAGATTAGTCCCGCCGGCATCATTACTGTTTTTACAACTAAGACTGAACGTAGTGGGCTTATTCATTATAAGCATATAAGGCACACCCTCTTCAGGACAGTATACAAAGTAAGTACCATTACCATAGTCCGTTTTTACATGTGGCTTGTCTTTATCAAGAGCAGTGGCTGCTCCTGTTAAAGTTGAAATAGCAGTAGTTATACCACCAGAAGGATCTATATTTTTCATTTAATTCTCCTTATTAAAATGTACCTCTAACTGAGTATTTTGCTGTAGGTGTCCCTCCAGACCCTACTCCAATATCAACCCATTCACAATTTGAATTATTATAAGTTCCAGGAGCATATACAGATGCTAAATATTGACAAGTATGGAACCCGTAAATAGTTCCACTCGGAGCAGTAAAACTTAAGCTGTACTCACACGATGCTATTAACTCACACTCATTAAAACCATAGGCATTAGCAGCCGTACTTGATATATAAGAAGCAGTACACGAATCCAATCTACGACAGTCATTAAATCCGTAAGCACTAGAAGCAGTTGTTGATGATATAAGGGTAGCTTCACAACTACTTAAGTTATAAGAACTATTGAAACCCCAGGCCGGTCCACCAGCATTAACAAGATCATTAGCCTCACATGAAGCGATCCTGTGACAGTCATTAAATCCAATTACATTCCCTCCACCACTTCCTCCATTAAAATCATAGGCATAACATGCTGACACGTTCCTGCAACTGTTGTACCCATATAAAGCAGCATTGTCACTTGAAGTTATATTACTAACAGCACAAGCAGATACTCTTTTACAGGTATCAAAACCTCTAAAGCTACCACTTGTTGTAATTGTTACGTTTTTTATCTCACAAGCAGATATCTTCTCTGATTGATAAAAACCATAAGTAGTTGATCCCCCAGGAAATGAAATACTATCTATTACTACACTGGTAACATTATGACACAGTTCAACTAATCGGAGACCAGTTGCAGTAAGTGTCTTAGCAGAGCAATTAGACACCCCGATACACTGATTAAATAAACGAATAACATCACCAAGAGCATCTACATCTTCAATTCTGCAATTAGATACCCGTTCACATATATTAAAAACATTAGTCCATTTACCAGAATCTATATTGTGTACAGTACAATTAGTAACACTCTTACAGGTTTGAAAGGGATAGACAGCACCTAATGCTGCATCCATATTCTCAACCCTGCAATTAACAACGTTGTGTGCATTATAAAAACCATATAGATCCTTATCTGAAGCTGTTGTTTTAAGATTATCAACTGTACAATTAATAAACTTTGAACTTCTATAAAATGCATCACTTGCATTGTAACGAAAACCACTCATAGTTACACTTGAGTACCTGTCCTTTACAGTTACATTTTCAAATGTAAGGTTTCTCTGTGTTATATAAAATGAATATATTATTGGTGCAGCAGAAGATCCAAGACCTTTAACTGTTACATCCTTTATATAAGCATATTCACAATCTACATAAAAGTACCCATTGTTATCTCCATAATAAAAATATGATCCGGGGTCCATTTGTAAATGTGAACAGTTATTAAAATGAAGAAATCCATAAGTGTCTCCCCCACTTAAAAAACTCTGCATATCATATCCGCCACTTAAATATTTACAATAAACAGATCTGTATTCGCTTTTAAACCTATAGGTGTTTGTCGTTGTTCGTTCTATAATGGCGTTAAACTCTGCTTGAGTAGCAACAACTACATCTTTAGTAGCAACTCTTTTAAGTGAAATACCGAGTTCATCGTCATTTACGACAGGAGAATACCCCGCCTTACCAGAAAGGCTACTATCTGTTACATCAGACAGTTCAGGAAAACTGGCAGGACTCCATGCTTCTCCGCCAATAATAAGTACACGGTAGTTACCTGTTGTAGGAAACCGTACTTTGACATTATTTAAAGTATAATCCTTTACTTCAGGAATAACATACTCGTCATTATCAATATCCTGAGCATATACCCAATAGTGAGTGTCAGTCTGTATGGGAAAGAAGGTAACTGTATGCCACGTTCCCGCCGTGTAAGATATTACATACGGATCAATAGAATTAGGCTGTGCTACTTCACGAAGTTCAAACTTCTTACTGGTATTATTCCAGACAACAGCATACCCTTCTTCGCTTGCCCCCGGACTTGTTATATCAACATCTTGGAGGTCAACGAGACTATTAAAGATGTTACTCTCTTCCCACTGTGTAGTATACACCCAATAACGAGAAGGAGAAGGAGATTTAACCTGTACAAGAAAGCCAGTCTCAGGCTCAGTAAAGGTCCAGGCATCAGGATTAAGCTCTGTAGACCACTGTGCAATCTCATCAGCATGACCAGACCATGCACCTGTAGGTGTATCTCCTATTATATATCTCTCATCATCAACAGGAGATCCAGGAGGATCATTTTGTATAGCTTCTACTGCAGTCTGCATAGACTGCCCCTGCTGAAAAGCCTGAAAGTAATCATAAATAGCTTTGGTAGAAGCAAACACATCTGTAGCTGTTTCATATCCATTAAGTGTATCAACAAACTTCTTTCCATGAACAGCATTTGCAGGAGCAGGTACGTTTGCAATATGTGCTTCATGGTTTGCCTTATTATCCATGATGTCATCAAGGAGACCGGTATTAGTATCATAACTTTCCCGTTCATCAACAATACTTGTTCCAGATACACTGGCAACTTTAAGATTAAGTCCGATATCCCAAAAACCTCCGGTATCAGGTGCCATCTCCACATCAGCTTCAATAGTGTCACCGTAGTATATCTCACACACAAGCTGTAGTCTTGCACACCGCATAACATTAAGAAGAGGGTGTACAAGATTAGGGTCCTCGGTATAGTCTACATACTTGAAAGAAAGCTTATAATAAAAATTCTTATTAAGAGTAAGATCAAGCTGATCCCCTGAGGTGGTTCTGTCATTAAGATTGGCATTTGTTTTTGTTATTTCAAGATCCTCATAAAGAGTAAATACAAAACCCTTATAAACCCACGTCCCCGCCTTAATCTTAACACGACCATTATCCATCTTTTCAATAAGAAGGCCGTCAGAATAAAATACACTGCCGGCTCCGCCGACAAGCTTCAAAGTCTCACGCTGTATATTAAGTACTATATCCTGAAAGTTGTTCCAATCAACGTCAAGAACAGGTACTCCCATTTGAAGTACAGATGCAATATAGTTTTTATAAAACTGAGTTATATTACCGCCGATCTTTAAGTTTTCTTTAGACATTTAGATCTCCTTAATTCATTAAAACAAGATTTACGTACCTGTTAACAGTCTCACCGCCAGCTTTGACTGCTTTAGGATGTATTTCATGAAGGATCATGGTTCCTTCGTCTACTCCTGGTATATCACTACCTTCAGGATCTACAAATACTGCGAACTCCCTGAGTTCACCTATTGCTTCATCTGTATCAAGCTCAACTCTGAACTGTAGCTTTTTAGTAGGAGTAATAGATACCTGATTGTTATCATCAATATAATCAGTATCAGATACATTATCGATCTTTTTACGGAATACCTCATTGAAAAGAGTCGTTCTTGATCTGCTTTTTTTACTCAAACCTTTATCTGCTTCATTATCCCACTGAGTATCTCCAGATCCTACAGCATAATAAAGAGTACAATTTGATTTTAAAAGTTTATTTAGAAGTGGACCAAATGCATCCACAAATATATTAGGATTGGTAAGTATCATCATTACCCTCCTTTTTAATTATAACATTAACCAAGCGTGTATTCCACTAAATTATCCAATTCTTTGTCCAAAACAGCATCAGAAAAGTACATTGGATACGGTATTATGCTAACATACTCAGGAAAATAGTTATTGAGTATTTCACACGCTCTCTCATATAACAAACTATGTCTATACGTATTAAATGGTATGAAAATAAAAACATACATCAAATCAACTAAATAAGTAGTCTCTCCATATCCAGAATAATCTATAGTTCTTTTTAAAATGTCACGGTGCGTTCCAAGATCTTGCACACGATGTATATCCGGGTCAAATGTAATTGACCCATTATATTCACATGAATAAAACCCGCTTTTATGTGCTGACTTATAAAGTATCTGTGCATTAAAATTAAACAACCAATATAAATATCTCTTAATGCCAGACTCTGTTCCTTTAGCCTTCGCCCCCAAAAGAAAATATGTAAGTTCATTAGAATAATAATCAACAGGAAGGTTATCCCTGAAAGAAACACCAATCCTTTCATATAGTACTTTTGTAAACTTTATAGGTACAGCCCTTAAGTGAAATATATCATCAATCTGCCTTATCTTAGATTTTATTCCGCCAAAAAACTTACCGAATGTATTGAATAATGCTTTAAGCTCCTCAGCTGACGTATACTTTTTATAGTTGGTCCACACTAACCTCTTCCACATGTAATCACCATAATCATAATTATATGGACCTATTATAGAATCTCTATTATCACTGGCAGAATAATATACACTATCTTTTTCTATAAATAATGTATAACAATAAATCTTTCCCTCTTCAACATCACTGTCTTTATAGTACTTGTTAGTACCTACATAAACAGTATCTCCATCGTACACATCGAGAGGATACCCTTTACTGTTTTTAACAAGATGATAAACACCATCTTCTATAGGTGAATTATCTGTCCAGCTTATATCTACTATGCCCGGATCAAAAGAGTGCTGGCATACAAGTGGACTGATATGTATATTCATTCCTGGCCACCCTCCACTGTAATATTAAGATTTCCTAAAACAGGAAGTTCATACTCAGTCATTTCTATAGATGACACACCCTCTGTTCCTCCCTGACGAAAAAGCTTATTAACAACAATGTCATCTACACGATTATCTACTTTATAGAGTACAGTAATGTCTGAAGGCCGTATAGTTGCTTTAAACAACCAATTATCTTTTATAAAATAATCACTGGCAAGCCTTGTGTAATAGGAAGCCATCTCTGCATTACTTAGTGTAGAATCTGCAAGCTTTATATAAATATCAACATCAATAGCTACCCTGACTGGCGGATAGACTGTAATCACATATCCTATTGCAGACTTACTCTCAAGATACGTTTTAAGATTAAAAGACTGTGCTTCAGTTACCTCTCCATCCCCATTTACATCCACATAGGCAGCTAAATGTCTGTTACTTGTAGCAAAGAAACGACTATCAAAAGATACATACCTTGCACGTATACCGAACAGTGGGTTCTCATCAATCAGCTGCTCTATATCAGGAATAGTAATTCCCCGATCCTGTGCATTAATATAACCAGGAACTAAAAACTTAGTCTCTTCAGTTGTGTATGTATTAATACCTCCCTCAGCCTCCTCTATATTAATTACATCAGTAAACTCTGTTATAGAGCTATCTATAAACTCAGTAATAATACCCGCGGGTACATTACCTTTATCTCCGTCACTCTTCCTCCACTTAGAAGTTACCTTTGCACCTTCAGGTATCAGAAGCCCCTTACTTCCATCACCAGACTCTATGTATGGAACATAGTCATTATTAAGTAACACCCTGTAGTGCTTGTTATAAAACTGACTGTTACGAAAAGTTTCAACACGCTTCCATTCCTCACCATTAACAAACAGCTGCATGGAAGCTTCCTGATAATTTCTATCAGAACATTTTACAAAAAAGTATTTACCATCAGCCGTACCGAAATCTTCTATAATAGTTTCACCCTGAGTAACAACAGCATTTACACTCGACTCTCCTGATTTTATAAGTTGTGTTTCAAATACTTCATAAGGTATATTCCTCCCGGTTTCCACATCAAGATACCCTACCTTATAACCGGCAGGTAATACTATATCTCTCTCAAGCGGAGAGAAAGTTATCATAACTGTAGTTACAGCACTAAGGTATCCTCTTCTTTTAAAATTGAATATATCAATGTAGTTCCTTATGTTCTCAATCTCTCTTGCATGAAATGGATTTAATTCATTGAATGTACGATCAGTATAAAAAGAAAGTACATCACCTACATAAGAAAAAGCCTCAATATCCATCATGAGTGGATCATTATCATCGAAATTACGAAAATACTCCTGATGGTTCGCTTCGAGATAACTTATAATTCCATCCTTGAAAGACTGAAAATCCCTACCTGTATAATCAATCTGATCAAAAGACCCCCTTACAAATGTACTCACATACGAGCTTACAGGTACTGAACTATTTACTTCTGACATTTTGATCTCCTTAAATCAATTATATATTTTCATTATCAAGTTTAAATATAACTTTATCCTCAAGCTCTGCAAAACTTAAACCAATTATAAGTGCTGACTCTTTTTTATTACGTGAGTCCTGAATGTATATATTAAGTAATGTGTAATCTGGAACTACACGTGTAACAATACGTTTAATGCAAGCATAGAACTCTGGACCGTATATTTCCTGTTCGGTTCTATGTATATAATCAATGGGAAGCTCCTCCTCATCAAACTCATCATTCATAAGTCTTTCACCGTGATGCATAGTTAAAGCACAAAGTAACTTTCCCATCTCTGAACTTATACCTTCATCTACAGCAAATCCTTTTGTTTTGCTTATTAAAAGAGGAAAACTTCTAGTTCGTATTACTGCCACTTATACCTCCTGAGACTTCACAAGCACTTTAGTTCCTGCACTTATAGATGTCTTGGTAGCATCCTTGCTCATCGTAAAAGTATTTGATTCTTCGTCAACTGTTAAAAGAGTAGTTCCTTGAGGTATTCCCCCTCCCTCAGCTCTTATTGACCACCCTGCTTGTGCCGGTGATATATTACCATTTCCAAAGTTACTCCCTTCCTCAATATAAACAGTCTTAGTAGCGGGTAACTCAAGTTTTTCAGGATCTATACCGAAATAATTAAACATAGCAAGAAAAGCTTTTATTCCATCAAACACTTTATTAACACCTTCCTGATCAAAAGAAGGATAACCTGTAAAAAAATAGAGACCGAGTGTAAGGTGATTATCTTTTATAAAACCATTACTACGAAGATGGTTCATATTACCTTCAAGTTCTGTCCTTATTAACTCGTTGCCCCCTGGTCCTCCCCACACAGATCCATTGACAGGAGGCATATACCAAGCACTTGCGCTTGCACTTAAATCCTTTAATGTATTTATAAACTTCTCAATAACATCAATGGTTTTTGATATAATATTAATGTAATAAGTGACGAGCTTTCTTTTGTCCTCTATAAGTTTAACCATATCCTCAAGTGGATTATTAAAAGAGTCGAACAGATTTCTAAAGTTTAACATCTCCCGTCTTACAGTATCAAACATAGTCTTTATAGGTGGAACAAGCTGAGCGAATGTAGTACCTATCCAGGGAGTAGTTGTAGAGGACACTGGGGGAGGAACATCATAAGCCTGTTTAAATGTTGGTATATAAATAGGTCCGCTATCATAAACAGATCCTACCTCGTCCTCTGGATAGCTTTCAATAATACCAATCTCATTTCTATAGACACGCAATCTGCAGGTACCATACTGATCAATACCCTCTGCATCTCTCATTGGATAGTTATACATGTTACCTATAGAATCATCCTCTTTAGACACAGATCTTCTGAATACAAGAATAGCATTTCCATTCGGACCCCAAGAATAATTAGCACCATCAGATCTTGGAAACAGTCTTTCTATTTCAGCTTCCATACGGGCACATACTTCACCAATCATATTTTGGTTGACTCCGTACCTGCTTGACCGCTTGCCTCCTCCATCTACACTATTAAGCCCACACACCCACACATCAAAATCTGAATTATCTTCCGCATACTGTTCCTGTAATGTCTTTACAGGCCCGTCAAGACTTACTTCATCTCGTGGTGTTTGTGCTTCTTCTTTATAAAAACTTATACGTATATGTGGTATACACGTTATTTCTTTTGAAAAACCAGTAGCTGTAGCTCCTTCATCCTCATTAGCTGCTGGATACATATTTCTCCGCTTACTGAAATCAGTACCTTGTATAGCTACTATTAAACTTGTCCAGCTTACTATAGCATCATCTCGCTGTCTCCTTACACTTACCTTAAACCCCTTAAGTGTAGCTAGTAGTACAGGCTGCCTCCATATCTTAGGAAGAACTTCCTTAAGATTATCGAACAGCTTATTTGGAAATGAAAAAGAAACAATAAAGCCGGCACCCATTACCACATCGGACTCACTGAAGTTAGGACCTACTGTATCAGTAAGTAAATCAAGTGCCTTTTCTATCCTTTTTTTCTTCTCTTCATCCTCCTCTTTTTCATCCTTCTCCTCTACCTCACCGAGTAAACCTCCGAGATAGTTATTTACAATCTTCCTGGTACGGGCAGCAGTTACATCAATCGTTCCAGCGGTCCCCCTGAACGACTCCGCAAAATAAAACGCATTATTGATCTGCTCAAGAACATTACCTACACCCCTTCTGGCTTCATTAGGATATATAGGTAAAAGAAATGCTCCTGTATCCTCTATGCTACTAAGCATATCATCAATGTAAGCTATAACTTCATCTATGACAGCAGTAAGTGGATTTAAAGATATAAACTTTGTAAGTTCAGATATAATCTTCATTACTTCTTCTATAGCTTTAAGTATGGTGTCAGCTTTCTCCCCCACCTGACTAACTAGATCAATAAACCCCTGAATAGCATCACCAAGCTCAATACCTGCTTGGCCCATATAAGAAAAGTCGCTGTGTATATCCTCAGCTTTAGTTTTTAAGATCCTGCCTTCTTCCCCGGCAAAATTATATTCCTCATTACGCTTTTCATACCAGTCTCTAGATCTTAATCCTGAATTATACCAGATGTTTGTACTACGGAACTCGGACCACAGGTCAGATATACTGCCTCCCTCCTTAAAAGGAGCAGTAGAAGCACCAACTACAGTGTTCTTATCTCCGTTATTTTGAGTTACCTGTGCCATCCTTTACCCCGGCCATTTTCTTTAATTTAGCTATCTCTTTATTATACTCAATATCAAGTAATTTTTCAATCTTAAAAAGAGATTCCCGAACAAACTTTAGCTGTTCAAGCTGCTTTTCAAACATGCTTTTTGGCCTTTTCTTAGTATCTGACATTATTTACCTCAAAATGTAATATCTTACATTTAACTGCCCTGACAGTCAGACTGCCCACCATCCACTATTTCAATAGTACAAGATCCAGTAATAGGTGTAATAACACCTGTCTGGTTATGTGCTGAGTTTATGGCACACGAACAAGTAGCTGAGTCACCTTTTTTCATACAGGCTTTTCCATTCTCTTTGTTGTCTGTCATCCCCGCATTTATAGTATATGAACCTGTATTAGTTGGTGTATCTGTATGTGTACCTGCTTTTTGTCCTGGTGACTCACACCCCCAGGCAGGTAATGATCCACCAGACGGATTCGTAATCTTGTCAGTTAATACCTTTTTACCTGACGGCATTTCATTATCAGTATCTTCATTTACAGTACAGTCATCTTTTCCACCTGAACTTATACCAGGGATCGCAGCTGCGTTCTGAGTTACAGAGAACTCAAAGTCTACATTAACATGATCATCTGCTGCCATTATGTTGCCACCGTATGCTTTCCGCCATTGATATCAACCTTTCCGTTTTCCATTGATATCTTATTTCCATTCTTACAGTCAATAACTGTACCATCACTATTCATTGTATATTTATTACCTGTATTTTTACCATCCTCAACAATGATACCTGATGAGTCAAAGGTCGCCTTGTGACCATTATTAGTATCATCAATAACCAATGATTTATTTGTTCCATCAAGTTTAATGTTGTACCCGAACAAATCGAACTCAAGTGTCTTATCAGACTCTTTGATCTCAAACTTAACCTTATTAGTTTCAAACAGGTTAGTAAGAAACTCAGCACTTCCTGTTGTAAGATATTTAAAAATAAGTTCTAAAGCAGGAGATGTAATTTCATCCATAACACTTGAAGTGGGCGGAGTATTGATGCCCATGATTAATTTATAACCATCAGCTGTATACTCTTCTCTCGATCCAGATGTATAAGCAGCACCACCTGACTTATGTGTATAACTATCAGCTATATATTTATGATAACGCTTATCCCCACTTTGCTCATGGAACTCCCCCATAACACTAAGGCGCATAGCCTTACCTACTGTCTGTACAAGCTCATTACCTATAGACCTGACATAGCTACCAAGTACTTTCTTCTTATCTCCCCCGCGAATAACCTGAACTTTATCCCGGATCACTTTTCGCTCGAAAGTACCATCCTCAAGCATGCGCATATAAGATCCAGACAAATCATGAAACAAACCTATGAGTTTAAAATAATCATCAAATAAAAGTCGTCCAGTATTATTTTTAAGAACCTTCTGCTGTTCACCTACAGACGGAGCATTGGATTCCCCAAATCCATCTATCTCATAATAGCACCCCGTCCATATAGGCTTTGATGGATCAAACCTCTCAAACTCAATCCACACACCAGTACCTACTTGAGGGACAGTATAATCATTTATAGTAGGAACACTTGCCCTGGCCCATTTTGTAGTTATACCTTCCACCAAGAGTTTCGCTCTTACTCTTCCTTGGTTCATTGGATCTTTATTGTCAACAACCCTTGCCCTGTACTTTCCGATCATAGGCTGGTAAGGTAAACTTGCATTTACACCCAAAAACTTTAATAAAAGTTGTCTTACATAATTTTCAATCTTCTGCCACATTACTCAATCCCTAAAGCTTCTTTATCTTCATCTAACTGTTTAAGTGCAGAAAACACATCTGTTGCTACACTAAGTTCATCTTCCACAAGATAATCAGAGAAGTTATCAAATGCTTCCATTTTCATATTGTCGTGCATAGCTCCATAAACAGTATTCATTCTGCTACCTTGACTGGAAAAAAGAGATCCAGAATAATCCCCAAAACCAAATACAGCTTTCATTCTTTGTGTAAGAAGGTATTCATTTACTCCAGCTGCATCTCCTGACAATACGTTAACCCCTTCCTGGTCCTTCATCTCCCCGACTTTTTCTTCTGACTTTTTTGACTGATTGTCACTTATCTTCTTATTGAAAATCTCAAGTGACTCCTGAAAGTCAAACATAGATACTATCCTTTCCTTAAAACCTACCCCAAGTACACTGGCAATAGTACCTACCATTCTCTGACCTTTTTTTATAAACTCATCAGTGGTTATACACCCCGCCTTTGCTTTAAAACCCCCACGTGAGTCAAGTGTGTTAGTTAACTCTTTGAGAGTATAGGTTCCCTCCATCTCCCCAGGACCCTTAAGGCTTACACGTGTTGGTACAATCCCCCAGGTGGTAACTGTTCTCTGCTGTATGTTAGTATTAGATATCTGCTCAGAGTTTTTTACAAATGAATTACTTCCTAGCATAACGTCAGCCGATTGAAGAGTTAATGTAACATCATTAAAGAAAGAGTCTTTTATTTTCTTTATGTATGTTTCATATAGATCACGTGGACTTCCTCCACTACTTCCACGATTGCCTCTTCGTCCTCTATTACGTCCCGGTCTGTAAGCCATTATTCAGTAGCTTCCTTTTTCTTAATGTACTTTTTATATACTTCTGTTTTGTTCTCTATATCAGTGAGCTTACTGCTCACATCTGCATGCAAATCCTGGAGGTTACGAACTCTACCTGACTCTGATGAACCATCAACCATAGCTTCGTAGTCCTTACTTACAACCTCACGTGCCATATCAATACTGTTGGCTATCTCTGTCGCATTGTAGTCTTTCACTGTTCTTGGATCATAGTGTATTATACGTGCCGCCTTTTTAACCGCCATTTCCTGTATGTTAATAAGAGAGTCCTCCATTTGCTGTAAAAGAGTTTCAAGCTGATCTTCCATAGCACGTATGCCGTCTTTAAGATACCTCTGCCATGCATCTTCTGCAGCAAGCTTGTCCCTCTCATTACCTTGAAAAGCTTCTAAAATACCGTAACCAGATCCATGCAGAACATTACCTGCTATAGATCCTTTCTGTACAGCATTTACTATTCCGTCCCACCATCTACCAAGTATTCCACGATCTTCTTCAACCTGTGTCATGTAAGTTTTTATGTCAACTATTCTGTTTATTACCTCAAGGTAGTCGGCAGCAAGTACTACTGCCTGTGGATCTACTTCGTGTTTTATAGCTACCTTACCTGTGGCTATCTCTCTCCACTTCCCACTCTTTAACTTTATCTTTATATGGCCGTATCCTGCATGTACCAGATTTAAGTTTAATGGGTCCAATATTGACTTCTTTAAAAAATCAAAAGCACTTTGATTACCTCTCCATACTACATAAGGAATACGTGGCAGATCCCAAAACTCTTCTATATCATTAAGCTTAGTTACCTCCTTCCTTCCCTCCTCATTCCAGGTTTTTGATACGTGGTCTGTTATTGTAGCTTTAGCATCAGGATTTCTTTCAACCCATGCATCTCTATCATCAGAGTCTACCGACCACGCATAATAAGAAGTCACACTGTCACTATCTAATGCTGCTCCATTATTATAGACATAAACATCAGCTACGTTTTTAGGAGGTTCCCAAAAGTCATCTGTCTTTTTATTGCGTTCTTCAAGATCATAATTATACCTTCTTACTTTACTTTCCTCCTCTTCAACTTTATTTACCCATGAACTCATACGTTCCTTAGCTGCTTTTTCATCTGCTGAACCTTTTATGTAACGAAGAGATCTTATAGAATAGTAAGCATATATATCACTATTAGGATCTGGAGGTGCCATTTGTAAATTAAACATGGCTATTACTTCCCCAAGTATTTCAAGGAAGTTTTTATTTATAAAAACTACATCAAGTGACCCCGGCTTAACACGTATATTACTTTCATTAAATAACTGCATATACCTTAAATGTGCCTTAGCACTCTTAGTACTGAACTCATTAACATACGTAGTTATATCTTTGTACTCATTACGCTCATCACCTATTCTGTTTTTATTAAGCTCTGCTTTTGGTGGTACATCATACTTATAAGCTTCAAAGGGTTTGGCTACTTTCCACGACTTTTTGTAAGCCCCAAGCTCTGTAAAGTACTTATACTTACGATAACGAGTAACGGCTAGGTTCTTCAATAGATAAAGAGCCTCAACAAATACAATGGTTATCTCAGGTACCCCTCCTTCTGGAAACTTAGGTTCAATGCGATCAATAATTCCGGTAAACTTATACGGATTAAAATTAACTCTCTCAGAATGTGGTGTGTTTCTACTCTTTACATTAAACTGGTTATACGAATTGTTACCATAACCAATAGTCCATACACAGTTCCTGCGCATCCACTGCACACTAAGATCATAAGCTCTCTTCTTAGGATCTTCTCCTATGGTAAAAGACTGCTCGTAGTGATCAAAGAAAGAAGGAAAACTCATTGGAGTAGTTGTAGTTATATCATAGTTAGGATGATTAGGATCATCTTTCACCGTTGTACTATCCGCCTGTCTTTTAAGTCCTTTACTGTACTCTTCGGCCCAAGCTGTCCACCCAGGAATATTTCCATTTACAAACTCATTATAAAAAAGACCTTTCTGCTTCTTGAACGTCTCATGCTTAAACGGAGTTACAATATAACCAACTCCGCCAAATCTTATCTCTGCAAGAATATACCCCTTCTCTGTTCTGGCTGACATCATTTCATTAGCAGCTTCTTCTGAGAAACCAGCTCCGCCAGGAGGAGTAAGCTGAACCCATGTTTTGAAATTAGATCCAACATTCTTTTCATTTAATTTTATATAATAATGGTTTGTAGTTTGCTTAGAATAAGTACCTACAGACTTAAATAACTGCAGTTCTCCTACACCGTCAGGGTTTGTTTCTGCAGCTGTAAGCCCCCACGTCCATGCTTCGTCAAATCTATAGTTATCACTAAACTCTGCTACATCCCCCCATGGATAGCCGGTCTGACCTGCCAGCTCACGTACTGTTCCTATGTATTCAAGGTTAGCCCCTGTATCAGCAGTACCACTTAATCCCCATATAGAAGGATCACCCTGCTTTGCACCATAGGCCCAATATAAAAGAGCATCTAACTTTTCCTCTTCAGTTAACGGACTAGGAATAGCACTACCTACAGATACAAGCTTTCCATCAACTGTTATCTTAGACTCTATATCTTCTTTAGGAAAACGTATAGGGCGGTCCTTCCCTTTTCTTATAAAAATAAAATTAGGATCTGCAAATGTATATTTTAAAGTATCAAACTTAACAGCACTATCAGTGTGCTGAAGTCTTATAAAATTCTGTTTTATATAACTGATCTGAGTATGCCCTTTCATCTTACTTCCTAACTTTGTGCCAGGAACAGGATGGTATGGACTTTGGTGCTCATCTACTACAAGCTCACCAAAAATATCTACCCAATGTGGAATGAGGTTTATTAAAGGAACAGATGTATGTAAAGCTTGAGCAGTTACCTTACCAGTACTTGCCTTCTTGCTCTTACTCCTTCTGTAACTTGTTAACTTCCTGCTAGGTTTACCCATTAAGCACTCTCTTCCATTACCGGAATTTTTATAATATCTCCTTTCTTAAGTTCAGTAGGATCTCTGAACTGTGGATTTAAGAGCATTATATATTTCCAGTGTTCCGTGCTTCCAAGAAGCGACTTAGCTACTCGGTCTATACGATCACCTTCTTTAAAAATATACTTGTAATATTCAATATCCCTGAAAAGAGGAACCATAGCTTGATGTATAGAAATATAATCAACAACAACACCATCGGCTCTTATAAGCTCCATATCTACACAAGCGTTATATACAGACACAATACTCTCCTTCTATTCAAGGTACTTCTTTGAAAAGGCGGCATACTTCTCTCCAGAAGTAAGCTTAGCTACAACATCATCCTCCCATGTTACTTTATCTATGGCATACGAACTTGACATGTTATTAAATAAAGTAGGGATAGAACCATCAAAAATATAGCTGTTATAATTACACTCAGCTAATTTAAAAGACAAGGTTATATCTACTGTTTGTATATTTAAGTATGGATCAAACTGCTTAAGATCAAATCGTATATCATTAAGTACCCATACTAGAGGCACATGATTACCCATTATAATCTTAACTAGGGGAGTTAGTAGGTACCTGGATGTCTCCTCGAACTCAGTATTGGGATACTGGAGTGAGTCAAGAAACACCAGACGAGCATATAGATCTTTGTATGCCTGAACATTATCACCTGAATTAAAAAATACCTCATTACCTTTATCAAAGGATGGAAAGTCACTATCAGGAGTTAATACTGGATGGTACTTAGCATTTACAACAGAAGAAGCATCTGTGTTAAGTACATCCCATGTGTCTCCACGAGTATTCAGTCTCAAAACAAAATCAAGCGTATTAGCGGCTCCGCCAAGTATCTCGACCGGCGGATTGTACTCACCTGCTGCAGGATTTTCTTTTGAAGAAACTTTCTTACCATACCCTATCTTTTCAGGGTTCCACTGTGCTGTAATAAATGTACCTGTTCCTTTTATTACCTGATTACTTTTAAGCCTAACCCCGCTGTTAGATACCTTTTCAATATTAAGACGGTTTTCTGCCTTAACTCTGTAAAACTCATTTATTGTAGAATAGCCTGCCATACATACTCCTTAAAAATGTAAGATCTTACATTTACTGGTAGCTATACGTAAAATCTTCATCGAGAACGTTAGCCAGCTTCTCCTGAAGTGTTCTCAGAAAATCCTCAGGTAAATCGCCTACTACATTACCATTAAAATTAACAGGCATATTTATATGGTAAGTATTGCCTCCACCTGCTCCACTACTTAATGGAGCAACCTTTGCTGGAGGAACTATTTTTTCATAAGGATGTGTTACATTAACGAGACCCGGACGTACAACAATCCCGCCTTCCTGCATGTTGGGTATTCCTATATCTCCGTATGCAGACTGATACTCTTTCTTAGGAGAAAACTTTGTGGCAGCAGCTGACCCTACAGCACCCGCGGCGAGTGCTCCCATTATAAGCTTAGGAGTAGCCATCCATGTTGCTCCCCCGGTATAAAATCCTCCTATTACTGTAACTAAAGCAGCTATGCCAAGACCTATAGCTACTATATACTTCTTGAACTTCTCAACAATGTTATCCCACTTAGAAGCTACATAACTTAACGCTGTAGAAATTATCATGATCTGTATACCGAACTTAGAAACAAAAGCCCATACCCTACCCAAGGCTCCTGTTGCAGCTCCTATCTTACCTGTCATAGCACCGGCTGTAGCTGCTGTGCCGGCAACTCCAGCACCTACCTTCACACCTTTAGCTACACCAGATGTAGCTTTTGCCATAGTAGCTGCAGTAGCTGTACCACCTACTCCACCTAATCCAGTGGCAACCGCCCCTTTACCAAAAGCTCTGACTATCGCATTATGTACAATAAGTGCTCCTGCTTTAAGTGCCTGAAGTATTGAGGTAGCCATTGGAGGAAGCCTCCCCATAAGAGATGATTTAAACACTCCTGCATAATGCATGATCTTCTTCCATAAACCAGCCCTTACTTGTTCTGTTTGTAATTGCTGTCTGCTTGCAGAAAGTTGAGATTTCTGACCAAACAGTATAACCTTCATAACTTTAACAACTCCCCACAAAGGTCTACCGAAGCTTTTAAAGTAACCAAGCAAAATCCATCCCATTCTGCCCATAGTCGCCATAAGATTTACGATCATAGCTATAGCAGGTACAGCAGCTAGTATTCCTACAAGCATACCTGTTCCTCTGGCTCCCAAGGCCCCCGCTATATATCCGAATACTTTTCCTATACCACGCATGATATCCATGAAACCCTGAAAACCTGGACTGTTAAAAAAATCTTCTACAGTCTTTTGCCATCTCTTAAGGGCTTCTGCTGAATTATCTATTATCCGATCTGTACCTGTCAAACCCTTGTACACTTCTTTAAACCCTTCAGCAAATGCCTTAAAACCTTTTTTAAGAAAATCTGTAAAAGCGGACCACGTAATAGTAATCCTCTTAAGAACACCACTAAGTAGTGTACCGAATGATGGGAATATTTTACTAAGAGCAGTAAGGCTTACAAATAAAACACCAAATGTCCCAACAAACCGGATCATAAGAGGAAGTAGACTTTTTATAGAGTTCTCAAACTTACCTGTTCCAAAAAGAGTAGATACCCATCCAAGTCCTGTCCTACCCATACCAGCGATCCCGCCTACAATACCTCCCCTGCCTACTAGGGCACCAAGCATGCCTATTCCCTTACCTGCTCCAGTGGCTACACCTATTGCCCCAATCCTCCCCATCATACCAGCAAACTTTACCTGAAGCATACTGACCAATGGTCCAATCGCAGCTACTGCCCCACCAAAGGCGGTTACAGCAAGAGTTGCTGCCACAAAATACTTAACGAGTGGCAACTGTAACATTCTTATTACTACGTTAACACCCTTCGTCATACCTTTATACATAGCCTGTTGAAAAGGTTGAAAGGTACGGCCAAGTAGTGTCCATGCAGTATCCATAGATCCTTGTAACTGCTTCTTCCACCCGGATACTGTGTTAATCATATCATCACGAAATGATTCGGCTGCTCCTTTTGACTCATTCTTTAATTCGCTGTACCACTCTCTTACTCTTCCAAGCCCCACCTTAATTACATTCATAAAAGGAGCAAGGTAATACTCAGATGGAAATATTTCACGTAACTGCTTCTGTATCTCCTTGGCCTGTCCACGTGTAGCAATATTAGCAGCTGTAAGGCCAAGCTTACCGGCAATCGCTCCGATCATATCCATAAGCTGTCTGTTCTTTCCTTCTGATGTAAGGAAGGACTGTCCAGTGATCCTCTCGTATGCTTTCTTATTCATGGATAATGCCCGGATCATCATATCAATACCGAACCCTGCCATTACAGGGTTCATCGGATTTGTTTGCTTTAAAGCTCCCATTACAGCAAGAGTAGCTTCAAGATCCTGGTTGTACGCTGAAATGGCACGAGATGCACCTTGGAAAGCAGGACCGAACTCCTGCATAACAAAAGGAGAGATCCTCTGCATAGTAGTTAGAACATCGGCCTGTCTACGTGAGGACTCGGCGAGTTCCCAACGGGTTTTTCCGTTGACCTCATTAAACATGTTTAAAGTCTGAATTAATAAATTACTTCCCTCTGCAAGACCCATGTTGCCGGCGAGTGCCGCATCCATCATAGCGGGAGTTGCTGCCAGTGTTTTATTTACATCTCCGAGAGAAGAGGCCAGATAGTATACCGCCTGTGCGGACTCGGCCATTGAGAAAGGTGTATCTATACCTAATTGAATTATGGTCTGATCGACCATACGTGCCTGGGCAGCTGTTGACCCAAGCACAAAGTTTACTTCTTTAAGTTTTACCTGATACTGTTCCGCAGCACGTGTTGCCCTGTGGATCATGGCAATAGCGCCTGCTCCAAAGATCCCGCCCCATACGGTAGCTGCTGAGAAAGAAACAAAGGTCTGCCACAGTTTATTGGCTGTAACGTTAGCTACACCCATAGCAGTGCTTGCTCCGGTAGCTGCTTTTGCCATTCCGACAAAACGCTGACCTATAGTTCGGATAACAGCCCCTGCCCTTGTCTGTGATATAAATCTTTTATAAACGAGTGTGAGGCCACCAATAGCTGTAGCACCTATGGCTACATTTTTAGCTATGGCTTTAAAATGATTAGTTTGTGCTTTTGAGGAGTCCTTTAACCTGCGTTCTACATGTTTCGTAGTATCATCAGTAGCTTTCTGCCACTTTCCGAGAGAACCAGTCATGTGATTGACAGTTCTCTCGAAACTTTTATCCTCAGCAGAGAACTCTGTATGTACTCGATGCTTTTCGTAGCTAGTGTCTGCCAAGGTTATCTCCTAAAACACTTTTGACTTTGGATTAAAACGTCTATTCCGTGGTGGAGACTTCGGCTCTTTACTGGCCTTCTCCACCTCTTCACGTTCTGCATCCAACTGTTTATTAAGAGATGTTACCCTTCTGTTCCTCTCTTTAATTGTCCAACTATCAACATCTAGGGCACTAGTTTTATAATGATACATCAAGAAGTGATAATGACTATCCCTGATCTCATTATACTCCTTTAAGTACGATGTATCATTTATTAAAAAAAAAGTGCTATCGGGACCTCTCGTTCCTCAGCATGACCACAGTTATCACATGTATCCGTTACACGTAACTGCGGACCTACTCCTTCAGACAGCTTATTGATTTCTTCAATAAGCCGTGTAACAGTAGCAGACTTTACGTTGTCAAAGAATTGCAAGGGATTTACCCTTGTTAGACTGTCCTTCTTGTTAGACTTTACTCCGAGTAAACAGTGCTTGATCATGGCCATTTTTATAGCAACAGGATCTTGGTTATTCAATGCATCAAAGAAAGAGACCTGACAATCACCATTTGGCATTGTGATACGAGCAAACTTAAACTCTGCATCCTCCTGCTTATATGGTGACAGCAACTCTACATCCCTCTCTGGCTCCTCACAGTCATTAACCGGCATGCTCATAAGATTTACCGTCTTATTACTTTTGTGCTGACATGTAGGGCACTCGTGTATATACTTGAAAGTTTCGTCATCGAGTAACCTGAGATGAAGCATTATGAGATTTCTATCACATACCTTGAGCTTCCCTGCCTGCTGCCTCCGCATTTCACTGTACGGACCGAACTTTAAAGTTATGGCAGTGATCAGTTCAGTAACACCCCTCGCAGGGTTATTAAGGTATTCCTTCTTAACAACCCTGCGTTCATGCTTACCAGTATACTCATCAATTTTTATTTCCTTAATAGTCTCATCCACTGAGGACTTCCATCCAACCAGCAGATCAAACTCGGAAACCGCTTTTACTTCCATTGTATCTCCTTTTTATTCTATATTAAATAAACCATTAAGTAGTACGTTGTTATACTATAAATAATATTATACTGATGTTTAAACACCAGTGGGTGTGAACGTAGATATGAGATTTGCTCCTACCTGTGACTTCCAGTTCTTTTCCATAAGCACGTCATCTACAACGCAGCCTTCATGCTCAAGGGTAATGGTAGCCAGGGAAATCCCATCAGACTCACGATCAAGCTCTCCCATATCATACTCAGAGGGCCAGCTGTTAACGACCTTCCATGCTCTTTCAATGTCACCTTCGATAAACTTGGCGCCTGATGAATCTGAGGACGTTTCATCATAGTAATATGACAACTGGTATATGTTCATCTGTAAAACCTTAAAGCTAGGTACACCTGCACCTAGTCTGAGGTTAAACACCCGCTTACACCATTCCCATACACCGTCCTCCGCGAACACGGCCCTTGTAAAAACAATAGGCTCATATTCAGGACGGGTAGGAATGACACGTGGGGTCATACCACCACCATCATAGTACTTAAACGTACCGGTTTTCCATTTGAGGCCCGATATCTTAGTCACACCCATAAAAGGCACCTCTGTAGTACCTGCCTGTAATGTGACCAGGAAACGGAAGGGACGTAGGGGATCTTTTGCTGCGGAGCCGTCTAAGTAAAACTCAACATCATTCGTTCCGAGCTTGGAGTCCTTAAACAGCGTATAGTTTACTTCATAGGGATTGTCTGTTGACATAGTGTTGCCCTCCTTAACTTACGAGTTCCGCACTTCCGGAAAAGAAGCCGATCTTAAAAATAAAGAACTCGACCATCCTTGCCAGTCGCACACCAACCTCAGCATAGGCCATATCTTTTGCAAGAATGGCTTCTGTGTTGAGAGTGGGGTCATCAACCCTCAAGTGAATACTTTCAGCAAACACTGGAGAGTAAAACATCCCTGCTGTATTCTTGAGTATCTTGTCAAGCCTCTGATATATAAGCTTCTCAGCAGCAGGGAGGAACCCTTTGTCCAAGGGACGGAAAACAAAACCCCGTCCGAGTTTCAACATATCACGCTGTATCCACGTTAAGGCCCTCCTGTTAGGAAAGAACTTATAATCGTTATCACGTGACAATGTACGCTCACCCCAGGACATAACAATAAGTGTGTCGTCATTCGAGTAAAACTTTCGTACCTCGGATATCCGACCAGCAAGAAGGTCTTTACCCTCTTCCTCACTTATGTCATGTGACAGACCAAAGGCTCCCTTATCTGTATAAGAACCGTAAGGACTGTTTGAGATCGCAAGATTACGTCCGCTTGAAATCCCGCCCTCTTTGAGAAGGGCGATATCCTGGGCGCAGTAACCTCCAATTTCAAAACCACATGCAGGGACTTTAATGAAGTCACCTGTAGCCTTGACCTGATCATACATTTCGATCCACGGATAAGCAATCTTCATAAACGAATTAATATAATCGTTTATATTGATCTTTTCAGTATCAATAGGATACTCAGCGGGGTCTTCACCATAGTCCTTTTTGGACAGTACAATTCCCTTTGAAGAAGCGGAGTTAGGAAGGGTATCACTTGGAAGGGTAGATACAAAAGGTATATTGTATGCAGCACCGAACTTAACAAGGGCTTCGATATATGAGTCAGTAAAGATTTCAACATTTGCTATAAAATCAATCTTGCTGTAGATCGGAAGAATTGCGTACATACCTGTCTTGGATGACTTAACACCTATGTAGTCAGCTTCAAGGGCTTCAATACCGTCACTCCCTCCCGCAAGCGTAAATGCCGGACTGTTATTTCCAGCAGACACACCTTTAGGAAGATTTGAACTCCCGGTACTGTCAACCACATAGATATAGTCAGATCCGAGATCATTTATAACTTCGCCGTTTGAGTTGTACTTGTTAAGCTCCTTCTCCCAAAAAAGCACATTGTCCGGGTCTTTTGAAAGCGGACCATATGTGATTATGGTGTTGGAGTTTCTGCGTAAGCGAAGATAGAATAGATCTGACTCGCCAGGAACGGGGGCACATACAACACTGAACTGATTACCTGCAGCGCAGGCATAGTTAAAGTATATGTCACCGATCTTAGTGTCGCCGTCATCAACGACAGGTATAGTAGCCTGTGTAGGCTGTGCAACTGTAGTAGACGCTTTTAAGCTCTGTACATAACAGACACTTCCACCCGCCCTGAAGAACGAATAAACAACGTAAGGGAGGTACGCACCGCTTATAAAGCTACCGAACTTGATTTTGTAATCAGTCCAAGAAGTAACTTTAATAGGTACACCAATGTACCCCCACTCTGTTTTACCTGTAAAAAACGGAGTGGTAGCGGCAACTGATGGAATTGCCCGAGCACCGAACTTGGTCTCCTGATAATAAGCATCAGCTCTGCCTAGTTTCATAGTTATGCTCCTGTATTATATTTAGTAAAGATAAAGTTAAAGTTTTGCAGTATTTTGTAAGCTTCATATACATCATGTTTTAGATAAATAATTCCTTCATACTCAATAACATTATCCGATATTCCATTATCGTCTCCAACTACATCCAAAGAAGATGCGTTATCTTTACGAATGAAAATCGCACGATGTCTCTCCTCGGAACCTACCTGAATTGAAAAAGCCCTGGTCAGCTTATTCATAAGCTGTGAGTACACACCCATACCTGTATACTCATTGTTGGCTCTAATCAATACCCGTAACCGAAGCTTGTATGGAACAATTTCAGAAACAGGTATGTAGGCTCCCTTTTTTCTGGAGTACAATGCATTAAGCTTAGGCTCACGCATGTAATCCTCAACAAGACTTACCGCTCGAATAAGTATTGCCGTATAAGGTTTGTCTACGTCTGGTTCTACTGTATAGAACTCACGATCAGGTGTACCGAAAATAGTTTTACACTTCACATCCATAAAGCCACACTGGAAGTTCTTATGCACTACCAAACTTCCAGCGGGAAAATCTTTACTCAGTGGAGTAGTAAACTGTACTTCCCGTACACCTTCATCCTGTACTGAATAATCAAGTACTTCTTTGCTTTCAACGTCATTTCCGTTAACCACGTCCACCTCCATCCCGGTGTGGAATAGGTCAAGTCTCGGAACCACTACTTTATCTTCACCCGAACTTGCATTCTCCAGTGTTTGATCTACAGGATTTTTGTAAACCGATTCTCTAAACTTATTATAAGCTATAATAGTAGATTTGTCAATTTTAAACACTGCATTTAAGAAGGAAACCCCATTATATTCGTTATTTATACTTATTATGGTTTTCTTCTTAAGCACAGTACTTAATTCTTTGGTCGCTGTAACTGGTATAATTCTGGTATTTTTTACGCATGTATCCTCAAGTGACACCCGATATAAAGTAGCCACCTTAGTAAAATGACGAACCAACTTATCTACTACTTGCTCAAGCGTATACATTATAAACTAATCTCCAAGTTGCCCGCCTTCCTTTCTTTGACCTCTTAAATGCCGGCTCAAGATGAGGGCGCTGTGCTTCAAGTATCTCCCCAAGTTCAGCATAACTTAAAGTAGTCCCTGGCACCTTAACGTAAGGGGAAGGCCCAACAAAAACAGAATTACTATTACGAGCTACTTTAAAAACACGTATACTATCAAGATACCCTTTTGTAGAAATAAGTATCCTCCTATCCTTACCCTCCCTGACTTTTCTTTTAAGATAACTCAACTTAAGAGGTATGTTAGCACCAGGAAAATCCTGTGCTTTAATTATATTAACAAGCATATCCCTGTACATCTGTGCATTAACAGCAGGTGCTCTGTTCTTAAGAGTTTTCATCCTATTTACTTTTTCATTAAAAACATTACGAAGTAAATATGCTCCCCGTATTACTGACTTTGTTCTTAACTTCGGACCTGCGTAAGCCATGTTAACCCTCGAAATAAATATCAAAACCCATAGGCTCACCCTGCCACCGGCTATGAGGCTCTACACGACTTACAGTTTTAGTAATCTTTTTACCTAACTCAGTATATGTAATCTTAGCACCTACCCACTCTTCCTTATTAAGTGGAAGTTTTGCACTCCTTAACTGATCAATTATTGTAACGAGATCTCCAGTAACCTCACTCTGCTTAGCCCCGCCATCCCCCTCAACAATATCTGTATAAGTTGTAGACATTAAACAATAAAACTTTCTTGGATACTTATACTTCTTAACAATACTATCAGCTGGCCTGTCGGTCGCCACAGGTGTATTGGATGGCTCCACTTCCGGTGAAAAGATATCTATGTCATCGTAATCTTCAGTTTCAACATCATCCTGATCCAGTTCAGATGGTTTAGTTATCATGCTGTGCGTTCTTTTATTATCGAATATAGCCACCTTGACAATCTGTCCATAACCGATAAGTAATTTAGTAGCTGCTCTTACGAGCTTTTCTTTTGTCATTTTGTTATGACAAGCTCCTTACTTTTAATAACAGTATTCTGCATGTTAAGTGCAACAATTTTAAAATATTTACTTTGTCCTTCACTTAACCCTGCATAAAAATCAGCCATAACATACTCAGGATACTGACTGTCTGTTATAGTTGTTTCAAGCGTAACACTCTCAGGCATATCCGCAATCTTCATTGGAACATGAAAGCTTTCAGTATGCGAGTACACTCTGTACTCTTTAAAATCAGCACCCCTTAACTGTGTCCAGTTAAGAATAAGATCATTTCTAAGTTTAGTAAACTTAATTTCAATTCGCTGACTAGCCTCAATATTCCTTAATGGTATTTCATTTCCTGTTATACTATCTACAACAGTTTTGTGTCCTATAACCACTTCAGGCATAGAACCTGTTCCGTCATCAATGAACTTCTTGGCAAGATCCTGGTACTGCTTGGCCATGTCATGCCAATGCTTAGCAATACTCTGCACATCCTGACTGAGGCTTGTATCGGATGTAATTGATATCTTTCCAAGATTTACTGTTTCTTTTTCAATGACCGTAAGCTTTGACACAGACTCAAGTAAAGCTGCTCCCCGTTTGTTACATAGGCCCATAGCCGCAAGCCACTTGACATAAACAAGTTCACTGGGGTCAAGATCTTCTACGTCATATCCTTCTTTAACCAGGGAAACCGCATCCTCTATAGCGGTATCATATACATAGTTAGGATAGAAACTGCTTACATACAGGTCTACCCCCGGTGTTCTGGTTTCAGGATTGTCGTCATTGAATATAATAGATGTTTTTGGCTGATAAAAAAGACCTGTTATGTTATAGGATATAACAATGTTAGGATCAAGGTCCACCTTCATGCCTGGGATAGCTGTGTAGTGTTTTATAAGATCAAGTAAAGTAACCACATCCGTACTCGTAAACAATACTTCATGAGTTGTCTCGTTAGTGTCACCTTCCCCAAGAATAACCTTTATACGATCAGCTGTTATTTCTACAGAAGCTTTATCTTTTTCACCTTCATACTGAAAGCGGGCAAACTTTCTCCGCTCAAACTCGTCAGCAATAGTGACCCGAAGATCGTTACGCAGTTTTTCCAAGTTTGTCATTATTTAAGACCTCATTTATTTTTTTAATTATCCTTTTAGGATTTAACTTAAGCATGCACTCACCCTGAAGCTTTCCGTTTATAAGACATTTATTATGCCAGCTTCGTATGTTACTCCAACAGGGACGATCCTTGCACTTAATGCCGGCATTTACTACATTAAGATTTTTATGTCCCCATATCTTATAGGGAGTCGGACCGTAGATACACACATTCCGTACATTATAGAGTGAAGCAATATGGGTAAGGAACCCGTCTACTCCTATATACAGATCACAGTTCTTTATGTAGCCTACTGCCTGTTGAAGTGCTGTAGTTCCGACAAGTGATTTAACTCCAGGTATTATATTGGTAAACTTGTCACCAACTTGATACACCTTATAGTTTATGTTTTCAAGGTACTCTACTACCTCTTTGAATAAGTTTACAGGATAACTCTTTACTTGTGTGCCTCCCGCCCCGTCACATACAATGACTGCATGTTTTTCTTGTGTTATTGGATAATCACAAGAAGTAGGTATGTCGAACCACATATCTTCTTCACGCACTTCAATACCTATACTTTTTTTGTATACATCTGTCCACCACAAACCTGACTTCTTGATCCATTCATAACTCGACATTTTCTTATTATAAAAATGTAGCCTTCTGAACTTATCAGATTTTTTTAATTCTGGATATTTTTCTGGAAGTTTAGGATTGAAATACCACACTTCTGCATCCGGTTTAGTTGCAAAGAACATATCGAAATCATATATATTCCTTTTAAAAAATATATCCTCACCGGAATAGCAATTATGCAGTCTTGCTTGATTAATATGTGGAAATCTTCGCAGCATCTGAATGAACTGCGGTGTCGTGTACCATGTTATAAAGGCATCAGGATACTTTCTCCTGATGCCTGTAGCTATAGCTGTACCAAGTAAAACATCACCATACCCTCCGTTACGCATAATACCTATACGTAAGTGAGGTGATGTGGGCTGGTCCCCAGCCGTACTGCTTATGCGCTTATTATCATCAACAGCACAAAACTGATCGCTATTACATAAATGATTATATAGGTGTGCTTCTAAATTACCAGTAGGCCCACGTCTAAAGGTATAACGGTTCTTACCTAATATAAAACTAACATCCTTTAGACAGAACAGCTCTTTAGACTTTTCCACCCTTTTCAAGGACAAATAAGATTTTGTTCGGTACTCGTAACCTGGCTCCCTTCCTGTAGGGACCGTACCATGTTCCATTACCCCGCTGTGCGGAACCATAAAAGAAACGTGGAACATCTTCAACAAGACGAACAGTAACCATTTCGTTTGGATCATTGACCCTCCTCCCTGCTCCAAGGTCACCTAAGACCTGGATGCTTGTATCGGTTTTGGTGGGTTCTTCTTTACTGGCATCGTCTGCTTGCTTTTTAAGTGCTGCCTTTCCTTCATCTGTCATAGACACCTTACCTTCAGGGTAAGTAGCATTAGACTCAGGTTTTGTTTCTTTAAGTTCTTTTTCTGTAGGTTCTCCGTCAACCGCATCTACATCTTCAATAAGATCTTCACCTGTAGGCTCATCAGCCGCAGTTAACGGCCTACTCTTTTCAATACGCTTATTTACTTTTTTAGCGGACTTCTTCCCCATACCCCTTGCCTTCTTTATGGCTGCGATTGCTCTTTTGAGGTCACTATCTGCCCAATCCTCGCGGATCGGTTCATCATTAGTTATTTTATTCCATTCTGCAACAAGGTTTGCATTAAGTTTATCAGACATTTTTTCTCCTTATTATAATGCCCTCCCGCAAAAAATGTAAGATATTACATTTTTGCGGGAGGGCAGTTTAGGCCCTTTTAGGCAGTATAAATATTTACGATATTTTCGGAAGTGATAATTCCCGAACCGTACATACCGTAGTGTGCCAGAGCACGCTTCCTCTGGAAGTCCTCAATACCGTTATCCCGCATTTCAACGGGAAGCCCTACAGCGTAGCCTACGGCATATTCACCAAAGATGACAGCCTGATAGACGTTTACTGCGGCAGAGCCGGTAATGATGGGCATGACAGTTGTTTCAATGAAGATAACATTATCGTACATGCCAGTTTCGCCCAGGAAGATGTTCCTTGCGCCTGCGTACTTGTTTGCAGATACCCACTCAGCATCATCTTTGAGGCCACGTGCCTGATGGGGATGTAAGAAACAAACAAAGTACTGACCGACAACCTCATAAGCGTTGTTAGTCCGCAGAACCTCAACCGCATCCTTAATAATTGTGGTGTTGAACAGATCGGTTGCTATAATTTCATTTACAGCAGTCCGTCCGTTAGGAAACACCGTATTAAGAGATGAGAGATAAGAGTTCTTTGCCAGCCGGTCAGCAAGGTGACCATAGTTCCGCCCGAGAAGAACGGAAGCGTCCTGCATCGTGTTTGTAAACGAAGCTTTCAACAGCTTGTTTGAAACTGCTACCGCTTTTGCGTACTCAGTAACAGTGATCTGGATGCGGGAGCTTTCCAGTGCCTCGGTTTCAATCGGAATATGTTCCTGCAGTTCTTCGTCACCTTCGGAAAGGTTGTTATACTTTGTAAAGTTGATCGTCAGACCGGGGGCATTAAGCAGTTCCGTTTTCTGATTAACGAACTGCTGAAAGCGAAGTACAGGCTCAGCCTGGAACAGAAGCTCCATGCTGTATACTTCTTTAATGTTGTTAGGGAGTGCTTTATACCCTGAACCAACATCGGTTGCAGTTGCAGTAATAAAGTTCATACTTTACTCCTCGAAGTTATTTTGATATTAGAAATTTTTAACCAGTCATCTCCGTCGAGCTTTTTGCTGCTTCAGTGAGTAATTCCTTTCTTTTCTGCTTATAGTCTTTCATGTCGGTCGGGACTTGAATGTTGCCATTCCCCGCCGCACTCGAATTGTCGATGTTTTGTCCAGCATTTTGCGGTACACTAATTTTTTGATCGGAAGGGGATGCTCCCTGATCTGCACCAGTAGCTTTTCTAATATTAGCAATAACATCCTGCAACTGCTCAGGCTTAACTCCCAGTGTTTGTGCAAAAGCACTGGTCTGTTGAGCCTTAACAGCTTGTGCTGTCTTGAATGATTCATTTAATTCATCTATAGTATTACCTTGGACAAGCTCAGGAATGATATCGTCACGTACTTTCCCGTCAGGTGTTTTGATAATAGTATTCCTGTACGATGAGAGATCATTCTTATTAAGCCGTTCTGTTATAGAACCAATAGCCTGTGTAACTTGTGTTATCTGGTTGTTGAACATTTCATTCTGCTTGCGAAGTGTCTCCGCAAGTTGCTCATCAGGCTTAAGTGAATTGAAGTTTTCCTGGTCCTTTTTTTTCTGAGCTTCCTGTGCTGCTTTCTCAGCATCAGCTTTCGCTTGAGTGAGAGTCTGAACCTGCTTTGTCAAGTTTTCGATCTCACCGTAATGCTGTGACTTAAAAGTTTCAGCAGCAGTCTTTGTTGCGTTCTCGGTAATATTTTTAGTAAGATCAGGGAGTAAGCCACTTACTGACTCCGCCACGATCTTAGTTATGTCCTCAGTTGTTGGTGCTTTTGGCTTATTGTCTCCGCCATCTGCTGGTTTCTGATTTTTTTGCCATGCTTCTAACGCTTTGTTTACAACTCCGGTAATAGCTTCAGCTGTTAATCCTACGTTATTAGTGTTTCCACTGTCATCATTAGTCTCTGCCATAGATCCTCTCCTTTGTTAGTATACTACTATTATAACACAAAATAATAGTTTTTTGCAAGTAAAAACTTAATTTAATACCCAAAATGCCTTAAAATGCCCTCATGTAGGCTACCAAGGATCTCATTTTTAGTCTTTTTTACCAGAAAATCAAATGTCTCTGAAAACACTTCTTTAAAATAAGTATGATCTTTTACAAAGGTTCCCATTATAACTCTCATCTGCTCGCCTGTACTTTTAGCAGAATAAAATCTTGTAGCTATTTTTTTAAGCTTAGGTGTCGGACGTAACTGCATTGTATCCTTAAGTTTTGTCTTGAATAACTTAACAGTCTCCTGTTTACCGGCAAGTTTAAGGTGATTACCTATACGTGCCACTCTTTGAATATTATCACCAACAGCATCAGCAATCTGATCAGAAAGTAAACCATAAACATCCTGCGGCTTAAATCCTGGCTGAGCCAGCCAATACTCAATATTCTTTGTATAGATAATTATGTCTCCGGGTCCAGACAATATTGTCTGTGGCTTTCCTTTTACAAATACACGATACCTATATGTATGTCTACGCAGTTTAACCATCTGCTTAGACACTCTTCTCCGCCCTGCCGGTCCTGTACGTAGTACTGTCCTGCTATTCATCCACCCATCAATAGTATCTCCTGCTGGTGTTTTATTAGCACTGTCTGAAAGTACTGATGTAAAATCATTTACCATGTGCCTTGAAGCAAGTCCATGCTCATCAATTATTCCTCCGCTTTTTGATTTCTCAAGTATATATCTGTAAGCAATAAGCTTTCGCTTCCTGTCAAGTGTTATAGCATCCTTTACACCTAACAAACTCTCAATCTTAATAAGCTTATCTTTTATTGTAAGCTCAAGCTTCTCTGAAAGAGATTTAGACTCTATAAGCCTTCCCCTCTTATCTCGCTTGTCAAAAACATAATCACCGTACACAGCTACAAGTGTATGCCTGATCTTTTTTCTAAGCTCTCTTCGTTCCAGTTCTTCTGGTGTATATTCTGGAGGTCTAGTAGGTTCTACATCAGGTGCGCGTGGCACGTATGGTTTTTGTATTTCAATATTATTCTCTTCAATAATATCCCGCAAATCAATAGAGGATATAACACACCATCCGTTCTTGTGATCGCGGGGAGTATGCATCGGTAAATATATGTTTTTAAATAACTCAGCAGGTACTCCTGCTTCTATAATATCTTTAATGATCTGCTCTATTGTAAAAAATACTGGAAGCCTAAGCTCTCCTCCTCTCGGATTATTAAATGATTTTAATGTCCTATTCCTCCCTGGCTTTTCTTTATTATAAACTGCTGCTTCAGCTTCATATACAGAAGAGGGTATAGCTCCCGGATCATACATATCCTCTGTCGGTGTATCTTCATTGTATGATAAGAAAGGATGCCCTTCCTCACTTACAAAAAACTGACCAGAGTAAACATCACATATATCAAATGGCCTATTCTTGCTCTCAAGCCACTCAAAGTGAGCATCGTAACTCATATCATATTTCATTAAAAGAAAGGGGGAGTCTGTATTATGAAACCAGTTTCTGAACATGTTACTATTTATACCACCGCTACCCATCATGTCTATGAAGTTATTAAAAGTGGTATCACTCATAGGTTTACCTGTAGCGTAATTCTCTGGAACAACTACATCCTTAACACTGTGTATTGCTTCATCAGAGAAGTACTTGAAGTCCTCTGCATAAGCACGTTCTGTTACCTTAGATATACTATCTCTTAATTCAGGATCAGTTCTGTCTAATATTAAATCAAGAACACTATTAAAAGCTTTTATAGTTCCCTTTCTTATTAAACCAGTAATACCACTTGCAATAAACTGATTAAACCTAAGGAGCCTTCTCTGCCCCTCAGTGAGTTCAAGCTCCCGCCCGCCCTCAGTAAGTGTTCTTGTTGAATATCCTTCATGCCCATTTATTATTTTATCTATACGATCTTTAATATCAGAATAACTCTCATCATTAACATAGTCTCCTACCTCAAGACCCCGCATAGCACTTTGTATAAAATCGTCACTTAATCCTGCGTCTCTCATTTCTTTATAGTACTCATTCTTTACATCACTTACATACTTACCTGTAATAAGAGACCATAACTGCTTTCTTGTTTTATTATTTAAAGGAAGATTTCTCGGCCTGTACTTTCTCTCATCAAGTTCATGATAGCTTGGTGCTGAAGTTGTTAATGCTAATTTTTGTCCAGCCATCCCCTTAGTTATAACAGGAACTCGTGGTATAGGTCTCTTAAGCTCCTGTCCAGATCCACTTCTGGATACTGTTTGCATCATGCTATTACCAAAGCCAATCTGCATAGTATCTTCAAAGTACTGCTGTTCTTTTTTAGTAGCCAATTCACCTGTGCGTGGCTTTACTCCCTCTGCACGAGCGAGTACCCACCTTTTAAACCTAGTTCTTTCTTGCGGTGAAGTTGAGTAACCTTGAGCGGCCAGATCTGCAAACTCTTCTACTAGATCTTTCCGTCTGTTTTTTAGATATTTTTTGACTTTATTATTTACTGATCTTGATGTATTAAATACATCAATAAACTTGCTCAGATACTGATCTTGGCTCATTCATTATTCTTCGTTAGCACCTAGTTTGGCATCTGCCTGTTTATCTACACCACCATCTTGTGATTGATTTGTAACCTGTGTAGCAGGAGTAGAACCTCCTCCACTAGAACCAGGAGGTACATTGTCAAACCCACCATCCATAGGAGGCTCAAGTATAGCGTTCTTCTTAGAGTCATGCATAGCTTTACGAAGTTCATCACGTTCTATTTGAGCAAGATATCCATCAGGATCTGATACCTCAAGTTTCTTAAGAGCGTCACGATCAGTTATAAGAGACAAGTCTTTACGATCACGTATATTACCTATCTCTGTGTACTCATCTTTCGGAAGAGAATAAGCAATACCAATATCCATGTCCTCAACCCAACGAGCATAGATACCTTCCTTCATAAACTTAAAGTAATCGAACACACCTGTTTCATTCTTTGTCTGAACAATGTCCACCTTAAGTACAAGTGCAGCCATAAGCTTTGAGAACTTATCTACAGGAAATGCTTCAGGATCTTTTCGTGCCTTATCAAGGGCTTCCTTTAAATCTTTAACTCCCAGGTCAGCTCCTATGTTATCTATGGTCTTGTCAACATGAATAAAAAGACCATTATACAGAAAGCCATAGCATATAATTATACGATTAAGTTTTTTAAATCCTTCTATATAATTATCCTTGCACATATCTGTGGCCCGAATAAGAGAATAATATTCTGTGTGAAGGGCGGAACCTGATGTATTTGAAATGGCACTTTCAGTCCCACCAAGGGATCTTGCATGCACACCAGTAGCTTCATGCAGTGCCTGTTTTATTAATTCAAGAAACTTTGTAGCTGCCGGCAGATCAGTATCGAGAGTAACATGCTTCAGATCTGCACCTTTAGGAATAGCATAAGTTTTGTCTGGACCCACCACCATTGACTTAAGAGAAGCTCCTGTCAAAACTGTCATTGGTGAAGCGAAGTACCTTACAATACCACGTATATCGCGAACAATATCGTTGTAAATAAAATTAAGATTATATGATTTCTGAACGTCAGACTCTCCGAAGTCGCTGTTCTTTACCTCAGAGTTGACAATATGAGCAATAGGTATATAACCAAGATAGTTCGGAGCGGGGTATCCCATTACAAGTTTATCATCCTTGTAAACAGCTACTGTGGTTTTTGTCCACACTTCCCGCAACGTGAACGAATTACCATCATCAGTAACACCGTCCATGAATACTTCACACTTAACCATCTCCTTCCTTGGAGTGTAAGCATAGGTTGGGAATACACGCTTCTCATCAAGAACGAGTATCTCCATTTTAAGATTGGCAGGATCGAAACTATCAGTTAAAACATAAGCCCCTTCATCAACAACCTTGTCCTGGCTCTCATCGAGAACAAGATGAAGCTTCTCTATCTCTGATGTTTCCTGTGAGATAGCCGCTGTATCATCAGCAACTCCTTCACTTTCAAACTTATTATCCTTGGTAACTTCTCTGCCTACAGTATCCACATAAGGGATCACTTTTATAAAGGCATCACCAGCTACCTTACCTGTACGGACGATCTCCTTAGCCTTCTTGTCACGGCCATTGAGTTCCCATACTTTGTTTACAAAATCTTGGAGGGTTTGGTTGTAAGGAATATAGGGCTTGATGCCCTTGCCAACCATGAAGTGAACCAGAGCGTCAATGAACACTCTGTTATAATTGATGTCAGCCGTTATAAGTCTGCCGTCATTTTTGTCCTGCAAATTATCGGCCTTCGTTCTATAGGCTATCCAGAACTTACGGTAGTTATTAACTCGCTCAGTGTGCTGCTTCTCAACATCAAGGTCTGTAACCTTAAACTGTAGAGCATACCTTTTATAGAACTCATTAGCTGTGTTAACTGCCATTCCCTCCTCCCTTTTTTCCGCCTAAAAGGGTCTCAAGGATGGTTTGTCCTGGCCCAGGGGTATCACCCCCTTCTCTTTTAATAGTAACAACTTCTTTATTTGTAGACAAGTCCTTGATCACCTTAGCCAGTTTAAATATATTCTCTGCCTGTTGTGTGACATTTTTATCATGAGATCCACCAGATAGTTCTTCAAAGGTAGTGCCCCGCATGTACCTTTCCATTTCTTTCTGCATAATAGCAAGTAAAGCAGGGGCTAGGTCTTTTACCTTCTCAATGGCGGGACCATTAGCTAATTGACACTTTTGCCCTGACTTCTTAAGTGAACACTGCTCATTATAATCACAGTTATCACATACAAGTGCATTGTCAATATAAACAGCAACTTTATTGCTGCCATTATCAACAACTACTTGCTTGCCGGCATTTTCTTTCTTCTTGCCTTTAGCCATAATGTAAGATATTACATTTAGACTTTCGATAAAGTAAAAACCGTAACGCTTACTTCCTTCTGCTGGATCTGCTTTGTCTTGTAACCAAGATCGATTCCTACACGATAGTTGTCTGCGAAAATTAATCTTTTTACTTCAATGATTGTCTTGACTGCTTGTGACACTGGCAAAACACCGATTGCATGGAGTTCTACCTTCTTTACATCCTGGGTATAAAGATGACGTATCCCGGAGGCCGCCTTCTTATGAGAAGTACCCTTGGCTATAAAATAAACAGCTACACCATCAACTATTTTTACGTCTTGCTTTTGCTTCGTTTCTTCCACTCGTTATCCTCTTTTTTAATTAATGCCTCAATCACTTCACGCTGATACGTAAAGTGCTTACTTTTTACATTGTTTCTTATATTATAATACAATAAGGCTATATTTGCAAGGATAAAAGCATCTGCTTCATCGTCATTATTGATGTCTAAACAGTATTTTTTATAGATCTCCCGGATTATTATGGTTTTCGCCTCTTTTCCCTTGGCTTTTTTCATGAGTTGAGGACCAAGTATAAACTTCTTGAGCTGGATCGGAACAGGCTCTATAATAACAGAAGGAGTAAACGAATATATCTTAAATCGTATATGACTACCAATTTCCACAAGCTGAGCAAGCTTACCCTTAGATGCAAAAGAATAAGCCTCAATAGCCGTACACATAATAATATTTTTACCAAGAGCAGCTAATACTTCTTTGCCTACATTCTTTATACGTAGCATCCTTCCACTAACATCATTACCTATATTCTCTGACGTTATATGTGTTATAATACAAACTTTCCCCTTCTCGTTAATGACACAGACACCTGTACTAGTAAGAGATATATCAAGTCCTAAAAAGTATTTCATCAGTTACTCCACTTATTTCTATCTTCATTTCTTCCTCCTTTTTCTGCGTATTAAAATAATAACTACAGCCCAAAAACCCCCACCTATAATAGTAAGGCCCAAACTATAAATTATAAAAAAAGATATTACACTAAGAGAATATTCTCCATCTGGTATCATATTTTTTTCCTAACTTTACCTCTAAAATAAAACCCGCAAGCAATCAAAAGAACATTCTTAAAAATATCCCTGAAACCTTCCGGGTGTATTACAGTTAAAAGACACAGAGTAAATATCATCATGATCCATGTAATATCTACTATAGTCTCTGTATCAAAAACTTCCCTTACTATTAAAGTAATTATCTTATGAAAAAACTTACCCGTCCTCTCTGTTAATCTTCTTCGTCTGTTCCGGGGTCGCTTTGACAATAAGTTTCTCTTTCGCTTTACCTTTGAGGTCTGTTTCAATTATAACTACCTCCCCACTTATTCTCACAACCTTCATTATCTTTCCGGTTTTATCCGTATAAAAAGGTGTGGTGACAGGTCGCCCGAAAAGACCACAATCATTCAAGGCAGCGATCTCAAGCCACCCCTCTTTGGCATTTGCCTTTATGACATTACGAGCAAACCTTGCATTAAAAAAAGGAAGCCCAATGGGGTCATCAGGCTTCCTGTCCATAAAACTACACAGCTCTAACTGTTTGTAGTTCTCACGATTAACGTACAGTTCTACAAGTTCACTTGCTTTGTATTCCTGCATATTGTTACTATTGGCTTTGTTAGCTTGATCCATAAAATTATCCTTTATTATAGTTTATATTTAAGTAGTCCCCACACGACCATCAGTATAAGCAAAACAGTAATGACTACAACTGAGCCAAAAACTATCTTACCTAACGGAGTGAACATGTGGTCGAACCATTTACGTATCCTTCTTAACATTATTCCCTCCCGGTTTTATTTTTCTACTAAGAAATACTTTCCGTCTTTATGCATGTGAGTACAATTACAATAACACCCCATTTTAAGATAAAATATAATAGAGTCTAGGTTCCCATCAGAAAACGGATAACCATTTTCCTTCATGTGCTGTGCCACACACTCCTTTAGTGTCTTACCTTTATATACTTTCATAATGTAAGATCTTACAATTTAATAAGTAGAGTGCTTACGCATACTGTGCTTCTCATAACCTTGACGGCGGGTTATCTCACGTGACAGGGCATCTACTTTTTTCAGAACACCCGCACATATAGATCTAAGAAGATGTGCTTTAGTGTGCGCCTTACCTTTCTCCAGAAGCGCCCTGGTCGTTTCCCGATGGGTCTTGGCCGCGGCATCCCGATCTTCCCTGGATGTAAGACCTTGTATAATGTCCTCAATAAGAATGACGGAAAAGGTATGATCGTAAATAATTTCATTATTTACCTCCTCTATTTCAGCTATTGCCAACTCATAAGCAAGCCAGCTATAATACTCAACAAACTCAGCATACTTCTTTCCAAGTGCCGGCCCCTCAAGCCTAGTTATATCCCCTAACTTAAGGTCCACCTTAGTAGGTGGCTTGGGTACAGCAATATGACTCTTAGCAATATCAGCCTGTGCCTGCTTGGTGTCCCCGAACTTTTTAAGCTTGGAAACTACCTCCTTCTTTGTAAGGATCTCTTTTGACTTCTTAAGATCCCCCAGTGCTTGCAACCTTGTTTCAGACGTTTTTGTTGGCATCGTTTTGTTCTCCTGTAATTACTTTTACTATCTTCCAAAGAGTAGGACCGAATATAAATAAAAATAATAAATATAGTCCTCCGCTAAACAGTAACACTAAAATCATATCAATATAATCACGAATAAATAGTCTTAATTCTAATGACATTTCTTCCTCTTTATTTTATACTTTTTAATAAAATAAACTATAATAACAACCACCATC